>MAAC01018066.1_pt1 | contig 50968 bp, 45 predicted proteins | sample 1115981 | NCBI WGS metagenome assembly MAAC01 (sample SAMN04961126, study PRJNA320927) | seawater metagenome | isolation source: sample BD02T64 sea water enriched with oil for 64 days | place: USA:Gulf of Mexico | collected 2013-07-27 | reverse complement strand
AAGTTGGCCCGTAAGTCCAAGTGGGGTAGGGCGATGGATATCCATAATGAGTTCTGGATCAACTCCATCCTATCAGGACCTAAGACACACATCGTAAATATGTGGTCGAACACTCTCCACCTAGCTATGAACCCTATTGAAAAGGCTATTGGTGGTGTTGCTGGTGGTGATCTGGCATCTGCCCGTGAAGGCTATGATCAGTTAATTGGCTATGGCTCTTTCTTCGTTGAAGCAGTGCAGACATCATGGGCTGCTCTTCGTAAGGGTGAGAATATCCTTGATGAAGTCACAACCTTTGAAGGGCCTCACCATGCTATCAGCTCTGGGAACACAGGTCTTACCCAGTATGTCAAAGATGCAGATGGCAATCTCACCTTCAATAAAGATGGTCTGGCTACCCAAGCTCCGACAGCAGCGGGTAAGGTAGTTGATGCTGTCGGTACAGTTTCTCGTCTTCCTAGCCGTTTCCTTACGGCAGAGGATGAGTTCTTCAAGCAACTTGCCTATCGTTCAACACTGAAAGCACAGCTTCTCAGGTCAGGGAGATCTCAAGGGCTTCAAGGGAAACAGCTAGCTTCATATGTAAGTGACGAGTTTGATAAGGGTTTCGATCCTAACACTGGACGTGGTCTGGATGCAGCTGCTCTACAGAATGCACGAGAGCTAACTTTCACGAACACTCTGGATTACGGCATCTCGAAAAGCCTTCAGGATCTTGGGAACAAGCACCCTGGCTTCAAGGTGATAATGCCATTTGTTAGAACCCCAGCTAATATCATGCGTCAAACTTGGCGTCGCACACCTCTGATCAACTATGCTCAGAAGCAGTGGCGCGAAGACCTCTTGTCTGGTGATCCTACTCGTGTTGCTAAAGCAAAAGGCAACGTCCTGACAGGAACTATGATGTATTCTGCTGCTGCGTATATGGCCTACAATGGTCAGATCACTGGTGGTGGTCCTGTCGATCCTAAAGCTAAGTCAATCCTCATGGAGACTGGCTGGAGGCCTTACTCGTTCATGACAATGGATGATGATGGTAACAAGAGTTACACTCCTTATCAGAGGATGGACCCGTGGGCGATGTTCTTTGGGCTTGCTGCAGACACGACTGAAATTGTTGGACAGATTGATGAAGCAGAAGCTGATGATCTTGCTATTGGTATCGTCACAGCATTTGCGAACAACATCTCAAATAAGTCTTACATGACTGGCGTGATGAACATCGTGAATGCTCTTCAGTCTCCCAAGAGATACGCTGAAGGTGTGATCAGAAACCAAGCTGCTTCATATGTGCCTAATGCTTTCCGGCAGTATCGACAGGAATCTGACCCTCAGATGCGTGAAGTAAGGTCAGTGCTGGATGCTATTCGTAACTCGATACCTGGCTATTCCAAGGATCTACCTGCTAAACGGTCGTGGATCACTGGAGACCCCGTTCTGTATCCTTCGGGTGAGGGGGAATCTACATTCAATCCTTTTGCATCTAGCAAGGGGAAGAATGACATCGTCCTTCAGGAACTTGCCCAGTTGCAGCACGGGTTCTCACCCCCTGATAAGAAGATAGGGAATGTTGAGCTTACTTCAGAGCAGTTCTCTAGGTTCAGTGAACTTCATGGAACACTGAAAGTTGGTCGTGACAACATGTATCAACGTCTACAGCGTGAGATGCTTAAGTCTGGCTATGACATCAACCGTAACCGTTTTGGTGATGGGGGTGATGTGTACACCAGTCGTCGTTTAATGATTGTCAGTAAAGTCATCGGACAGTACAGGCAGTTGGCAAAGGGGAGGCTCATTCAAGAGTTTCCGGAGCTGGCGAAAGCTATCAAGACTGATACGCTGAACCAAGCAAACACCATGCGTGGGCGGTTGGATAAGATTCTAGAACTCAACAATAACTAAACCATAAATCAACTTCATAACAACCTTGCTTTGACTTACGTTGCGGTGGGGTTTTTCTATGCTCAAAACAATACCGAGTACACTTGTAACATAGATAATAATTAGCTGAATTCCGACTAACAGGCCACAATGGGTTATTAATCCGATGTGGTCTGTTTTTTTTAGATAAGACTACCTATCCTTTACAACTCCACTTCTTAATATAGCTTTCTTTTTTCCTCCATTTAAATACTCAATTACACCAATTAGCTCTTTAGAGAAATCGATAACATTTGACATTTTAAAGGGTTCACTTTGAATAAAATCAATCTCGCAACTTGTCATCTTCATTTTATTGAACTTTGTAATAAGATAGCCTTCGGCGAAGTCCATTCTTTTTGTACTCTTGCCAAATGGTAAATTTGTGGCTTTACAAGTAAGCTCGTGAAGAGAGTAAGTTTCGTTTTTGTCTATATCTTCAATAATTATTTCATTTGTTAAACCTGAGAGGAATGATAGTTCGCTCACGTTGATACTATCATTCGCCTCGAACCATTGCCTATCGAGTGTAGGCCTGAAATCAAGTATCCTTGGTGGACAATTCATATTAATGCCGATGTGAATTTCTCTAAGTAAAGGTGTTCCGTCCTTATCGGTCCAATCTTTAGTTGAGTCTTGCTCTCGAACAATAAGAAGGTCGATTTTATGCTTAATAGCTTTTTCTTTTGCTCCTTTCTGATAACCCATTTTTGTTGCAAATATGGGCTTCAAATCAGGAAAGTCTAAAAGCTTACCGATAAAAGCATCAATTTTTTCTATTGAGATATTGGAGGCATAATTTTTACACTCAATAACATTTTTGTATACATATCCAGCAAGGTCGTATTCCCAATAAAGGTCAAATTCACGCAAAATTCCACGAGAATCTTGTAATTTCTTGTTCCTTTCTACTTGGATATTTTTTTGCTTAAACAGCGGTTCAGAATCAAGAATCGCTTGCTGGAGAGTTTGAACAAAAACCTCGTATTCGGCACCTTTTCTCATCTTCTTCTTAATCCTATTATCCTAAGCTCATCTAACACTTACCTTAATTGTTCGTTTTTTAATCTCTTGGGTTTAGGGAGGTTATTTTTCATTAACTTTACTTCTCTTTGTTTCGCAAAATTTGTTGTGTCTGCGAGTATCGAGCATATACTTATAATGCAATTTATTGGGGAAAACGGGAATAGCTTAAGTGGATACTGATTTACTGCTATCTAGCGTGTGGACAGCAATGTTATGGGTTGATTGGCGGGCTTTATTTGCGTTAGTCGCGGTTATAATTTCATGGAGAGGATATCTTATTGCTCGTAAATCTATCTCAATTGCAGAAGAGAATGCAAGGCGACAAGAGCCTTTAATTAAAGCCTATTTAAGTCAGGGGGGCTATCGGGTCGATCAGGATAAATCGGAGAGGATTTATGAATTCCTAGTTTCAGTAAGTAACCGCTCTGACAGGAATAATTCGATTACCCAACTGAGCTTAAGAATCTTTTACACTCTGTCGACGGGTATACAGCAAAGGATTGAGATCCTATGTGATAGAGAGATTGTGGATAATGATGCAGGACAATTAGGGACTACTCTAACCTTTCCTACAATGCTTGATTCACAGCAGGCAATTGAAGGGAGGTGCTTTTTTAGAGTTAAGAATGAATTATTGGAAGGAATGAATATAGATAAGCATCAAATTTGCTTTAAGGACAACTTTGATGTCGAAAGCAGTATTGATATTCATATTTTACAGGAAAAGGCATGATCCGCTCAGGCTTAAAATGGCACCTCTTCAATTTTAAGGGGAAGTATGAAGTCAAGGCAGTCCGTATCCTTGGTGATGCTGGAATGGCAAGCCCGACTATTTCTGATGGGGTGTTAATCCCATGGCTCTTGTTAGATACATCTGAACGTCCTGATATAGCAGATTTTATTTTACGTCATCAACATACACCTCCGGGAGATGTCGTGTCTCAATGGGGGAAACTTAGCCGATTTACAAAAAACAAAGTATCATTAATTCTTTGTTTTAAAAATCCAATCGAACTGAATGTCTTGATAGACTTTAAGCTACCTGAACAAGGTATTCTGATTGAGCGTATTTTACAGGCAAATGCTGTATTCCTTCAGGCTGGTCAAGAAGGTGATAGAATTAGAGATGATCTGAATATTCCTAAAGTTATAATAGAAGTTCCTGAAACAGGATTTAGACCTCATTGGGACTTTATCTACAAATCAGCACTAGTTAAAAAATACAGAAAAAAGGGAGTTAGCAAAAAAGAGGCAACTCGGATGGCATCAGATCATATTGAAAGCATCGGAAAATTAGATGTATTTCGGCTTAAATAGGCTTGTATACAGCATCTTGTAACAGCTGAATAATCATTCATGTTTTTCAGTAGTTTTCGTATTTACTATGATCTAAACGAACTCACCTCACATTGGCTCTTGGAAACCAAAGAACAATTTAAAATGCTGGTTTTATTGTTTACTACTGGTACAAAGAAGTGGTACAAAGCCAATTGATGTTACGTAGGCAAGCTATTGAAATTAAACGAGTAATAGTGGGAGAGGTGAAATCCCCTCAGCCACCCCATCTCATCTTTATAGCAAACCTTACGGTGTTTGCTAGAGCGGCTGCAATTGGAGAGCCGCTTTTTCTTTGTCCAAATCTCTCGAAAAAACCGATTTGTCGTGGCTGAACAGTTTTAAAAGTAAGCTGTTTTATTAACGACTGCTTAGTTTGTTGTGATTTATCATTAATTTTACACTTATGTAGAATTATAAAAGGCAAAAGTAATGGGAAATAGCGCGATCGCTGGCGAAGACAGGCGTCAGGCTCAAAGATTTTCTGCTTCGGAACCAATATCACTTAAAGTCGTTGATCGGGATGGCCAGTCGGTTATGACCACTATTGCCGATTTGTCTTTTGGTGGGTTTTGCCTCAAGGGAAGTGTCGGCGCTGATGTGGGCGAGGAAGTTACTCTAACCCATTCAATTGCAGGTGATTTTCAAGGCGAGGTAATGTGGTGTGCCGAAAGTCAAATTGGGGTCCGTGTTATCATGTCGTCCGGCAATCGCGAGAAATTACTACAATTCACTTGTCTTGCACTATATCCAGATAAGGACGTGCCAGAGCAAATTAAGTAGCAAGAAGATTTCAAGAAGATTTAAAGGACATTGTTGAGCCATATTGATCTCTTATGTAGGTTCTCTACAGGTATCTAGATTCGTAGGGCACAAGAAGTATGAGACAAGCCTTTTTTATAATGGCTGTTACGGCAGCGATTTTTCTATCTTCATATAACGTTAGCTTGGCTGATGATTACCAAAAGGGCGTAAGCGCCTTTGAAAAGGGAGATCACGCCATTGCTTTGTCCTATTGGCTCCCGTTGGCAGATAATGGAGATCCTAAAGCTCAATATAGTCTTGGGAAGTTGTACGAGACAGGTGGGCAAGGCGAAAGTGCGCAGTATAAAGAGGCCGTAAAATGGTATCTCAAAGCGGCGGAGCAGGGGATTGCTGCTGCTCGGAACAACCTTGGTCGTCTTTTTGCGCAAGGCAAGGGTGTCGAGCTTGATAGAACGAAAGCTGTTGAATACTGGCAGTTAGCAGCGCAATCCAAACATGCTATGGCGCAATATAATTTGGGGCTCGCTTATTTTAGAGGGGAGGGCATTGAGCAGAATGTCGAGCAAGCCGTCTTTTGGTTCCATCAATCGGCTAACAATGGAGTTGGTGGTGCGCAATATGCTTTAGGCGAGGTTTATCGTCTCGGTTTATCTGTCCCTGAAGATATGGTGATGGCAAAGCAGTGGTATCAAAAATCTGCTCTGTCCGGGAATAAACGCGCCGCGATAAAAGTTGAAGAAATGGGTGCTAAGTTTGTTGAAACACCGATAGAGGTGGATGAGCAGCTCCCAGAGTCTCAAATCGAGTCTGCAAGTGCGGATGCAAACAACAAAAATGTAGATTCAGTTTCTGATAAGGTAACTGAAGATCAATCTACAGAAGCCGATCACGTTGATCTTGGTGAAGTCGCAATTCTAAAAGAAGTCGCCGTTATTAAAGAAGGTGAGGCGTCTGTTAGAGCTCAAGAAGTTGAGAAAAATACCTCTGCACTCGTCACAGTCCCCAAACCTGAAAAAAATCCTCGCCGGTATGCCGGGATTGGGACGCTGTTAGTTTCAAAGCCAAAACCAAATCCGCGCAGATAGCTTTTTTATCGCTTCAACGAGGTTTACTTGGTTCAGGCATGCCACAGCCAAGTGTATAAAGGGCTTTAACTGAAATGACATGGAATCATAATCCTGTCCTTACTGTCTCGGAAATGTACGAGGCCGATAATCTTGCAATAAAATCGGGTGTTTCCGGGGTACAGTTGATGGCATCTGCCGGAGAGGCTGTCGCGAAAGCAGTGGGCGATGTTATTGCTGCTGGAAAGGTGCTTGTTCTGTGCGGGCCAGGAAATAACGGTGGTGATGGGTTTGTTGCAGCAAGAGTACTTGAAAAGAAAGGCTTTAAGATAACACTGTTCTCTTTGGTTCTGCTCGAAGAGATAAAGGGTGATGCACAGGTTCATGCACGTCAATGGGGCGGTGAAATACGCACTCATCTTGATGAGAAGGACTTTGAAGATGCGGATGTGATTGTTGATGCTTTGTTTGGTGCAGGACTGTCGCGTTCACTCGAGGGGGACGCTATTAAGTATTCCCGGTGGTCTCAGACAAGGCCCGTTGTATCTGTCGATATCCCCAGTGGAGTATCGGGGGATACGGGAGAGGTGCTTGGAGAACACGCTTTTAAGGCTGCTGCCACGGTTACATTCTTTCTAAAGAAGCCGGGGCACTTACTCTATCCCGGAAAAGATTTATGTGGGCAGTTATTTGTTGCTGACATTGGAATAAAGCAGTCTTGCTTGAAGAAAATTTCACCAAAAATAGCAGAAAATAACCCAAGCCTTTGGGAGGCAAGGATCCCTCGCTATGAATATGACAAGCACAAATATGACTTTGGGCATTCTCTGATTTTCGGCGGGGAAATGACCGGAGCTGCGCGCTTGTCCTGTCTTGCTGCGCTCAGAGTTGGTTCGGGTCTTGTCAGTATTGCTTGTCCTGACGAGGACCGGCTTGTTTACGCTCTGACCTCTCCCAGCCTCATTGTGCGTACTATGAGTGATCAAAAAGATTTGGAGGCTATTCTTTCCGATGAGAGGATTAACTCGGTACTTGTTGGTCCTGGGGCAGGACGAGATGAAGCTCTCAAATCAAAAATACAAAACATACTTGAAAAAAAATCACGCCCGATCGTGCTTGATGCGGATGCAATAAGTGTCTTTGAGCTTTGTCCCAATGACCTCATACAATCTATCCATGAAAATACGGTACTTACACCCCATGAAGGGGAATTTAAGAGGCTCTTCCCTGATTTGATCCAGAGTAGGATTGAGAATGCAACAGAGGCAGCGGAGCGATCAGGGGGCGTTATTGTTCTTAAAGGAGCAGATACTGTTGTTGCATCAGCAGACGGGCGTGTTGTTGTAAATAATAATGCGCCTGGATGGTTAGCCAGAGGAGGAACTGGAGATGTCCTTGCTGGAATTATTACAGGATTACTTGCTCAGAGGATGGACCCATTTGACGCGGCTTGCGCAGGTGTTTGGATACATAGCGCAGCTGCACGCCTTGCTGGGGCGGGGATGATTGCTGATGATCTCCTGGATAGTGTGCGGGTCGCTATCGAGCAAATTAGATCTGAATGACGTTAATTACAGCATACTTTATCAGGGCTAGGCTCTTTAAGTTACAAAAAAATTAGCAAGTGTTTGATCTATTTATTTACTTTTATTTAATAGCTGGCTGTCATTATTACCCTTGTTATGTAAACAGGTATGTTCGCAAATAGGGTAGTGTTATGTCTTTTGTTGATAGTATTTACAAATTCAAACGTGAAACTGGTGAGGTTAAAGTTGGTAATGAATACCGATATATAAACCCACACAGGGTCATTGAGACAGCTAAAGTTATTACGGTGAAAACGGATACATTTGGTATTCCTCATGTTCATTTTGCTATTTCTGTCGATGGTGATACGAGCTCAGGGTTCGAAGATTTTAGAACGCTCGGTATTTCTAGCTTTTCCGAACGGTACTGCGAGGCCATCTAGCTTATCTCTATTTTTAAGTTGTCGAAGTGTAGCCTTGAGAGTTTTCTTTCAGGGCTTTTTCGTATTGGCCTTCGATATGGTTTTCTTTGAAAAATATTTTTTGAATAAAATTAGATTTTAAGTAAATCTACGCTCTTTCCTTATTTTACATTCCATTACATGTTATCCCATAGTTGGTTCTCAAATGGTTTCGGCCATCGGTAAATTTATCCGGCAATCATATCAGGCTGTCATACTGGTCTGTCATACTGGTCTGTCATACCGGGCTGTCATACTTGGAAATCACACAGGAACAGCCAATCAGGGCGACCATTCAGGGATTGTATCTTAATGTATAAAATCATTTTTAGTATTCCACTTATTCTGGGGTTTTCTCTATCCGCCTTGCCTGTTCAGGCTGACTTGTTTGGGGAAGGGCTTAAACTGCTTGGTAGTGGGGATGCTAAAAAAGAGAGTGATCTGTCTGTTGGAGAAATCTCAACGGGTTTAAAAGAGGCTTTGCGGGTTGGGTCTGAACGCGTTGTTGATCAAGTCAGCCTTCAAAACGGTTTTAATGACGATAGCCAGATTCACATTCCACTCCCGGAATCTTTAAAAAAGGTCCAAAGCGCTCTTCGTACGGTGGGGCTTTCTGCCATGGCAGATGACCTGGAGTTGAAATTAAATCGTGGAGCAGAAAAAGCAGCGGTTGAAGCCAAGGAGCTGTTTTTCAAAGCGATTAGCGAAATGACTTTGGATGATGCAAAGCGCATTTATAGCGGCCGCGATGATGAGGCAACACGATATTTTCAGGAGAAAATGACCCCCGAGCTCACCAGTAGGTTCAAGCCTATTGTCGATAAGACATTATCGGAAGTCGGAGCTGTAAATTCATATGAAGAAATGATTTCAAGTTATAAAGCCATTCCTTTCGTACCAAATGTAAAGGCAGACCTGACAGACTATACAGTTGGAAAAGCTTTGGATGGTCTTTTTTATTATCTGGCAAAAGAAGAAGAGCAGATCCGTAAGAATCCGGTCGCACGGACAACCGAAATTCTCAAAGATGTTTTCGGTTCTTAGAGTCGCTATTTAACATGGGATTTTACATGGAATTTAATATGGGCTTGTATATCGGTGTTTTATCGGTTTTGGAGTAGTTTTTTTAATGGAAATGAAAAAAAAGACAAAAAACTGCAAAGTCTGGTTGCGTACCTGGGCTTGATGTATTAAACCCCTCCAAATCGAGAATAAATGCGGGTGTGGCGGAATTGGTAGACGCACCAGATTTAGGTTCTGGCGCCTTATGGGCGTGGAGGTTCAAGTCCTCTCACCCGCACCATCTCGAATGTAATTGTTTGACCCTGGAAGGCCAGCGCTGCCCGGGCAGCTTGCTTTTGATCCTCCAGGTCTTTTTTGTAATATGAAAGGCGTCGCCGGCAAATGCAGGTAACTGAGACAAACGCGGATAATCTAAAACGCGAATTTACGGTGGTTGTTCCCGCTGCGGACATCGACGCGAAGATCGACAGTCGATTGGTTGAGCTAAGCACACAAGTTAAGCTCCCTGGCTTCCGTCCTGGTAAAGTTCCAATGAAACTGATGAAGCAACGTTACGGCAAGTCTGTAATGGGCGAAGTCCTTGAAGCGTTGGTAAACGAATCTTCTCAAGAAGTTATCTCAGAACGTAGTCTTCGCCCTGCAATGCAGCCTAAAATTGAAGTTACGTCTTTCGATGAAGGTAAAGATCTTGAGTACACGATTGCTTTCGAGATCATTCCTGACGTCGAGCCAATGGACTTCGCAAAACTGAAGCTTGAAAAGCTTTCTGTTGATGTGCCTGCTGATGAAGTTGACGATTCTCTCGCGCGTATTGCTGAAAATCACAAAACATCAAAACCTCTTAAAAAGAAGCGTAAAGCTAAAGAGGGTGATATTGTTACCATCGACTTCAAAGGTACTGTTGGCGGTGAAGCTCTTCCTGGCATGGCTGGCGATGATTTTAAACTTGAGCTTGGTTCTGGCCAGTTTATCCCTGGTTTTGAAGAGCAAGTCGTCGGCGCGAACATCGATGATGACCTAACTGTTAACGTTACCTTCCCAGAAGGCTACGGTAACGAAAAGCTTTCCGGTCAGGACGCTATCTTTGAAGTTAAAGTAAAAGACATCGAAGAAACGGCCCCTGCTGAAATCGACGATGCTCTTGCTGAGAAACTTGGCGAAGAAAACCTGGAAAAGCTTAAAGAGCGTGTTGCTGAGCAGGTAAAGGTCGAATACGACCGCATTGCGCACTCACATTTGAAGCGCGATGTTCTTGATCAATTGGCTGAGAACCACGATTTTGATGTTCCAGAATCAATGGTTGAATCTGAGTTTGATGGTATCTGGAAACAGATTGAAGCAGACAAAGAGCAAGGCAAGCTTGATGAAGAAGATGCTTCTAAATCTGACGATGAGCTAAAAGAAGAATACCGTGCAATTGCTGTGCGCCGTGTTCGTCTTGGCTTGCTTCTTTCTGAAGTTGGTACCAAGAACGAAATTGACGTGACGCAGGAAGAGCTTAATGCAGCACTTCTTCAAGAAGCGCGTAACTATCCTGGTCAGGAACAGGCTGTCTTTGAATTTTATCAGAAAAATCCACAGGCTCTTTCTAACCTTCGCGCTCCTGTATTTGAAGACAAGGTTGTCGATTTTATCGTCGATTTGGCTGAAGTTACTGAGAAATCAATTTCTCCTGAAGATCTTCGCAAGGAAATTGAAGCTGAGAACTCGGTAGTAGCTGAGAAAAAATCAGCTAAAAAGCCAGCTAAGAAAGCAGTAGCTAAAACGGCTGAGAAAAAAGAAACTGCTAAGAAGCCAGCCAAAAAGCCAGCTAAAAAAGCTGCCGCGAAAAAGGCTGAAGCGGACGCATAAGTCCCGGCTTTATAAAACTAAACGTGTGGTATGGGTTGTGCGAATCTCTCGCGCAACCCATATTACTTTCTAGTAAGACATAGTTAACGACCTAAACTCGTTGGTTTATCTACGACACACGTTTTACTTTGAGGGGAAGCCATGAGTGATCCACGCGATATATATATGAACACTCTCGTGCCTATGGTTGTCGAGCAGACAAGCCGTGGCGAACGATCTTATGATATTTATTCCCGGCTTCTGAAAGAGCGAATTATTTTTCTGACAGGTCAGGTCAATGACCAGGTCGCAAGTCTGGTTTGTGCTCAGTTGCTGTTCTTGGAATCCGATAATCCTAAAAAGGATATCTCTTTCTATATTAACTCTCCTGGTGGTGTTGTTACCGCAGGATTGGCAATGTACGACACTATGCAGTATATCAAGCCACAGGTTTCGACTGTTTGTGTTGGTCAGGCTGCGTCTGCCGGGTCTCTGTTGCTTATGGCTGGAGCAAAGGGAAAGCGCTATGCTCTTCCTAATGCCAAAGTCATGATACATCAGCCTTCAGGTGGTTTCCAAGGTCAGGCAACTGACATTGAAATCCATGCGCAGGAAATTATCAAAACCCGTGCTCGTTTGAATGATCTCTATGCACATCATTGTGGTCAGCCAATTGAGAAAATTGAAGCGGGTATGGAGCGTGATAACTTCATGACACCTGAAGAAGCACTTAAATTTGGCTTGATTGATGAAGTTGTTTCTCATCGGAAAGTTGATCCGAATGCTGAAAGTGACGCATCCTAGTTTTTTATAAATTGATTCGCACAGGGAACTGTTCATTAACGAAGGTTTGTTACCTTTTAAGAAAGTGAGCAAGGATCTCAGACACTATGTCTATGGTTTTTGCTTGTTATATGGATAATTTCCCATTGTGCGGGTCGGGTCTGTCTGTCAACATGACCTAGTTGGGAATTGATTTCGAGGCTCATACGCAATGACAAAATCGAGCGATAACGACTCGAAAAATACTCTCTACTGTTCCTTCTGTGGCAAGAGCCAGCATGAAGTCCGCAAACTTATTGCGGGGCCTACCGTCTTTATTTGTGACGAGTGTGTCGAATTATGTATGGATATCATTCGTGAAGAACATAAGTCTTCACTGGTAAAATCTGGCGATGGCGTTCCATCCCCTCAGGATATCTGTGATGTGTTAAATGATTATGTCATTGGACAGAAGCACGCTAAAAAAGTGCTCTCTGTCGCTGTGCATAACCATTATAAACGTTTAGCGCACGGTAATAAATCGGGCGACGTAGAGTTAGCTAAATCCAATATTATGCTGGTTGGGCCGACAGGTTGCGGTAAAACGCTTCTTGCTCAAACCTTGGCCCGCATACTGGATGTCCCTTTCACTATGGCCGATGCGACGACTCTCACCGAAGCAGGTTATGTCGGTGAAGACGTTGAAAACATTATCCTGAAGTTGCTACAATCTGCTGATTACAATGTTGAGCGTGCTCAACGTGGTATCGTCTACATTGACGAAGTCGATAAGATCAGCAGAAAATCGGACAATCCTTCGATTACACGTGATGTATCGGGTGAGGGTGTTCAGCAAGCGCTTCTAAAGATAATGGAAGGTACTGTTGCATCTGTTCCTCCTCAAGGTGGACGCAAGCATCCTCAACAGGAATTCCTTCAGGTTGATACGACAAATATTCTCTTTATCGTCGGTGGTGCTTTCGCCGGACTTGATAAATTAATATCAAGTCGTGGCAAGGGGTCCTCTATTGGGTTTGGAGCGGATGTTGTCGGACCGGACGAACGTCGTACGGGCGATATCCTTCGGGAAGTTGAACCCGAGGATCTTTTGAAATTTGGGCTTATCCCTGAATTTGTTGGCCGGTTACCAGTAGTGGCGACCCTTGAAGACCTTGATGCGGACGCTCTTATTGAGATTCTGTCTCTGCCTAAAAATGCTCTGGTTAAGCAATATAAACGTCTTTTTGAGATGGAAGACATAAATATTACCTTTACCGAAGGGGCTTTGCTTGAAATTGCAAAAAAAGCAATCTTGCGCAAAACTGGTGCCCGTGGGCTTCGCTCTATAATGGAGGGAATTCTTCTCGATACGATGTTCGAATTGCCAGGTCTTAAAGGTGTTGAGGAAATTGTCATCAATAGTGAAGTGGTGCTGGGTAATGCACAACCGCTCTATATCTATGGTGATAGCAAGGAAGATACTGGTACTGATTCCTAGTTTTCATAAAACCTCGAAGAGGCCTTGAAGGTTGGGTAAGGTTTCATATCTATAAAGTGCTAAGTTTACGGGGGGAGTGAGTTTTCGCTCCCCCTCAATTCTATTTTATAAGCCAGTGAGCTTGTGAGGATATATGTTGGAAATTTCTCACGGTGATGTTTATCCCGTACTCCCTTTGCGTGACATTGTGGTTTTCCCGCATATGATCGTTCCCCTTTTTGTTGGGCGGGATAAATCTGTTCGTGCACTTGAGGACGTTATGAAAGAGGACAAGCAGATTATGCTTGTTACTCAAAAGAATGCGTCACAAGATGATCCGACTCCAGCAGATATTTATTCAGTCGGGACCATTGGTACCGTTCTGCAGCTGTTGAAATTGCCAGACGGTACTGTGAAGGTTCTTGTTGAGGGCGTCCGCCGTGCGAAAATTACCAAATTTTCAGATAACGAAGATTTCTTTCAAGCCGAAGCAGAACCTCTTGATGACGATGAGGGCGATGAACGCGAACTGGATGCGCTTACACGCAGTGTGGTTTCCCAGTTTGAGCAATACATAAAGCTGAACAAAAAAATTCCACCTGAAGTTCTGGTTTCTATCAATCAGATTGATGAATCGGGTAAGCTCGCCGACACTGTGGCTTCTCACCTTTCTCTAAAAATTTCGGAAAAACAGGAACTTCTTGAGAGTGCGACTATCGCTGAACGCCTGGAGAAAATCTACGGCTTCATGGAAGGTGAGATCGGTGTTCTGCAGGTTGAGAAGAGAATTCGCAATCGCGTAAAGCGCCAGATGGAAAAAACTCAGAGAGAATATTATCTCAATGAACAGCTCAAGGCTATTCAGAAAGAACTCGGTGAAGGTGAAGATGGCCAGGACGAGCTTGCTGAACTCGGAGAGAAAATAGCAAAAACCAAGCTGACTAAAGAAGCGGAAGAAAAGGCAACAGCAGAACTTAAGAAGCTTCGGAACATGAGCCCGATGTCTGCTGAAGCAACTGTCGTGCGTAACTATCTTGACTGGATGTTGTCTATTCCCTGGAAAAAGCGCTCGAAGATCAAAAAAGACATTCCAAATGCTGGTAAAGTACTTGATGAAGAGCACTTTGGTCTTGAAAAAGTAAAAGAACGTATTCTTGAGTATTTGGCTGTTCAGCAGCGTATGCGTAAGGTAAAGGGACCTATTCTCTGTCTCGTGGGACCTCCTGGAGTGGGTAAAACCTCTTTGGGTAAATCTATCGCCAGGGCGACGGGGCGGAACTTTGTTCGCATGAGTTTGGGTGGTGTGCGTGACGAGTCCGAAGTTCGTGGACATCGGCGTACCTATATCGGCTCTATGCCGGGCAAAGTGGTTCAGGGAATGAAGAAAGCAAAGTCTTCGAACCCGCTTTTCCTTTTGGATGAAATTGACAAGCTTGGTAATGACTGGCGGGGTGATCCTTCTTCGGCCTTGCTTGAGGTGTTAGATCCAGAACAGAACAACACTTTCAATGATCACTATCTCGAAGTTGATTATGATTTGTCCGACGTTATGTTTGTGACGACGGCTAACTCTCTTCGTATGCCGCAACCGTTACTGGACCGGATGGAAATTATCCGTATTCCCGGATATACCGAAGATGAGAAGTTAGAGATCGCCATTCGACACTTAATTCCAAAGCAGTTGAAAGACCATGGCGTGAAATCTGGTGAATGGGCTATCGATGACCAAGCTCTTCGCAAGCTTATTCAACACTACACGCGCGAAGCTGGCGTCCGTAATCTAGAACGCGAAGTTGCGAAATTGTTACGTAAAGCTATTAAAGACATTGAAATGGGTGTTTCCGAATCAGTCCATGTTACTGTTGATAATCTGGGTGATTTCGCTGGTATTCAAAGATATCGTTACGGTGAACCAGAACAAGAAGACTTGGTTGGCGTTGTGACTGGACTTGCCTGGACGGAAGTTGGCGGTGAACTCCTCACGATCGAATCTGTAACAGTGGCTGGTAAAGGCAAGGTGTCTGCAACAGGTAAGCTTGGAGATGTGATGAAAGAATCCATCCAGGCCGCAGAATATTTTGTTAAGAGCCGCAGTCTTGAATACGGTATCAAGCCATCCCTTTTTGATAAAAAAGACATTCACGTTCATGTACCTGAGGGAGCGACTCCCAAAGACGGCCCTTCTGCTGGTGTTGCGATGGTGACTTCAATTGTATCCGTTTTGACCGGAACGCCGATTCGTCACGATGTTGCAATGACGGGTGAAGTTACATTACGTGGAAGAGTCCTGCCGATTGGTGGTCTAAAAGAAAAAATGCTTGCCGCTTTGAGAGGAAATATCAAGACGGTTATTATTCCGAAGGAAAATGAAAAGGATTTGGCTGATATTCCGGAGAACGTGCTCCAGGGACTCACCGTTATCCCTTGTTCTACAGTAGATGAGGTCCTCAAGGAGGCGTTGTCCGAGAATCTAACGCCTATAGATGACTGGAGTGAAGAAAAAGCTGCTGAAAAGCATCATAGCAGTGATCGTGAAGGGGTGATTACGCACTAGTTGTGCTTTTTGTGAGGCAAGATAGATAAAATGCGATCAAAACCCTTGGGATTCGGGCGTTTCTTGCATTGACGTCGCAACCATTAGCGATTTACAATCACCTCACAATCAAGAAGTCGTTAGGTACTTTTTCAATCTTACCCGTAAAATTAGAGGGGGGGTCAACATGAATAAAAATGATTTGGTCGCAGCTGTTGCCGAGAAAACAGGTCTTTCAAAGGCTGACGCTGGTAAAGCTATTGATGGTGTATTTGAAGCCGTAACTGGTGCACTAACTGGTGGTGATGAAGTTCGCCTTGTTGGTTTTGGTACTTTCAGTGTTGCTGCTCGTGCTGCATCACAGGGTCGAAACCCACGTACTGGTGAAGTTATCCAGATCCCTGCTTCCAAGCAGCCGAAGTTCAAGGCCGGTAAAGGTCTTAAAGACGCTGTGAACAATAAATAACTGTTTGTAGTTGTTAGAAAAAACCGGTTGGCACTTCGCCAACCGGTTTTTTTTTATCTTCAGTTAATTTTTTTTACCTTTTGTCATTTTTGTGTATTTTTACTCTTGCCAAGGTACCCGAATCACCTTAAAAACCTCTTCATCAGACAGGGACGTCTGGTGGGCGATTAGCTCAGTTGGTAGAGCATCTCGTTTACACCGAGAGGGTCGGCAGTTCGAGCCTGTCATCGCCCACCAGACGTCTTAATCAAAAACGGCATTCCTTATTGGGATGCCGTTTTTTGTTGTTTACCATAGTTGTGATGCTGCCATCTTAATGGTTGTTGTCTGAACGATGTCGAAGCGATTGATCTACAGAGTTGATTCGTTTGTCGATGATAGAATCCTTTTCATGAATCGACGGCTGTTTAAATACTCAACCTGTCAGATAAAGAGTATTTACAGGGGAAGTTCTACTCTGAATAACGATTCGTTAGGACATTGAAGCTAAAGGATTTTCTGCCTATTTTAAGGTTCTTAAAAAAAAGATAAAAAAAACGAACAAGAATCTATTCAGTCGCTTGACAGGGGCAGGGTACTACACTAAATAAACCCTCGTCCGCAGGGATGGTTTAGTGGGGGTGTAGCTCAGTTGGTTAGAGCGCTGGCCTGTCACGCCAGAGGTCGCGAGTTCAAGTCTCGTCATCCTCGCCACTTAAACCATTTACCGATGGCACTCTTCTGCGGGGGTGTAGCTCAGTTGGTTAGAGCGCTGGCCTGTCACGCCAGAGGTCGCGAGTTCAAGTCTCGTCATCCTCGCCATCATTTCAATACTCAGAATTGATTTAAGTATAATCCCTGAAGAACGAGAGTAATTTCTTAAGTTCTCTGGGGCAATACTTGATTCCAACACTCGGAATACACGATTTTTTTAGAAATTGTGGCGATTCTGTGTTTGCTTATGTCGCCTTTGAGCGATATTAAGGACGTACCAAAAAATAGGGCCGATAAGGCGTCTTGTCATATTCGACATGAAAGGTGATTTGTACGAAACCCAATTGTACAGATTGTATGGAGAGATGGGCTTAGATGGTATGTTGGCAGAATATTTGCCAATCCTGATCTTTCTCGGAATAGCGATCGGGCTTGCAATTGCAATGTTGCTCGCGTCCGTGATTATGGCGAAACAACGCCCTAATTCGGAGAAAATCAGTTCTTATGAGTGTGGCTTCGAAGCATTTGATGATGCTCGTGGTCGTTTTGATGTGCGCTTCTACCTAGTGGCAATCCTCTTCATTATATTTGACCTTGAAGTCGCCTTCCTGTTCCCTTGGGCTGTATCCTTGAGTGATATTGGCCTGTTTGGTTTCTGGTCTATGGTGATCTTTCTTGTCATCTTGACGATTGGCTTTGCATACGAATGGAAGAAAGGGGCATTGGAATGGGAATAATTTCTAATCCAGCTCTTAAACAAGGAGCACCGCTACCTCCTGGCCCAGAGCAGGATCTTGTTCTGCAGAATGTTGGTGAAGAACTCGCTGACCGTGGCTTTGTGTTGGCGCGGTTGGATCAGTTGACGGGCTGGGCCCAGACCGGTTCTCTATGGCCGATGTCATTTGGTCTCGCTTGCTGTGCTGTAGAAATGATGCACTCGGCCTGTAGTCGTTATGATCTCGACCGTTTTGGAATGGTGTTTCGCCCATCTCCACGTCAATCAGACGTGATGATCGTTGCTGGAACCCTCACCAATAAAATGGCACCAGCTCTTCGTAAGGTTTACGATCAGATGCCTGAACCTCGTTGGGTGATCTCAATGGGGTCTTGTGCTAATGGTGGTGGGTATTATCATTATTCGTATTCCGTCGTTCGTGGCTGTGACCGTGTTGTTCCTGTTGATATCTATGTTCCTGGGTGCCCGCCGACGGCAGAAGCCCTGATTTATGGTATCTTGCAGCTTCAGAAGAAAATCAAACGTACCGCGAAATTCCGCAGGTAAGCCTTAATTGGCATTCCTAAATACTGGTGAACCATATGAATCAGGCTTTACTGGACTTGAGCGATTTTATCGCTACCACTCTGGGAGAAGCGGTAACTGGCTCTGAGCTAAAAAATGACGAACTCGTCATTTGGGCCAAAGCAGATACTCTTCTCGAGGTGTTGAAGTTCCTAAGAGACAATCAGAACTGTCAGTTTCGACAGCTCGTAGAACAAACGGCTGTGGATTATCCTAGCCGTGAACTGCGTTTTGAGCTTGTTTACTGTCTCCTTTCGTTAACCCATAATCAACGCATCAAAGTAAAGGTTGCTGCAACAGACGAGACACCGATTGCATCTGTGACTTCTTTGTTTAGCTCTGCAATCTGGTATGAGCGCGAGATCTGGGATATGTACGGTATCTTCTTTGCCGACCATCCTGACCTTCGTCGTATGCTTACTGATTACGGTTTTGAAGGGCATCCGCTCCGCAAAGACTTCCCGCTTACAGGTTATGTAGAAGTTCGTTACGACGAAACTCAAAAACGAGTTATCTATGAGCCCGTGAAGTTGACACAAGAGTTTCGTAATTTTGATTTTTCCAGCCCTTGGGAAGGTATTGTACAGCTTCCTGGTGATCAAAAGGCCGAGCCGGAAAAAGAAGGGGGTACTGCTTAATGGCTGAAGCTACAATCAAGCCACTTACGCTGAACTTTGGCCCTCAGCATCCAGCTGCTCACGGTGTTCTTCGCCTTGTCCTTGAAATGGATGGGGAAATTATCGAAAGAGCAGATCCGCATATTGGTCTTCTTCATCGCGGTACCGAGAAACTGATCGAATACAAAACCTATCTACAGGCCTTGCCTTATTTTGATCGTCTCGATTATGTAGCTCCTATGAACCAGGAGCATGCTTTCGCACTTGCTGTGGAAAAGCTTCTCGATATAGAAGTTCCAAAACGCGGTCAGTATATCCGCGTACTCTATTGTGAAATCGGGCGTATATTAAATCACATCCTTAATATCACGACCTTTGCAATTGATGTCGGCGCGATGACCCCAATTCTCTGGGGATTTGAGCAACGCGAAATCTTGATGGAATTCTATGAAAGAGCTTGTGGCGCACGTATGCACGCGGCTTACTTCCGCCCTGGTGGCGTTCATCAGGATCTTCCTGCAGGGTTGCTGAACGATATTTCTACTTTCATTGAAAACTATCCAGCTTTCCTTGATGATCTCGAAGGCCTTTTGACCGAGAACAGAATTTTCCGTCAACGTACCGTCGATATCGGTGTAATGGATTTTGACGAAGCCATGGACTGGGGACTGTCCGGGCCAATGATTCGCGGATCAGGTGTTGCCTGGGATTTACGTAAATCTCAGCCGTACGATTGTTACGATGAGCTCGACTTTGACATTCCCGTTGGTAAAAACGGCGATTGTTTTGATCGCTATCTCGTGCGTATCGAAGAAATGCGCCAGTCGTTAAGTATCATGAAACAGTGCATAGCCAATATGCCTGAAGGCCCTGTTCTTGCACCTAATCACAAGGTTACACCGCCAAAACGTGATGATATGAAACGTTCAATGGAAGCATTGATCCACCATTTCAAACTCTACACCGAAGGTTTCCATGTTCCTGAAGGCGAAACCTATGTAGCTGTCGAAGCTCCTAAGGGAGAGTTTGGTGTCTATCTCGTCTCTGACGGATCGAATAAACCTTATCGTTGTAAAATTAAAGCACCGGGTTTTGCCCATCTTGCGGCCATGGATTACATGTGCCGTGGCCATATGTTGGCAGATAGTGTGGCAATTCTTGGATCCATGGATATCGTCTTTGGCGAGGTCGACCGATGAAAACCAGTAGTTTTCCAAAAGCTAAAACAGGCGATTTCAAGTTCACCGAAGAGAGTCTTCGTGAAGCTGAAAAAATTGTTGCCAAGTATCCAGAAGGTCGTCAGGCCAGTGCCATTATCAGTCTGTTTTATATCGTACAGAAACAAAATGATGGCTGGCTACCACCTGAAGCGATTGAATATGTTGCAGAATATCTCGAAATGGCGCCTATCCGTGCGCACGAGGTCGCAACTTTCTACACAATGTTTAATCTAAAGCCGGTTGGTAAGTACTTCATTCAAGTATGTCGCACCACACCATGTTGGTTGAACGGTTCTGATAACATTCTCAAAGCCGCCATGGATAAGATTGGTGTAAGTAAGGCCGGAGACGTTAGCGAAGACGGTCTTTTCTCCGTTGTTGAAGTTGAGTGTATGGGCGCATGTTGTAATGCCCCGATGGTTCAGATCAATGACTGGTATTACGAAGATCTCTCTCCTGAACGTATGAGCGAGATTGTTGACGAGCTTCGCGCTGGTAAAGATGTACCTATTGGGTCACAGACCGGTCGTTTGACTTCTGCTCCTGCTGGTGAGCGCACAACCCTTAAAGGGGCTGAGTGATGCAACAACTAGAAGATAAAGATCGTATTTTTCAAAACCTATATGGTCAGAATGACTGGGGTTTGGAAGGCGCAAAAAAACGTGGTCTTTGGAATAACACCAAAGATCTGGTTGCGTTGGGTCGTGAAGAGATCGTCAACCGGATGAAAGACTCCGGTCTTCGCGGTCGTGGTGGTGCTGGTTTCCCGGCGGGGATCAAATGGTCCTTTATGCCGAAAGAAGATTCAAGCCGCCCTAGCTATCTCGTGGTTAATGCGGATGAATCTGAACCCGGTTCGTGTAAAGACCGTGAAATCATGCGTAATGACCCGCACACTCTTATTGAAGGGTGTTTGATTGCAGGTTTCGCAATGGGAGCGCACACGGCTTACATTTACATCCGTGGTGAATATTACCTCGAGTCTACACGTCTGGAAGCTGCTGTTGAGCAAGCCCGGGCTGATGGTCTGTTGGGTGATGATGCCTGCGGGTCTGGCTGGGCCTTTGATGTACACGTGCATCGCGGCGCAGGTGCTTACATCTGTGGTGAGGAAACCGCCCTTCTTGAAAGCCTTGAAGGTAAAAAAGGTCAACCTCGTCTGAAGCCACCTTTCCCGGCTGCTTGTGGGTTATATGGCTGTCCAACAACTGTGACAAATGTTGAGACCGTTGCTGTTGCACCAACCATCCTCCGTCGCGGGGCTGACTGGTGGAAACAGTTTGGACGCGAGAATAACACCGGAACTAAAATTTTCTCCATTTCCGGGCATGTAAACAAGCCATGTAACGTAGAAGAAGCAATGAGTATTCCACTACGTGAGCTTATCGAAAAGCATGCCGGTGGTGTCCGTGGTGGTTGGGATAATCTCTTGGCTATTATTCCCGGCGGATCTTCTGTTCCAATGCTGCCAAAGCATGTTTGTGACACCATGACAATGGACTTTGACGCACTACGCGAAGCGGGTTCAGGTCTGGGGACGGCTGCTGTGATTGTGATGGACAAATCAACTGATGTTGTAGAAGCAATCTGTCGACTGTCTCATTTCTATCAGCACGAAAGCTGTGGACAGTGTACGCCTTGTCGTGAAGGCACTGGTTGGATGTTCCGCCTGATGCAACGCATGGTTCGCGGTGAAGCGGATGTTGAAGAGATCGATATGCTTTGGGATGTAACAAAGCAAGTTGAAGGTCACACCATCTGTGCACTAGGTGATGCTGCTGCTTGGCCTGTCCAGGGTTTGATCCGGAATTTCCGTCCGGAACTCGAACGCAGGATTAACGAGTACAAGCAATCTCGCCAGGCAGCGGAATAGGAGAGACTGATGCCAAAGTTGACGATTGACGGTAAAGAAATCGAAGTCGCAGACGGTCTGACTGTTTTACAGGCCTGCGAGCTTGCCGGTGCTGAAGTTCCTCGTTTTTGTTATCACGAGCGTCTTTCCGTTGCTGGTAACTGCCGGATGTGTCTGGTTGAGATGGAACGTGCGCCAAAGCCTATTGCATCTTGTGCAATGCCGGCTGGTGAAGGCATGGTCATTAAAACTGACAGCGACGTAGTTAAGAAGGCCCGTAAAGGGGTTATGGAATTCCTGCTTATCAATCACCCGCTTGATTGTCCTATTTGTGACCAGGGTGGCGAATGTGACCTGCAGGATCAAGCCATGGCATTTGGCCTTGATCACGGACGCTATAAAGAAACCAAGCGCGCAGCTACTGAAAAATATATGGGACCATTGATCAAAACGATCATGACCCGCTGTATTCAGTGCACACGGTGTGTTCGCTTTTCGACTGAAATTGCCGGTATCGAAGAAATGGGCCTGCTAAACCGGGGTGGTCATGTTGAGATTACGACTTTGGAAAAGGCCGTAAATACTGAACTGTCCGGTAATTTGGTTGATGTCTGTCCCGTTGGTGCTCTGACATCCAAGCCATACGCGTTTAACGCACGTCCCTGGGAATTGAAAAAAGTTAACTCCGTTGACGTTATGGACGCTGTTGGATCGAACATTCGCGTTGATGTTCGTGGCCGCGAAGTTCTTCGTATCCTTCCGCGTATCCATGAAGATGTGAACGAAGAGTGGATTTCTGATAAGACCCGTTACATTACGGATGGTTTGAGCAAACAGCGTCTTGATCGTCCTTATGTTCGAGTTGACGGTAAACTCAAGGCAGCGACCTGGGACGAAGCATTTTCTGCCATTAAAGAAAAGCTCTCTCCACTTAAGGGGAACGAAATCGCAGCGATTACAGGCAATCTTAATGATGCCGAATCAATGCTCGCTCTTAAAGACTTTATGGGCAATCTGGGTTCGTCAAATATCGACTGTCGTCAAGATGGCGCGAAGCTCGATAGCTCCAACCGATCTGCCTATCTCTTCAACACCTCTATTGCTGGTATTGAAGATGCTGACGCCGTTCTGTTGGTTGGGACAAACCCTCGTTGGGAAGCAGCGCTTATCAACGCACGTCTTCGCAAACGTTTCCTCGAAGGTGGCTTTAAAGTCGGCATGATCGGTGAAGCTGTCGATCTTACCTATGAGTATGAATATCTTGGTGCAGGACCTGATACGCTAAAGGAAGTTGCTTCGGGCAAAAATTCCTTTGCGAAGGTGCTGAAAGAAGCCAAGAAGCCGATGATCATTGTTGGTATGGGGGCACTTACCCGTAAGGACGGCGCGGCTGTCTTGACCCAAGCCAAAACGATTGCTGACAAATTCGGTCTGGTTCAGGATGACTGGAACGGGTTCAACATTCTCCATACTGCTGCTTCTCGTGTTGCGGCGCTTGATCTCGGTTTTGTACCGGGCGAGGGTGGTCTGGATGTTGATGGTATTCTTGAAGGCGCTGAAAAGGGTAAGGTGAAAGCCGTTTACCTTCTTGGTGCTGATGAAATCGATACATCGAAGCTTAAAAGTGCTTTTGTTATCTATCAGGGCCATCATGGAGACGCAGGAGCTTCGGCTGCTGACGTTATCTTGCCAGGTGCGGCATATACCGAGAAAAACGGAACTTATGTAAATACAGAAGGTCGTGTTCAACTTGGCCGTCTAGCTGTTTTTCCGCCTGGTGAAGCCCGCGAAGATTGGACAATCCTTCGTGCCTTGTCCGAGCAGATCGGGGAAGCTTTGCCATATGATAATATCGGCCAACTTCGTCAACGTTTGATTGAGGTAAACCCGGTGTTTGCTGCGATTGATCAGGTCAATTCCAATGTCTGGGGTGATTTTGCCAAGACTGCTGGTGATCTCTCGTCTGATCCGTTCAAAGTCGCTATAGAGAATTTCTACATGACTGATCCAATCAGCCGTTCATCCGAAACGATGTCTGCCTGTACAGAGCAATTTGTACTAGGTAAAGAGCAGGGAGTTACTGGAACCAATGGTTGATTTCTGGGAAGGATACGCTCTGCCAACGGTAATTATCGTTGCGCAAATCATGGTAGTCGTGGGGCCGTTACTTATTGCAGTCGCTTATCTGACTTACTTTGAACGTAAAGTCATTGGCGCGATGCAAATGCGTAAAGGCCCTAACGTTGTTGGTCCATTTGGTCTTTTGCAGCCGTTTGCTGATGCCGTCAAACTGATGATGAAGGAAACCATTCTTCCTTCAGGTTCGAACAAAATCATCTTCATTATGGCGCCGATGCTGACGTTTATTCTCAGCCTTGTCGCTTGGTCTGTGATCCCCTTCGGTGAAGGCTTGGTGATTAGTGATATTAATGTTGGTATTCTCTATCTCTTTGCCATCTCTTCCCTCGGTGTTTACGGGGTGATCATGGCGGGGTGGGCTTCCAACTCCAAATATCCATTTATCGGTGCTCTTCGCTCTGCTGCTCAAATGGTTTCTTACGAAGTTTCTATGGGCTTGGTTATCATCACCGTATTGATGTGTGTGGGTTCTTTAAACCTCTCGGATATTGTCATGGCCCAGAAGGGTGAGTATGGCATGTTCAATTGGTATGCGTTCCCGCTGCTTCCAATGTTTGTGGTCTTTTTCATATCCATCCTGGCAGAAACCAATCGGTCACCGTTTGATCTTCCAGAAGGTGAATCTGAGCTCGTTGCGGGTTTCATGGTCGAATATTCTTCTATGAGTTTTGCCCTGTTCTTCCTTGGCGAATACGCAAACATGATCCTGATGAGTGCAATGGCGGCTATTCTGTTCCTCGGTGGATGGCTTCCGCCAGTGGACATTGCGCCTTTTAACTGGGTTCCTGGACCTGTTTGGTTCTCGCTCAAGATTGCTTTTGTCCTTTTCTGTTTCCTCTGGGTTCGTGCCACATTCCCACGTTTCCGCTATGATCAGCTGATGCGCCTGGGGTGGAAAGTCTTCCTGCCGTTTACCCTTTTCTGGGTAATCCTGACAGCAGGTGTTCTTGTTGGCTTCGACCTTTTACCGGCTGCTCAGTGAGAAAATGACAATGGATAATAATAAAAAAACAAAAAGAAACGTGGAGAGATAGAGGACAATGGCTTTCATGAAAAATCCAGTCCGCAGTCTTCTTTTGACGGAACTGCTTTCCGGTATGGCCCTAACCTTGAAGTACTTTTTCAAGCCAAAGGTTACCCTGAACTATCCATATGAAAAGGGGCCGATTAGCCCGCGTTTTCGTGGAGAACATGCTTTGCGCCGCTATGCCAATGGGGAAGAGCGCTGTATTGCTTGTAAATTGTGTGAAGCAATTTGCCCTGCACAGGCGATTACAATTGAATCTGAGCCGCGTGATGACGGCAGCCGTCGCACCACACGCTATGACATTGATATGACGAAGTGTATCTATTGCGGATTTTGCCAAGAGGCTTGCCCGGTGGACGCCATTGTCGAAGGACCAAACTTTGAGTTTGCGACCGAGACACGTGAAGAGCTTTTCTACGACAAGGAAAAGCTTCTCTCGAATGGTGACCGTTGGGAAACCGAAATTGCGCAAAACATCGCTTTGGATGCTCCTTACCGTTAAGAGCTTGGGATAAAAAAGTGTTTATGAAAAAAATCATATGCCAATACCAGGCTCGTAAAGAAAGGGTAGCTCGATGATCGTTCAAGCTCTCGTCTTTTATGTATTCGCTACAATCTCCATCGCTTCGGCTATTATGGTGATCTCTTCCCGAAACCCGGTTCACTCTGTGTTGTTCCTGATTTTGTGCTTCTTCAATGCTGCAGGACTTTTCGTTCTGATGGGCGCTGAATTCCTGGCCATGATTTTAGTTGTTGTTTATGTCGGGGCCGTTGCCGTTCTCTTCCTGTTTGTTGTCATGATGCTCGATATTAATATCGAAAAAGCGCGGCAGGGCTTGAAGCAACATTTGATACTTGGTGGCTCTATCGGTCTTGTCCTTCTGGTTGAGCTGGTTCTCATCCTGTCTTCGACCTTTGCATCGCCAGAGGCTGTGGCTGTGGCTTCTGTGCCAATACCGAATATCGATGTGGTACATAATACCCGGGCATTGGGGCAGGTTCTCTACACTAAATATGTATATCTCTTCCAGGCTTGTGGAATGATCCTTCTTGTTGCGATGATCGGTGCGATTGTGCTGACACTGCGTAAACGGGAAGGGGTTCGTAAGCAGGTCATTTCTGACCAGGTAAATCGTACCCGTGAAGAGTCCGTTGAAATCAAAAAAGTAACCAGCGGGAGTGGTATCTAACCATGTTAGAAATTGGTCTGGCCCATTACCTGATTGTTGCGGCAGTTCTGTTTACACTGGGCGTCTTTGGCATCTTTCTTAATAGAAAGAACGTTATCGTTATTTTGATGTCGATTGAGCTTATGTTACTCGCCGTTAACATCAATTTTGTGGCTTTCTCAACCCATATGGGCGATCTGGTTGGCCAGGTCTTCGCCGTCTTTATTTTAACCGTTGCAGCTGCAGAAGCGGCGATTGGTCTGGCGATCCTGGTAATCTACTTCCGTAATCGCGGCTCTATCGCGGTTGAAGATATTAACATGATGAAGGGCTAATCCGACGATGGAATACTTTATAGTCTTTCTGCCTTTGCTGGGCGCTTTTATCGCAGGCCTTTTTGGCAAGGTGATTGGTGACCGCGGGGCACAAGTTCTAACCACGGGGTTATTGCTTGTATCCGCTGTTCTTTCTTTTGCCGTTTTCAAAGATGTAGCGCTTGATGGCAATGCGCGTATTTCGCCTGTATTTACCTGGATCAACTCTGGTGATCTTCAGTTATCCTGGGCATTGAAAGTTGATACGCTTACAGCCGTGATGCTGATTGTTGTAACCGTGGTCTCCTCCATGGTGCATCTATATTCCATCGGATATATGTCCGAGGACAAATCGATTTCGCGCTTCTTCGCTTACCTGTCACTTTTCACCTTCTTTATGCTGATGCTGGTTACGTCTGATAACCTGGTTCAGATGTTCTTTGGTTGGGAAGGGGTTGGCCTTGCGTCCTATCTGCTCATTGGTTTCTGGTATGAAAAACCGTCTGCCTGTGCTGCGGCGATCAAGGCCTTTCTGGTGAACCGGGTTGCCGATATCGGGTTTGCGCTTGGCATCATGGGCGTTTTTGTTCTGTTCGGAACGGTCAATTTTGCCGAGATCTTCCCTCAGGCAGAGGCTCTTTCTACGGCTCAATTCACCTTCCTCGGGTTTGAAGGACACGCGCTGACAATTGTTTGTCTTCTCCTTTTTATTGGCGCTATGGGTAAATCAGCTCAGCTTGGTCTGCACACCTGGTTACCAGATGCGATGGAAGGCCCAACACCGGTTTCAGCTCTCATTCATGCGGCGACGATGGTGACAGCGGGCATCTTTATGCTCTGCCGTTTCTCTCCTGTATTCGAATATGCTCCGGCTGCTCTTGAAGTTGTGACCTACGTCGGTGCGGCAACAGCCTTTTTTGCGGCTACAATTGGTTTGACCCAATTTGATATTAAACGTGTCATTGCGTATTCTACCTGTTCACAGCTCGGTTATATGTTCTTCGCGATTGGTGTGTCTGCTTATGAGGGTGCCATTTTCCACCTGATGACCCACGCTTTCTTCAAAGCGTTGCTGTTCCTGGGGGCAGGTTCTGTCATCCACGCCATGCATCATGAGCAGGATATGCGCAAGATGGGCGGTATCTGGAAGATGATCCCGGCGACCTACATCTTGATGTGGATTGGCTCGATCGCTCTGGCAGGTTTGCCGCCTTTCTCAGGATTTTTCTCAAAAGATCTTATTCTGGAAGCTGCTTACGGTGCGCATACAACACAAGGTAACTTTGCATTCTGGGCAGGAACAGCTGCAGCCTTTATGACAGCGTTCTATTCCTGGCGTCTGATTATCATGACATTCCACGGTACGCCACGTGCGGATGAGCATACCATGCAGGGGGTTCATGAATCCCCGATGACGATGATGGTGCCGCTCATTGTTCTTGCTGTTGGCGCTGTATTTGCCGGTTGGTTGGGGTATAGCTATTTTGTTGGCGACGCCCGGGTTGATTTCTGGGGTGATGCAATTCTCGTTCTTGCTGGAAATGATAGCGTTGAGGCAGCACACCATGTTCCCACATGGGTGAAAATTGTTCCATTGGCAGCTGCTGTCAGCGGAATAGTACTGGCATATATTTTCTATATGTTTGTCCCAAGTCTGCCAGCAACTTTTGTCAGTCTTATCAAGCCAATCCATACTTTCGTTTACAGGAAATGGATGTTTGACGAACTTTATGACTTCCTGTTTGTGCGCCCGGCACTCAAACTTGGCCACTTTCTCTGGAAATCAGGGGATGGTGCTGTGATTGATGCTTATGGTCCTGATGGTGTAACGGCTCTGACACGCAGACTTGCGGGTAGAGCAAGTCGTCTCCAGAGCGGGTATGTCTACCACTATGCTTTTGCCATGCTGATCGGGGTTGTTTCCCTGGTTACCTGGTACATTGTTACCAACGCGGGTTAGAAGCTATGCAAGATCATATTCTCTCTATCGTGACCTTTGCACCTTTGCTTGGTGCCTTGTTCATACTTCTTATCCGTGGCGATAATGAAGAAGCTGTTGCCAAAAATTCCCGCTGGGTTGCCTTGTGGGTTTCCGGGGTGACGTTTGTTGTCTCCCTTCTTCTCTGGACCGGATTTGAGCGTGGAACCGCTGAATTTCAGTTCGTCGAAGAAGTTGAATGGATGCCATCTCTTGGGCTGACCTATCGAATGGGCGTTGATGGTATCTCGGTACTCTTTGTGCTGCTTTCAACCTTGCTGACACCAATTTGTATTCTCTCTTCATGGGGGCCTGTTAAAACCCGTGTTAAAGAATACATGGTTTCTTTCCTTATTCTGGAAACCATGATGGTGGGCATGTTCTGTGCCTTGGATATCGTTGTCTTCTATATCTTCTTCGAAGGTGTTCTTATTCCCATGTTCCTGATTATCGGGATCTGGGGCGGTGCACGTCGTGTATATGCAGCATTCAAATTGTTTCTCTATACTCTTGCCGGTTCTGTTCTGATGCTCGTGGCCATCTTGGCCATGTATTACGAAGCAGGCACCGCAGATATTACAGAGCTGCTTTCCTACGACTTCCCTCTGGAAATGCAGAAATGGCTCTGGGTTGCTTTCTTTGCGTCTTTTGCTGTGAAAGTACCTATGTGGCCGGTTCACACCTGGCTGCCGGATGCGCACGTTGAAGCGCCCACTGCAGGGTCCGTGATCCTTGCGGGTGTTCTCCTTAAAATGGGTGCTTATGGCTTCTTGCGTTTCTCACTGCCGATGATGCCTGATGCCTCCGTTTACTTTACACCGCTGATTTACACGTTATCGATTGTCGCAGTGATCTACACTTCTCTCGTTGCGCTTGCACAAGAAGACATGAAAAAGCTGATTGCCTATTCATCCGTTGCGCACATGGGATTTGTCACGATCGGAATTTTTGCAGCTAACCAGCAAGGTGTAGAAGGGGCGATCTATCAGATGCTCTCTCACGGTATTGTATCAGCGGCACTCTTCCTTTGTGTTGGTGTTATCTATGACAGGATGCATACGCGTATGATTGCAAGCTACGGCGGTGTTGTCGAACGCATGCCTGTTTATGCATTGTTGTTCATGGTCTTTATGCTGGCATCTGTCGGGTTGCCGGGCACTGGTGGCTTCGTTGGTGAGTTTCTTGTTCTTGTGGGAGCTTTCAAGGCCAATACCTGGGTCGCTGCACTGGCGGCAACCGGTATGGTGCTTGGTGCTGCTTATATGCTCTGGCTTTATCGCAAGGTTATGTTTGGCAAGCTCGAGAAAGACGATTTGAAGTCTTTGATGGATCTCAGTCTTCGTGAAAAAGCCATTTTTGCTCCTTTGATTGTGATCACTCTTTGGATGGGTATTTATCCGCCAAGCTTCCTTGATGTGATGTCCGCTTCTGTGAGTAATCTCGTTAACAACTATGAGACTGCAATTGCAGCCTCAAACGCCGCGCCTATGTTTGCGCAGGTCTTTGGTCAATAGAGGGTCTATCAAGATGATCACAACAGATCTATCACTGGCATTGCCCGAGATTTTCCTGGCATGTGCAGCAACGGTTCTTCTGATCTACGGGGCATATGCGGGTAAAAACACGGCCAGCTTTGTATCTGCAATGTCAGTTGCCGTTCTGGCTATCGCCTTTGCAATTATCTTCCTGGGTGACCGCCCGGCAGGGATTGCTTTCGAAGGGCTGTTTGTTGTCGATGCCTATGGCGATTATATGAAGCTTGTTGTCCTTGTGGCATCTGGTTTCGGTATTCTCATGACCCAACGTTTTGTTGAGCGGGAGGGCATGGCCAAATTTGAAATCCCGGTCCTGATGCTTCTCGCGACTTTGGGTATGTTGATGATGGTCTCAGCAAATGACCTGATGTCACTATACGTTGGTTTGGAACTGCAAAGTCTTGCTCTCTACGTTATTGCGGCAATCCGCCGTGAAAACCTGCGTTCTTCCGAAGCTGGCCTGAAGTACTTTGTTCTTGGTGCTTTGTCATCGGGGATGTTGCTGTACGGTTGTTCCTTGATTTACGGATTTACTGGTACAACAGATTTCGATACGCTTGGCGCTGTTTTATCTAGTGCTGCGAATACTGATCAGGCACCTCAGATTGGACTTATTGTCGGTTTGGTTTTTGTCTGTGCTGCAATCGCCTTTAAAATTTCAGCTGTTCCATTTCACATGTGGACCCCCGATGTGTACGAAGGTGCGCCAACGCCAGTAACCGCATTCTTTGCTTCCGCACCAAAGGTCGCTGCTATTGCGCTCTTTGCACGCTTGCTCAGCGATCCCTTTGGATCACTTGTCAGCGAATGGCAGCAGATTATTGTCTTTGTTGCTTTGGCTTCCATGATCCTGGGCTCTTTGGCGGCGATCAAACAGACCAATATCAAACGACTGATGGCTTACAGTTCTATTGGTAATATTGGTTTTGCTCTGGTGGGTCTGGCAGCAGGTACTGAAGAAGGTATAACGGGTCTTATCATTTACATGACCATTTACATCTTCATGAACATGGGGACTTTTGCATGTATTCTCAGCATGCGTCAGAAAGGAACCATGGTTGAGAATATCGACGATCTGAAAGGCTTGAGTAAAACAAGTCCGATGATGGCGTTTGCCCTGACAATCTTCATGTTCTCCATGGCGGGGATTCCCCCACTTGCTGGTTTCTTTGCAAAGTATGTGGTTTTTGCCGCTGCGGTGAACGCCGGGCTTACAACACTTGCTGTAATTGGTGTCCTGGCTTCTGTAATCGGTGCGTTTTATTACCTTCGTATTATCAAGGTTATGTACTTTGATGAGCCAAGTTCTTCCTTTGATAAACCAATCGGTAACGAGATGACTGCAGTATTGACAGTATCTACTGCCTTTATTGTATTCTTCATTCTGTTTTCCACACCGATTATGGATGGGGCTGCTGTTGCCGCTTCTGCTTTATTCGCAGGGTAATCATATTATGAAGGGCTCTTCGTCCTTAAACATTCCAACTTCTTTTAACCTGCATAGTAGGGATGAAGTCGGAAGTACAAATGACGAAGTTCGCCTTCTTGCGGAACAAGGGGCCCAGGACGGCACAATCGTCTGGGCCCTTCGTCAATCTGCAGGAAGAGGGCGACAGGGACGAACATGGGTAAGCCCGGAAGGAAATCTCTACTTCTCCATACTTCTGCGTCCAACTGTTTCCATTGCAGAGGCAGCCAATATAAGCTTTGTTGCATCACTGGGACTGGCTGATGCGGTCAGAAAGTTTGCACCTGAATTTAACATAACTCTCAAGTGGCCAAATGACGTTTTGATCGATGGAAAAAAAGTTTCTGGTGTTCTGCTTGAGAGCAAAGCAAATACATTGGGTAAGCTTGAATACCTCATCATGGGAATTGGCATTAATCTTAAGCACTATCCTGAAGATGCGCGATATCCAGCAACAAGCTTGTTAGAGAAAAATACTGGCAGCACTCTTAAACCGGGTGAAATGTTAGAAGCTTTTCTCAATAATTTTGACCCTTGGTACAAACTATGGAACAAAGAGGGCTTTGGTTCTGTGAGGGTTGCTTGGTTGGATCAGGCTCACGGGGTCGGAGATAAAATATATGTTCGCCTTCCCGGAGAAACTCTTTCTGGTCGATTTGTAACAATTGACCAAGACGGGGCTCTTGATCTTGATCTGGACAGTGGTAAACAGCGTTTAATCACTGCGGGCGATGTCTTCTTCGCCACGTCATAAATAGAGATTTTGTTATGCTGCTCGTAATTGATTCAGGGAATACCAACGTCGTTTTTGCTGTTTATGATGGCAAGGATCAGAAGGGATACTGGCGTGCGACCAGTGACAGCAAAAAGACCTCTGATGAATATGCTGTCTGGTTAACGCAACTTATGGCGCTAAAGGGGCTCGTCCCCGAAGATATTTCTGGTGCCATTCTTGCCAATGTTGTTCCTGCTTCAACCTACAACCTGACTTCACTTTGCAAGGCGTATTTCAACTGTATGCCCCTGATGGTCGAACTCGGGAAAATTGACCTTGGTTTGGAGGTTCGAATCGATCACCCCGAACAGGCAGGTGCTGATCGGTTGGTGAATGCCGTTGCAGGTTATCGTCGGTATGGTGGTAACTTGATCATGATTGATTTCGGTACGGCGACAACATTTGATATTGTCGGCGCAGATGGTGCCTATGAGGGAGGGGTCATTGCTCCCGGAGTAAACTTATCGGTTGATGCTTTGTATATGGCTTCTGCCAAATTGCCGCGTATTGATATCAAACGTCCAGAGAAGATAATAGGCAAAGCGACTGTCCCCGCCATGGAGTCCGGAATATTCTGGGGATATATCTCTATGGTGGAAGGCATGGTTAAACGTATTCGAGAAGAATACGGCGCGCCAATGAAGGTCGTTGCGACGGGTGGATTGGCACAACTTTTTGTCACTGCTACCGATGTCATCGATCACATTGACAAAGATGTAACACTTCGTGGGTTGATCGCGATTTATGAGCTGAATAGCCAGAAAGACTGAGTTAGATATAAATTATGAGTAAATCTGTGATCCCTAAAAAAGACGAGCTTTTGTTTCTGCCTCTTGGTGGAACAGGCGAAATCGGCATGAACCTCAATCTCTATGGCCATGATGGCAAATGGTTGATGGTTGATCTTGGAATTTCCTTTGCTGATGGGGGCAAATTCCCGGGTATTGATGTAATCATGCCTGATCCCGAGTTTATCGAGAAACAACGCGAAAACCTTGTTGGCCTGGTCTTAACCCATGCTCATGAGGATCATATTGGGGCAGTTCCCCATCTATGGGCTGATTTGCGGTGCCCGATTTTCTGCACCCCCTTTACCAAATCGATGGTTTATTCAAAATTGGTTGAGGCTGGGTTAGAAGATCAGGCTGAGATCACAGTGATACCTGTTGCTGGAAAGTTCTCTGCGGGTCCATTTGAGATTGAGTTGGTTTCAATGACCCACTCAATACCTGAGCCAGCATCGCTTCTAATTCGGACATCTTGCGGTACTGTCTTTCATTCCGGTGATTGGAAATTTGATCCTGAACCACTTGTTGGTCCGCATTACGACAAGAAACGTCTGCAATCACTTGCTGATGAAGATATTTTGGCAATGATTAGTGATTCAACCAATGTTATGAACTCAAGTGAATCCGGATCAGAAGCTTCCGTTCGAAATGGTTTGGTTGATGCCATTTCTAAATGTACCGGCCGTGTGGCTGTAACCTGTTTTGCCAGTAATGTTGCGCGGGTTGAATCCGTTATGAAGGCCGCCGAAATCTGTGGTCGCCGGGTTGTATTACTTGGCCGCTCCATGCACAGAATTTATTCAGCAGCGCGTGAAAATGGATACCTGCAAAACGTAGCCCCTTTGCTATCCGAAGATGAGTTTTCTTATATCCCGCCTAGTGAAGTCGTTGTTCTTTGTACAGGTAGCCAAGGAGAGCCGCGCTCAGCCCTGTCGCGCTTATCCACGGATGGCTTTAAGAATGTATATCTAGAGGAAGATGATACGATCATTTTCTCTTCGAGGATTATTCCTGGAAACGAAACCTCTATCTACAAGCTACAAAACAACCTGTCTGAACTCGGTGTGCGCATCATCACAGATAAAGATGAACACGTTCATGTTTCCGGCCACCCGGGAAAAGAAGAAGTTAAAAAGCTATATGAGTGGGTGCAGCCGAAAATATCCATTCCTGTTCATGGTGAAGCCCGCCATCTTCGTGCGCACGCAAAACTTGCTGGTGAATGTGGCGTAAAAACGCGAATTGTAGCTAAAAACGGTGATTTAATCCGTCTGGCACCGGGAAAGCCGGGTAGGGTTTCAGAAGTATATTGTGGATTACTGGCAATTGAATCCCGTCGATTGGTTCCCTTGAATAGCCCAATTATCGTCGCACGTCAGAAGATGATGTATAACGGTTCGGCAGTTGTGACGCTTGTCATTGATGAAGCATTTAAACTGGCTGTCACACCTCAATTGACTATTCAGGGTGTCATTGATCTTGAAGACGAGGCCGATAATTTTGAAGATGTTATTGGTACTGTACGTGACGCGTTAAGATTGCTGAAAAAAGCTGACATGAAACGTGATGAAGTCGTTCGTGAAGTTGCTATCCGTGCTGTTCGTCGTCATTGCAACAAACGATATGAAAAAACCAGTTACGGATGTTCATATCATTCGATTGAACGACTTTTTTGAGTAAAGAGGCAAAACATGATCGGTAGATTAAACCATGTGGCTATTGCGGTGCCTGATTTGGATGCAGCAGTTGCTCAATACAAAAATGTGTTAGGTGCCACTGTTACAGATCCGGTTGATCAGCCTGATCATGGGGTAACCGTTGTGTTCGTGGAGCTTCCGAATACGAAGATAGAGTTTCTTTATCCATTGGGTGAAAAATCTCCAATTCTCAATTTTCTTGAAAAGAACCCGGCAGGCGGCATTCATCACATCTGTTATGAGGTCGATGATATTTTGGCTGCGCGCGATAAGTTGAAAGCTGAAGGTGCCCGGATACTGGGAGACGGTGAGCCCAAAAATGGAGCGCATAACAAACCAGTTCTGTTTTTGCATCCGAAAGACTTCTGCGGGACATTGGTTGAGCTTGAACAAGCCTGATAATTTTTTGTGAGTAAAGTTTATGAATTGGGTAACAGGTATATTGGTTTATGTGGTTATCTGGTGGCTTATTTTCTTTATGGCTTTGCCTTTTGGTGTAAAGCCTGTTGAAAATCCCGAAGTGGGTAATGAACCTTCAGCACCAGCTAATCCCATGTTAGGACGCAAAGCTCTTATTACGAGTGCCGTTTCTGCTGTTCTTTGGGGCGTGGCTTATTTTATTATCACCAATAAAATTATCACGATTGGTGAGTTGCCTTATTAAGTCACTGATTAGAGATATATTGTAATCCTTTGATTACAGCCCCTTAAATTATCTTCATTGTATATAAATAGCCTGCGGTTATCCTGACCGCAGGCTATTTTTGTTTATCAAACTAATTTCTTGCGGTGATGAATATGTCTAAGTTCCATACCCTCAGAATTACCAACTCGTGGCTGACATCAAGAGTAAGCCTGGCAACATTAAGCCCGGTAACACTGGTTATGGCGACCCTGAGTATGGGGGTTATCGTTGGGCCGGTTCTTGCGCAGGCACAACCTGATGCTGTGGTGAAAATTACTCGGGAAGATTGTTCCAGGTTAATCAGGCATCAACCCTCTGACGATGTAGCCTACACGCCGGGTGTTACCAAACGAGGTAAGAAAGTTGTCTCTGCTGATCTCAATTCACAGCCGATAACATTACCTGATGTGATTAGAATTCCAATTACTGTCGATCTCTTCGAACGCTATAACATCCCCGCTAATCAGGCTAATTTCGAAGCAGAAGCCGAAATAGGTGTTGTCGAAGTTCACAAAGACGGCAGCTCCTATTTTAATGGGCAGCCTCTACAAGACGAAGAGCAACGTGAGCTCGCCCAAAAATGTCAGAATATCATCAAGAACGGGAGATAGTTGACTTTCTTCGATCAACTTAAGCTCCCGTGATCCTTTCTATAAGGCACTGTCTTGATATCTATTTGTCATGCATGGACAAGTGATCCTTGATCCCATATACATGACCCCAATATTTTCCAGCTATGAACACTGGATCAATCCGTCCAAATACAATTTTTAACGTTCCAGGATACAGAAATGCGCCTTTCTGCTTATTTCCTTCCTACTTTGAAGGAAAACCCCACCGAGGCCCAGATTGTCTCACACCGCTACATGCTTCGTGCTGGTATGATCCGCCAGGCGACATCTGGGATTTACTCGTGGTTGCCTCTAGGCCTTAAGGTCTTGAGAAAAATCGAGCAAATTGTCCGGGAAGAACAGAATCGTGCTGGGGCATTGGAAATTCTAATGCCGACAATCCAGCCTGCAGATCTTTGGCGTAAGTCTGGACGTTACGATGATTACGGCAAGGAAATGCTGCGTATTCAAGATCGTCATGGTCGTGATATGCTCTATGGACCAACCAACGAAGAGTTGGTGACTGAAATTTTTGCCAATTCGGTGAAAAGTTATAAAGATTTGCCAAAAAACCTCTATCACATCCAGTGGAAATTCCGCGATGAGGTGCGTCCCCGTTTTGGCGTGATGCGCGGTCGCGAATTCTTTATGAAGGATGCCTATTCCTTCGACATCGATTTTGAAGCTTCCAAAGCTGCTTACAACCGTATGTTCGTCTCGTATCTGCGGACGTTTGAGCGTCTAGGTTTGCGTGCCATTCCGATGGCTGCTGATACCGGACCAATCGGTGGTGAACTCAGTCATGAGTTTATCATTCTTGCTGATACAGGTGAGTCCGAAGTTTTCTGTCATTCTGATTTCCTTGAAAAAGCTTCGCCATCCTCAGCTGTCGATTATAGCAGTGACCTGCAGCCAATCGTGGATGACTGGACAAGTATCTATGCTGCTACTGACGAAATCTATGTTCAATCTGATTTTGAAGACTCAGTGCCTGAAGATAAACGCGTGCAGTGCCGCGGTATTGAAGTTGGGCATATCTTCCATTTCGGTACAAAGTACTCTGAGCCGATGGGGGCGACTGTCTTGAACAAGGAAGGCCAGAATGTACCTGTCTTCATGGGATCATATGGTATCGGCGTTTCCCGTCTTCTCGGCGCTATTATCGAAGCCAGCCACGATGAAAATGGTATCATTTGGCCAGAAGCTGTTGCCCCTTACAAGGTGGGCTTGATCAACCTTAAGGTTAAAGACGAAGCCTGTGTAAAAGCTTGTGATGATCTTTATCAGAAGTTCAACTCTGCTGGTGTTGATGTTCTCTATGATGACAGAGATACTTCTGCTGGTGGTAAGTTCAAGGACATGGATCTGATTGGTGTACCTTGGCAGCTGGTTATTGGTCCTCGCGGCCTTAAAAATGGCGTAGTTGAGTTAAAAAATCGCAAGACTGGTGAAAAAGAAGAGATGTCTCTAGAGGCCGCTCTTTCAAAACTGGGCCTTTAAAACACAACTGAGCAGAATTAGACGGGAGTGGGGAGTTAATGATTTTTGGTGCCTTTGAACGATTGGTTGCTCTTCGCTACCTCCGTTCCCGTCGAAAAGAAGGTTTTATATCGGTCATTGCCGGGTTTTCCCTTGTCGGTATTGCCTTAGGCGTTGCCACGCTGATTATTGTGATGTCAGTGATGAACGGTTTCAGGCAGGAATTACTTGGTCGTATCCTTGGAGTGAATGGCCATTTGGCTGTCATGGGTGTTCAGGGCGATCTTGTTGAGTATAAAACGATTGCCGAGCGGATCTCTGAAATCGGCGGTGTAAAAAGTGCGACACCACAAGTTCAGGGACAGGTAATGGTTACTGCCAGCGGTACGGCCACTGGTGGGCTCGTTCGTGGAATGGCCCCCAAAGACTTAAAAGCCCGCGCTTTGATTGCAGAAAAGATCGTGGCGGGATCTCTTGATGATTTTCACGGGAATAATGCAGTTGTTATTGGCGCGCGTCTTGCTCAAAGTTTACGCTTGGGGGTTGGCGACAAGATTACCTTGATATCACCGAATAGTGCGGTAACCGTATTTGGCTCTATACCGAGGTTAAAGGCCTATACCATCGCGGCGCTGTTTGATGTTGGGATGTACGAATACGACAGTAGTTTTATCTACATGCCTTTGGACGCTGCGCAAATATTTTTCGAATTGGATGGAAAAGTAAATACGATCGAGGTTTTTGTTGATAACGTTGATATGACAACACCCATTCGTCGAGAAATTCATCAATCGCTTGGCACCAGTATTCGCACCCAGGACTGGCAACAATCAAATTCAAGTTTCTTCAATGCTATTCAGGTAGAGAGGAACGTTATGTTCCTCATTCTCTCTCTCATTATTCTTGTTGCGGTATTCAACATTGTCTCTGGCCAGATTATGCTGGTGAAGGATAAGGGGAGAGACATTGCGATTTTGAGAACGATGGGAGCGACCCGGGGAATGATCTTGCGTGTATTCTTTCTCAGTGGTGCTTCTATTGGTATTTTCGGTACCTTGTTGGGCTTTATCCTTGGATTATCGTTTGCCGCAAATATCGAAACGCTACGTCATTGGCTGGAAGGATTTACCGGAACCAATCTTTTTGACGCTGAAATTTATTTCCTCTCTAAGCTTCCTGCGGTTGTCGACCCGACTGAAGTCATTCAAATCGTTGGCATGGCCTTGTTTTTCTCCTTCCTTGCGCCGATCTTTCCGGCATGGCGCGCCGCACGTCTGGATCCTGTAGAGGCGATCCGCTATGAGTAATGCTATTAAGGGCTTGTCCCTCTCCAACGTGAACAAGACTTATCGTCAGGGCCGAAAAGAATTACATGTCTTGAATAATGTCAGTTTTGATCTGGTGCCTGGTGAAATCGTTGCCCTTGTTGGGCCATCAGGAGCTGGTAAATCAACATTGCTTCATAGTGCCGGGTTATTGGAAAAGCCTGATAGCGGGGACATTCTGGTGAACGGGACATCCTCTGCTTCTTTAAACGATAAGCGTAGAACGGCACTTCGCAGAGATACCATTGGCTTTGTCTATCAATATCACCATCTTCTCCCTGAGTTTTCTGCCGTTGAGAATGTTATCCTGCCACAGATGATTACTGGACTATCCAAAAAGAAAGCCCACAAACGAGCGAGTGAATTGCTGGATATGGTTGGGCTTGCCGAGAGGATTTCTCATCGACCTGGTGAGCTATCTGGTGGTGAGCAACAACGCGTGGCAATTGCGCGTGCTCTTGCCAATGCACCGTCTGTATTATTAGCGGATGAGCCTACAGGTAACCTTGATCCGGAAACAGCCAACCGTGTTTTTGAGCTCCTTCTGAATCTGGTTCGATCTGTTAGATTGACTGCACTGATTGCAACGCATAATCATGAGTTGGCAAAACGTATGGATAGAGTTCTCCATTTTGAAAACGGTAAAATTTGTTAATTTTCAATATAGATTTTGCCTTAATATAATCTGTTATTTATCTGATATTAAACGGTAAATATAATTGTTAGCGAAAGCCTGGCGTATAATTTGCGCCGGGTTTTATTTTGCATTGCCCCGCTTTTTTGGGGTATTAGTAGTTTGATTTATTTGGCTCAGTTTTGGGCTTATTCTGAGGTAGTTTTATGGCTTATGCTGATTTTGTTCATCTACGGGTTCACTCGGCCTATTCCCTTTCTGAGGGGGCGATAAAGGCCAAGGAACTGGTAGAGTTATGCAAAAAGCATGATATGCCTGCTGCGGCAATGACCGATAGCAATAATATGTTTGGGGCGCTTGAGTTCTCACTTGCCGCGAAGGCGGCAGGCGTGCAGCCCATTCTCGGCACCCAGCTTATGGTTGGTCGCGATGATGCGGATCAACGCACGGGTGCTATTGCGCCAGAGCCTGATCAGTTGGTGCTTTTGGCACAAAACCAAACGGGTTATATGAACCTTATGCATTTGGTTTCTCACGCCTATATGGAAACTGAATCAGGACTTACGCCGCAAGTCTCTCTCGATCATCTCGCCGAATGCCATGAAGGTATTATTGCCCTTACAGCTGGTCCTAAAGGGGCTGTTGGGCGGCTTTTATTGGAAAACCGTAGCAGCGATGCCGAAGCCATGCTGACAAAGCTTGCTGGGATTTTTCCCGGTCGACTTTATGTTGAGCTTATGCGCCATGGTATGCGTGAAGAAAGAGGAACAGAAGATCGGCTGGTTGAGCTTGCGTATAAATACGACATTCCACTTGTTGCAACAAATGAAGCCTTTTTTGCTGCTGAGGATATGTATCTTCCTCACGATGCGTTGATCTGTATTGCAGAGGGGGCTTACGTTTCTCAAAGCGAACGGCGACGTTTGACAAGAGAACACCGTTTTAAATCATCGGATGAAATGAAACGCCTTTTCGCCGATATACCCGAAGCAATTGCCAATACACTTTTGATTGCCAAGCGTTGCTCGTGGTTTGTTGAGCCAATCGCGCCAATTTTGCCGGCGTTCGATACTGGCGCGGGTCGGTCTGAAGTTGAGGAGCTAAGGCATTTATCCGAAGTCGGTTTGGAAAGTCGCTTGAATAAACATGTTTTCACCGAAGGCATGGATGACGAAAAAAGAACCGAAGTTGCAAAACCTTATTATGAACGCCTGGAATACGAGCTCGGCATCATCGAGCAAATGGGTTTCCCCGGATACTTTCTGATTGTTGCTGACTTTATTATGTGGGCGAAAGATCAGTCAATTCCTGTCGGTCCCGGTCGTGGTTCCGGTGCGGGTTCCGTTGTTGCCTGGGTGTTAACGATTACAGACTTGGATCCTTTGCGTTGGGGACTTCTGTTCGAGAGGTTCCTCAATCCTGAACGTGTGTCCATGCCCGATTTTGATATCGATTTTTGTCAGGATAAACGGGACAAGGTTATAACCTATGTTCAAGATAAGTATGGTCGGGACAAAGTTGCCCAGATTATTACCTTTGGTAAGCTTCAGGCCAAGGCTGCGCTACGCGATGTTGGCCGTGTGCTGCAGATGCCCTATCCTCAAGTGGACAGGCTTAGTAAGTTAATACCAAATAATCCGGCTAACCCAACGTCGTTACCAGAAGCTATCGCCCAGGAACCGCTCTTGAGAGAAATGGCGCGAACAGACGAGACGGTTGATAACTTGCTAAAAGTTGCCCAGAAGATTGAGGGTTTGTATAGACACGCATCAACTCACGCTGCGGGTGTTGTGATCGGTGACAGACCTTTAGACCAGCTGGTGCCTCTCTACCGTGATCCTCGTTCTGATATGCCCGTGACACAGTTCAACATGAAGTTTGTTGAACAGGCAGGTTTGGTTAAGTTTGATTTTCTTGGCCTAAAAACCCTGACCGTGCTTGAGCGTGCATGTGAATTTATTCGAGATGCAGGAACATCGATTAACCTCAGTGAAGTCCCTCTCGATGATCCCGCTTCTTTTGAACTTTTGGGCAAGGGGGATACTGTTGGAGTATTCCAACTGGAATCAACGGGCATGCGTGATGTCCTCAAACGCATGAAGCCAGATCGGTTTGAAGATATTATCGCGGTTGTTGCTCTGTATCGCCCGGGTCCTATGGAGAATATTCCGAGTTACATTCGGCGGAAAAAGGGGGAGGAAGCTCCTGACTATATGCATCCGTTGATCGAGGATATTCTCAAAGAGACTTATGGCATCATGATCTATCAAGAACAGGTCATGCAGATTGCGCAATTTCTCTCTGGATATTCTCTTGGCAGTGCTGATCTTCTGCGCCGTGCTATGGGTAAAAAAATTCAGGCAGAAATGGATGCACAGCGAAAAATATTTGTTGAAGGTGCGGTTCAAAACAAGGTTAAAGCTACAAAAGCAGATGAAATATTTGATCAGGTTAATAAGTTTGCCGGATACGGCTTTAACAAAAGCCATGCCGCAGCTTATGCGTTGGTTGCTTACCACACGGCCTATTTGAAAGCGAACTTCCCCGTAGAGTTTATGGCCGCGTCCATGACTTATGACCTTACAAACACCGACAAGTTGAACATTTTCAGGCAGGAACTTTCGCGTTTGAAAATTCCTCTGCTGGTTCCTGATATCAATAATTCCTACGCAGAATTTATGGTGGAAATCCAAGAAGACGGGAATAAAGCAGTTCGTTATGCGATGGCTGCTGTGAAGAATGTAGGCGAACAGGCGATTGAGAATATTACCAATGAGCGCGGTATAAACGGCCCTTTCAAAGACCTTACCGATTTTGTTGCCAGGGTCGATGCCAAGACAATCAATAAGAGGTTGGTCGAGAATTTATCAAAGGCAGGTGCTTTTGATAGTTTGATGGATAACCGCCAGAAAGTATTCTTGGGCGCGGAAAATATCGTCCGTAATATTTCGGCCGCTGCTCAGGAGCGAAACAGCGATCAGGTTAATCTCTTTGGTGGCGAAGACAATGGCCCGATGATTGAGCTTGCTTTGCCAAAAGTTCCTGACTGGCCAGAGCTTGAACGCTTGAAGCATGAGTTCGATGCAATTGGATTTTATCTTTCATCCCACCCGATTGATACCTACACGCAAATCTTGAAGAGGCTGCGTGCCGTCAATATTCAGGAAGCCATACAGCAAACTAAACGTAATAAAGGGCAGGGTGGGCCGATCAAAATTGGTGCTATCGTTTTGGGGAAACAAGAGCGTATCTCTAAAAAAGGGTCCAAGTTTGCCTTCGTTCAAATCTCGGATGCTTTTGGTACTATAGAGGCAATGGTTTTTTCCAATGTTCTTATGACGAACCGGGAAATGCTAGAAAGCAATGTTCCTCTTCTTGTTTCACTTACGGGGGAGGTCAAGCCGGATGATGATGAACCTCGATTCTTATTACAGGCCGTTAAACCTCTGGATGAAGCTGCCTCTCTAACCGACACCGGACTGAAGCTTTATATAAGCAGTGAAACGCCTCTGGTGCCTTTAAAGACGGTGCTGGATCAACATGCCGTTGCCGGTCGTGGGCGGATATCTATCGTCCTCGGGCTTCATGATGGACAAGAGGTGGAACTGGAGCTGCCAAAAGGGTATACTGTTTCACCGCCAATTCGACAGGCAATCAAGGCGATTGAAGGGATCGATTTGGAGGAGGTGTAGGGATTTGTTCTGTTTCGTTTGATGGATTGTATTTGTTTGCCATCTGGTGTCAGAAAAGACTTGCATCCATTGCTGTAGGGGAGTATCACCCGCAGCATTACTAAGAAAACACGTGGGCTTAACGGGGTCGGTTTTCCGATCACTGTTTCTGGTGTTTCCATACGAAATGGAGATTACGGCCTGCGGAAGTTTAACCGGAAGAGAAAAGGTTTCATTTTATGGCGCTTCCTACTTTTACAATGCGCCAGCTTCTAGAAGCTGGTGTTCACTTTGGTCACACAACCCGTCGTTGGAACCCAAAGATGTCTCAGTACATTTTTGGTGCACGCAATGGCATTCACATTCTCGATCTTCAGCAGTCAGTTCCTATGCTGCACAAAGGTCTTGCTTTTACACGTGAAGTTGTTGCTGGTGGTGGCCGCGTTCTGTTCGTTGGAACAAAACGTCAGGCAAGTGAGAAAATGGCTGAATCAGCAAAACGCTGTGGTCAGTACTATGTGAACCATCGTTGGCTCGGCGGTATGCTGACCAACTGGAAAACTGTTTCCAACTCGATCCGTCTTCTGAAGGAGCTTGATGAGCGCCTCGAAAACGATCAGGGTGGCCTGACTAAAAAAGAACTTCTTAATCTTACTCGTAAGCGCGACAAACTAGAGCGCGCACTCGGTGGTATTAAGGAAATGGGTGGTATTCCGGATGTGATCGTTGTTATCGACACAAACAAGGAACACCTTGCAATTGCCGAAGCAACTAAATTGAAAATTCCAGTTGTCGGTATCCTTGATTCCAATTCTGATCCTGCTGACATTACTTTCCCAATCCCAGGGAATGACGATGCTATCCGTGCGATCAGCCTCTACTGTGATCTGTTTGCCGATGCGGTAATCGACGGTCTTCAGCAAGAGTTGACTGCATCTGGTACAGATATCGGTGCTGCTGAAGAAGCTCCTGTTGAGCAGTTGCCTGAAGAAGCGCCTGCCGAAGAAGCTCCGGCTGCTATTGCTGAAGAAGCTGCTCCGGTTCCTGCCGCCACCGAAGAAGCTCCTGCTCCTGCCGCTGAAGAGAAGCCAGCTGAAGAATCGGCCTCAAAGGAAGAAGCTGTAGCTGTTAAAGCTTAAGCTGTTCGCAAGTGAACAATGCGGAACGGCGGCGACAATGCCGCCGTTCTCGTGTTTGTGTTCTATGTTGATAATAAATTTCTGAAAAGAGATAGAAAATGGCCCAGATTACTGCTGCTCTGGTTAAACAACTTCGTGATCAGTCCGGTGCTGGCATGATGGATTGCAAAAAAGCACTTACTGAAACCGATGGTGATGTCGATGCTGCCGTAGATTGGCTTCGCAAAAACGGCCTTGCGGCTGCTGCGAAAAAATCCGGTCGAGTTGCTTCTGAAGGTCTTGTTGCCATTGCAACGGCTGGTAACAAAGGTGCTGTTGTTGAAGTGAACTCTGAAACTGACTTCGTTTCTCGTAATGAACAGTTCCAGTCATTTGTTTCTTCTGTGGCACAGCAAGCTATGACTGTTGGTGGTGATATTGAAGCCCTCGCCAGTGCTGACTTCCCAGGTGAAGACGGTTCTGTTGCTGATGCGCTTACCAAGCGTATTGCGACTATCGGTGAAAACATGAGCTTGCGTCGCACTGCTTCTCTTGAAGTAAGCGAAGGCGTTGTTGCCGCATACATTCACAACCAGACTGCTCCTGGTCTTGGTAAGATTGCTGTGTTGGTTGCCCTTGAATCTTCAGGTGATTCTTCTAAACTTGAAGCTTTCGGTAAGCAGGTAGCAATGCATGTTGCTGCGGCTAACCCACAGGCCTTGGATCGCGATTCTGTCGATGTGACTGCTCTCGAGCGTGAAAAAGAAGTGCTTTCTGATCAGGCGCGTGCTTCAGGTAAGCCTGAAGAAATCATCGAGAAAATGCTCGTTGGTCGTCTACGTAAGTATTACGAGGAAGTTTGTCTTCTTGAGCAAGGTTATGTTATCGACGGAGAAAACTCTGTTGGTAAAGCTGTAGAACTCTTCGCTAAAGATCTTGGTGCACCTGTTAAACTAACTGGTTTTGTTCGTTACCAGCTTGGTGAAGGCATTGAGAAAAAAGAAGAAGATTTTGCTGCTGAAGTTGCTGCAACACTCGGTAACTAAGTAAATTAAAATCTGGCTACGGTCTTTCTATTTTTTTAGACGGATCGTGGCCATTTTTGTATTCAAAATCACATACTTCCCCTATGATAGTCTTTTTTCGAGCACAATTACTCTTTAGAAGATGTGCTCAGGTTGGTTGATGAATTCCAGCTGATTGATAAAGAAGGTATGGGGGAAAGAGGAGATATCTGTGACAGATACACCCGGCTATAGACGCGTCCTGCTAAAACTCTCAGGTGAAGCCCTTATGGGGGATGGTCAGTTTGGCCTTGATCCTGAGACTGTGAACCAAATTGCTCTCGACATCAAAGAGGTTGTCGATAAGGGGATCGAAGTTTGTATAGTCGTCGGTGGAGGAAATATTTTCCGGGGATTGTCGGGTGCTGCAGCTGGTATGGAGCGATCCACAGCGGATTATATGGGTATGCTTGCTACTGTAATGAATTCATTGGCCATGCAAAACGCTCTTGAACAGGTTGGTGTTGCAACTCGGGTTCAAACCGCAATACCCATGGACACTGTCGCAGAACCATATATTCGCCGACGTGCTGAAAGGCATCTGTCAAAAGGTCGCGTTGTTATCTTTGGCGCTGGTACGGGTAACCCTTATTTCACAACAGATACGGCTGCTGCTTTGCGCGCCTCTGAAATGGGTTGTGAGGTTCTTCTCAAAGGGACGAAGGTTGATGGTGTTTATTCGGCTGATCCTGTAAAGGATCCTTCGGCGACACGGTTTGATACTCTCTCTTACAAACAGGTATTTACAGATGATCTGGGTGTCATGGATCATTCTGCTATTGCACTTACGCGTGAAAATAATATACCGATTGTAGTGTTTTCTATTTACGAAACAGGTTCTTTCGCTAAAGCAGTTAGCGGAAATGGCTGCTTCACTATTATTCAATAAGTAAGGGGATAGGCTGTGTCGCAAGATGCCCTCATTAAAGATTTGTCACGACGTATGGACGGAGCTCTTGAATCCCTCCATAAAGATTTTGTAGGACTAAGAACGGGTCGCGCATCTATTGCGTTACTTGATACGATCATGGTTGAAGCTTACGGGCAAGCTATGCCTCTTAATCAGGTTAGTACTGTTTCGGTTCCTGATTCTCGTATGCTTGCTGTTCAAGTCTGGGACAAATCAATGGTTGGTGCTGTTGAAAAGGCAATCAGGAATTCAGGCCTTGGATTGAACCCTTCCCCTGATGGGCAGTTGGTTCGCGTACCGCTTCCTCCTCTCTCGGAAGAGCGTCGTGTCGAGCTGTCAAAGATTGCTGGTAAATACTCCGAACAAAGTAAAGTTTCAGTTCGGAACGTTCGCCGAGACGGTATGGAATCTCTTAAAAAGATGGAAAAAGACGGTGATATCTCTCAGGATGAAATGCATTCCTGGGGGGATGAAATCCAGAAAATGACCGACACACATATTAAATCCATTGATGAAATTTCAGCGCAGAAAGAAGAAGAGATCATGCAAGTTTAGGCTTGAATGATCTTCTTAAAAAAGCGATGAAAAAAGGAATACCAAATCATATTGCTGTGATAATGGATGGCAATGGCAGGTGGGCAAAGGCGCGGCATTTACCGCGCGCTTTTGGGCACCGTAAAGGTGCTGAAGCTTTGCGTGAGTTATTAAAGTCCGCAATTGAAATTGGTATTCCTTATATGACGTTTTATAGCTTTTCCTCGGAAAACTGGAACCGTCCACAAAGTGAAATCAACGATATTATGGGATTGTTGCGTCGCTATCTTCAGAGCGAACTCGCAACTTTCCATAAAGCAGGGATAAGATTAAAGGTCATTGGCGATAGATCTCGTTTAGCTGATGATATTGTTCTGCTTATAGAAGATGCTGAGCGCCAGACGTTGAACAACGATAAGCTGACAGTTGTTATGGCTCTCAGTTACGGTGGCCGGCAGGAAATAGTCGAAGCTGCGCAAAGAATTGCAAATCAAGTTAAATCAGGCTCCCTCAATCCTGACCAAATAACCGAAAACGTGTTTGAGCAAGAACTATACACGCGCGATATCCCTGATCCTGACCTTTTGATTCGCACGAGTGGAGAGATGAGGATCAGTAATTTTTTATTATGGCAGCTCGCTTATAGTGAAATGGTTTTCGTTGAGAAAAATTGGCCTGATTTTTCAAAAAATGATCTACTTACTGCTATTGGGGAGTACCAAAAGCGTGACCGACGTTATGGATCAGCAGCCGAAACAGCCTAAAAAGAAGAGCGACCTCCTTGTAAGATGCCTGTCATCGATCTTGCTTGGACCCCCGGTTTTAGCCGCTGTGTATTATGGCTCTCCCTATAGTGATGTCTTGATCTTTCTCTGCGCAATTATTCTTGCGTGGGAATGGGCCACGATATGTGGGGAAGGTTCTTTAGGTCTCCCTGGAAAATTACTTATTCTATCGATTGCTATCGTTATGGGGATGGGCGCTGCGGGATATTTTTTCATCGCTCTGTGGGGGATTGCAGCGCTTGCGGTAACATTGTGGTTTCTAATCAGGATACTTTTAAAACAGGTCAAAGATACGAACTGGTATCTGCTTGGTTTTATTTATGTTTCAATAAGTTCTCTTGCCTTGTTGTGGCTCAGGAATAACCATGAAGATGGTTTGAATATCATTTTCTGGATACTTTTCGTCGTGTGGGCAACTGATATAGGTGCTTATTTTTCGGGTCGAAATTTTGGTGGACCTAAAATCGCCCCAAAGATAAGTCCAAAGAAAACATGGTCCGGTTTGGTTGGCGGTATGATGTCTGCCGCTGTGATAAGTTATGTTTTTGCGCAGTGGATGGTTAATGTTTCGCCTTTCGTGCTTGCAACGACAGGTGCGCTATTGGCTGTCGTCTCCCAAGCGGGTGATTTTTTTGAATCGCATCTGAAAAGAAAATTTGATGTTAAGGATTCAAGTAAATTAATCCCTGGCCATGGTGGTTTACTGGATCGGGTAGATGGGCTTTTGGCTTGTGCTATTGTGGTTGCCGGTTTTTACATTGTTTAGTTTGCGAGTAGTTGCTTAATGCTTTCCAGTCATGATCCTTCTCAAAAAACAACAGGTATTCTGAGTGAGCCGAGATCAATCACCGTTATGGGGTCTACGGGGTCGGTTGGCACGAGCACAGTAGATCTATTAATGAGATCTCCTGATCTTTTTACGGTTGAGGCTTTAACTGCTAATCAAAATGTTGATTTGTTGGCGAAGCAAGCAATTGAGCTGAATGCAAAGTTTGCCGTGGTTGCTGATCCTGGTCGTTATAGGGATCTGAAGAATGCATTGTCCGGGTCCGGTATCGAAGCCGGAGCAGGAGCCGACGCTTTGTTAGAGGCTGCCAATCGTCCCTCTGATATGGTTATGGCTGCGATCGTTGGATTTGCCGGTTTAGCGTCAACGCTTATGGCAATTAAACGGGGTGCGACGATACTCCTTGCCAACAAAGAAGCGCTGGTTTGTGCTGGAGATATGATGGTAAATGAGGTTCAGCGATACGGGGCAAAGTTACTGCCAGTTGATTCTGAGCACAATGCCATTTTCCAGGTTTTTGATTATAAAAACAGGGCGGGTATCGATCATATTACTCTTACGGCTTCTGGCGGACCTTTCCGGCTTTTTACCAAGTCTCAAATGGCTGATGTCACACCTGAGCAGGCTCTTGCTCATCCCAATTGGGATATGGGGTCAAAAATCTCGATCGATTCCGCCACTATGGTAAATAAAGGGCTGGAATTAATAGAAGCGGCATATTTATTCGACCTTCCTGAAGAACGAATAAAAGTGTTGATACATCCACAATCAATCATTCATTCGAGTGTTAGTTATGTTGATGGTTCTGTCTTGGCTCAACTGGGCTCCCCTGATATGAGAACTCCGATCGCTTGCGCTCTTGCATGGCCCGAGCGCATTCAGACGCCAGTGAAACCATTGAATTTGGTCGAAATTGCCAACTTGACGTTTGAGGCTCCTGATCATGAGAAGTTTCCTGCATTGGACCTCGCCCGTCGCGCCCTTCGTCAGCACAAAACCGTCATTTTAAATGCTGCGAATGAGGTGGCAGTTGACTGTTTCTTAAGGGAAAAGCTATCGTTTTCGAATATTCCAAAAATCATCCAGATGGCGTTAAATGACTTTGCAGCGCTACGGAATGGCAGCCTTGAGGAAATTGTAGAACTGGACAATGAAGTACGTCTGTGGAGCCAAGATTTAATAAAATGCAAAATGATCTGAATTTATTAGTCTAAGGGCTTTTGAATAGCTACTCAAACGGTTATCATGCCGTGCTTTATACGCCATATAATAATGTAACAACTATAATAAGTAAAATCTGATGGACTTTATTACAGCAACACTCGCATTTTTAGTACTTCTTACCGTGTTGGTTTTCTTTCACGAACTCGGACATTACTGGGTGGCACGGAAAAATGGTGTAAGAGTGAATGTGTTCTCTGTTGGCTTTGGACCTGAACTGTTTGGTTTTTACGACAAGAATAATACCCGTTGGAAATTTAGTGTCATTCCACTCGGTGGCTATGTGAAAATGTACGGTGACGGAGATGTCACGAGTTCTACAAGTGAAGGCACAGATGAGTTGTCTGATGAAGAGCTCCAGACAACCTTTAAAGCCAAATCTGTTTGGCAGCGTTCTGCTATTGTTGCTGCTGGACCTATTGCTAATTTCATTCTGGCAATTGTTCTTCTAACCGGACTGTATACATTTGTTGGACAGCCTTATTCCGCTGCAGTTGTATCCAAAGTCATGGAAGACAGCGCTGCTGAAGCCGCCGGATTTGTGAGTGGTGATCTGGTTGTTGAAGCTGATGGTACCGATATTGATCGTTTTGAAGAGTTACAACGGATAGTACAACTTGGATCCGGGGAACCTATAGAGGTTGTTGTCGAGAGAAACAGCGAGCTGGTAAATTTAACTGTTTCGCCTAAGGTTGATATTTATAAAGACCATAATGGCTTAGAAGCAAAACGCTGGTTGATTGGGATTGTCGCCAATAGCGGATCGTCTTATAAACGATTTGATTTCCCATCGGCTGTTATAGCAGCAGTAAATGAAACCTATGAAATTTCCATTGGCACGTTCAAAGCAATTGGGCAAATGTTTGATGGGCACCGATCTGTAAAGGAATTGGGTGGGCCTGTAAAAATAGCAGAGATGGCAGGGATGGCTGCCGAGGCGGGAGTATATTATTATATTTTCTTGATGGCTCTGCTTTCAATAAATTTAGGTCTTCTTAACTTGATGCCGATTCCCATGCTTGATGGCGGGCATCTCTTTTTCTACGTGTACGAAGCTATCCGAGGTCGTCCATTAAGTGAACGAAAACAAGAATACTGTTTCAGATTTGGACTGGCTCTGGTATTGAGCTTAATGGTATTTGTTACTTGGAACGATGTCGTATCGAAACAATGGTTCTGATCTGCTTGTGAATGAAAATTTATACGCAGATTTCCGGGGGTAAATGTGTTACGTAAAACGCTTCTTTCTTTATTAATTGGGGGATTGTTTCTAACTCTTGGAGTTGGAAGCATTCAAAGACATGCCTATGCGCAGGCATTGATGTCAGGTGGCACGATCGACAATGTTGTTGTCGAAGGTACCCAGCGTATCGAACCTGAGTCA
>MAAC01018313.1_pt1 | contig 51040 bp, 49 predicted proteins | sample 1115981 | NCBI WGS metagenome assembly MAAC01 (sample SAMN04961126, study PRJNA320927) | seawater metagenome | isolation source: sample BD02T64 sea water enriched with oil for 64 days | place: USA:Gulf of Mexico | collected 2013-07-27 | reverse complement strand
GTCTACTTGCAGCAACCGCACAAAAGATGAAGAAAATGGCTTTGGTAGAGGCTTACTAGAAGCCTATTCACCGTTTTTCCAAGGGATAGCTTCAGTAATCGAGCAAGGAGAGGCACATTAGTAACATTATAATAAAGATATTCAACGGTAAGGGATTTCCAAAAATATCGCGATCGCAGCCTACGGCTGCTAATAAAAGAAAACCCCATCAAAAATGATGGGGTTTGTCATTAGTCTGACGCTCCCAAAGGAGCTTTTTTTTATTTAGATAATTATCTAGTTTAGATAATTTTGGCAATGCTTTGTGCTAAGTATTCAACATTATTGTCGCTAATGCCGGCAATACTCATGCGGCTTGAATCTACCATGTAAATACTGTATTCATCCTGCAATTGCTGTACTTGCTCAGGGGTAATGCCCAAGAACGAGAACATGCCTTTTTGGCTATTGATAAAACCAAAGTCGCGAGTCACACCCTGGCTAATTAAGCTATCCACTAATAACTGTCGGTTATCATTAATGCGGTTACGCATGATGGCAAGCTCAGCAAACCATTGTTGGCGCAGTTCATCGGATGACAAAATGGTTTCAACAATAGCAGCACCGTGTGCCGGCGGCATTGAATAAATGCCCCGTACTACCGACAGCAATACTGAATTGGCGATATCGGCAGTGACTGAATCTTTGCCGATGATTGAACAGGCACCGATACGTTCACGGTATAAACCAAAGTTCTTCGAGCAAGAACTTGCTAACACCATCTCTTCAACGTTTTCGGCCATTAAACGCACACCATAGGCATCTTCATCTAAACCATCGCCAAAACCCTGGTACGCCATATCGATAAAAGGCGTAAATTTGTTTTCAGCGGCCAATGCTACTACTTGTTGCCATTGTTGTTGATTTAAATCCATACCGCTTGGATTGTGACAACAGGCGTGTAACAGCACAACGTCATCTTTACCGACATTGGCTAAAGCCGTCATCATTTCGGCAAACTTTAACGATTTATTTTCGTAATCGTAATACGGGTACGTTTTTACCGTCAAACCCGCAGCAGTAAACAAACCGGTGTGGTTCGCCCAGGTTGGATCACTTACCCAAATAGTAGCACCGGGTTTACATGAACTGAGAAACTCGGCAGCAACTCGCAGCGCGCCAGTACCACCTGGGGTGGAAACCGTACGTACACGATGTTCGCTGATCACTTTATGCTCAGCAAAAATGAGTTTGGTCATTTCTTCATTAAACAATGGAGAACCGGTAGGGCCAATGTATACCTTGCTATCTTCATTGGTGAAACGGAAATTTTCAGCGGCTTTTACGCAATCAAGAATTGGTGTAATACCAGATTCATCTTTATATACGCCTACGCCTAAATCAATTTTATTAGGGTTTTCGTCATTTCTGTATTTGGCCAATAACCCTAAGATAGGATCGGCTGGCAGTGCTGATAAATAACCGAACATGGTGCCTTTTACCTTTTAGCTGCGGCATTCGTGTTGAATGCCTAAGTGTTAAAGAGCAAGCATATACCAGATAGCGGTGAAAATTAAGGCAAACGGTACAAGTTTTGTAACTTTTAATACGTTTTCATTCCACTATCTGGAAATTGTTATTTACAGAATACTTGCCGAAATCAAGCCGATGAGACCGCCAAAGACACCACCCCAAACCACCAGCCAACCTAAATGTTTACGGATCATTTCCTGAATAATGTCTTTGACCATTTTCGGTGTTAATTCATCCAATCGTTTGTTAATGATGTCTTCCACTTTATCGCGCATTGAGCCCATCACTTCAGGTTGTTCCAGTTCGTCACGAACCAATTCATTAAAGTTATCGCTCGCACTTATCTCGATTAACGAGCCTCTCATTTTTTCAATAAAAGATCCCTTTAACGGCATTAAGGCTTCATTACCACCGAACATCGCCAGCATACCGCCAAACGAAGACTCTTCGATGGTTTTTAGTAATGAATCAAAGGCTGGTTCCAGATCTATTTTTTCAATAATCGGAGTGAAATTTAAATGGCTGGCGGCACCACCTTTTTCCGATAAAAATTTATCGATGTTCGCTTCGGTGAAAAATTGCTTCATCATTAAATCGCGAATACCGACTTTAAAATCTTCAAATCGGGCAGGAATAACGCCTGAGCCATACAGTCCTGGTACTTTTTCAAATAACATGTGGACAGCCAGACTGTTGGTAATGGCACCGGATACGGCAAAAATACCCACATAAAACAACATGTCATGCTTTAACAAATAGCCAGTGACGGCAATAAACAGGGCAATTAAATTTGTGATAACGCTTTTATTCACGAGAAGTCTCTTCTTTATTAGATTATTTAATAACCTGAATGTGGTGGTATTTAGATCAGGTTAAATGAAAAATTTTTCCCCCGTATGGTATCAACCCTAAGTCATTCTATTCAAGGGGGTTTCTTTGAAAGAAGGATATACTAACAAAAGTAGTAACAATAATTAACACAAATCTTGTTGATAATCATTATTATTTAGATTAACATGCAATCAATTCATCGATACTTGCTGAAAAGCGACACTTTAGGTTTTTAACTATGTTTATTTGTATTTGTCATGCCATTACAGAAAAAGATATTGCTGCTGCGGTTGAGCAGGGTGCAGGCACGATGAAAGAATTGCGTGAACAATTAAATGTTGCCAGCCAATGTGGCAAGTGTGTGCAATTTGCCAAAAATATCCTGACTGACATGACCGTTAATTACGATTTAGCGGCAGAGGCGGCTTAACTCATTCTACGCAAATAGGACGAGCTTATATTTGCGCCTGCAGATAGTTTTTCAAACCCGATTTCTCAATTAAAAACTGTTGTGCTTCTAACCAGTCAATCTGTTCTTCCTGATGTTCTAAAATATCTTCAAGCATGTCTCTGCTAATATAATCTTGTGCCGATTCACAAAGACTTATTGCCACTACCAGAGTAGTTCGTGAGTCCATTTCGAAATCTAAATTGGCCTGGATCATTTCTTCACAATGTTGGCCAATACGCAATCGCCCTAAATGCTGTAAATTTGGCAGCCCCTCTAAAAACAATACTCGCTCGATGATCTCATCGGCATTCTTCATCACTTTAATCGAACGTTTATAATCCGCTTTATTTAATTTCTCGAAGCCCCAATTTTTATGCATGCGGGCATGCAAGAAGTACTGGTTTATCGCAATGAGTTCATTAGCCAATACATTATTTAACTGCATAATTATTTCGGTGCTGCTTTTCATCGTGGTTCGCCTTATTCTATTTATTCTGCTGCCGGACTGTCGCCCATTTGTGATTGAATATAATTTTCAACTCCGATTTTATCAATCAGACCTAGCTGCTGTTCGAGCCAGTAGACATGATCTTCTTCGGTATCATAAAGCAGCTTTTCTAAAACTTCGCGTGACTGATAATCATGCTCTTGCTCACAAATAGCAATTACATTTCTCACCGCGGCAACCACTTCCATTTCGAGAATTAAATCATTGGCCATCATTTCTTTGACATTGCTGCCAACGAGCAAATCTCGACGTTTGACCATGTTGGGTTTACCTTCGAGAAATAACATACGTTTAATTAACCAGTCGGCATGTTCGGTTTCTTCTTCACGTTCATGTTCCAGGCGCTCATAGAGTTTATTCAATCCCCAGTCTTCGTACATCCGTGAATGAATAAAATATTGATCTATCGCGGCTAATTCATTTGCCAATAAACTATTCAAGCTATCGATAACATTTTGACTGCCTTTCATCACTAACTCCTGATCTAAAGATTTTTATCAATAGTAAGAATAGGAGTTAATTTGAAAAAACGAAAATAATTTTGCAACAATACTTGCCTGTTCTAGTACTTTTAATAAGCACCTAGCTGACTATATTCTTATGCAGATTGGAACAACAGGGCTCATATTCATCGAATAATGAACACGGCTTAATCTTGATTCAAATACTTCAACGTTTGATTGTTCACACATTGAGTAAAACTTTTTTGCCGCTCGGCTCTTGGCAATAGTTTGATGATGTCATTTACTTCGAGCAATCTTTGCTTTCTTTGTGCGTCAGGTAGATGAGACATCTGGTCAATAAAACAGCCTTGCAAGCCAAAATTTAGTGCTTTATCGGAAGCAATATTTTCTTCACCTAAACAGTTGCTTAGTTTAGTTGCAAGCACGTCTTTATCCATATTATGAATTAAATTCTGCAGGCTAAATTGAGTTTGCTCGCTGCTAATATTACAGCCATAGAACATATCGGCCACGGCAACAACAGGCATCAGTTGTTGATGCATTTCAGCAAATTTACGCACCATTTTGTCCGGATCTGCTGTTTTAGGTTTCGTAGTAGACTGAGCGTTGCTCGCTAAAGGAAATAGTAATAATAGGGTAAAAATAAAAATGCGCATAACAGCAAATAATTGATAAATGTTGCGCTATCTTAACTGATTTCCTTTGAGCTGTGAATTTATGCTGTTACTCAAATGTAATTGTTAGTGCAAGTTTGTAGGCTGGCATTATTGGTGAAAGCCGACAATACTGATTTATTAATATATTAATAAAAACAAGGGTATAACAGATTATGTCAAGCGTAGGCTTAGTTCGCACGTTATCACGCAAAGAAGTACTGGTATTGGCCGTAGGCGCGATGATTGGTTGGAGCTGGGTGATCATGACCGGTGTTTGGCTAACTTCGGCCGGTACTTTCGGCACCTTGCTGGCATTTTTGGTTGGTGGCGCCGCGATATTACTGATCAGCTTAACCTATGCAGAATTAGTTTCGGCAATGCCCAAGGTAGGCGGTGAGCACGTATATTCTGAAAGAGCCTTTGGTAGAACCGGCTCATTCATTTGTACCTGGGCAATTCTAATGGCGTATATTACCGTACCTACGTTTGAATCAGCGGCATTGCCTACTGCCTTTGAATACTTATTTCCTGATTTAAAAGTCGGCTACTTATGGTCGGTTTTTGATGCGGATGTTTATATGAGTTATGCCTTTATTGGGGTGTTTGCCACGTTAGCTTTGACTCTGGTGAACTATTGGGGCGTTAAGTTTATGGCGGTGGTGCAAACTACCATTACCGCCTGTTTTTTAATTGTGGGTGTCATGTTCATCACGGGAGTAGCCATTGAGTTTGATTACAGCAATGTGACACCATTATTTGTCGATGATTATCATGGCTTCTTTGCCGTATTAACGATGATCCCGGCCCTGCTGATAGGGTTTGATGTAATCCCGCAATCGGCGGAAGAAATAAATTTACCGCCGAAATCGATTGGCAAAATATTGGTTATTTCAGTAGTGATGGCGATTCTCTGGTATAGCCTCATCTCCTTAGCGGTTGCATTGTCGATGAATTATGAACAGTTAACCACCAGTTCGATGGCCACTGCCGATGCCAATGCAAATGTTTGGAACGGGCAGTGGGCCGGTAATTTAATGGTAATAGCCGGTGTTGCCGGCATTATTAGCAGCTGGAATGCATTTATCTTAGGCGGCAGCAGGGCAATGTTTGCCTTGGCACAAGCCCAAATGCTGCCGGCGGTGTTTGCCAAGCTTCACCCTAAATACAACACACCGTATATGGCAATTTTTTTCATCGGCTTACTGTGTTGTATCTCACCGTTTTTTGGTAAAACCATTTTGGTGTGGTTAATTGATGCCGGCAGCTTTGCTGTGGTTATTGGCTATGGCATGGTGGCCTATGCTTTTGTTAAATTACGTAAAACCGAACCGGATATGCCTCGGCCATTTCGAGTAAAACACGGTAAATTTGTCGGCTGGAGCGCGCTGCTGGTAAGCATTTGTTTGGGCTGGGTGTATATGCCCTGGGGCCCTGGGGCACTTCTTTGGCCGTATGAGTGGGCCATGGTGTTGGGCTGGACCTTACTGGGTATTGTGTTCTTCGTATTTTCTCGCGGCAAAAAGCCAAGTTAAATAATACCAAATTGATTATTCCATTTGATAATCACCTGCTACTTGACAAACCCGAATTATCTTTGCCAAATCAGTAATTGGTTATTGGCTGGCATGCTAATGTCTTGTTGAAGGGTAAAACCGATATTTCCAGCCAACTTATTGACCGCTTCAAAATCTCTGACGCCACTAACCTTGTCTCTATCTTTTAACCAAAGGTCAAAATTGGCGTTCGATCGGCTGGTAAATTCACCGTGATATTTAAACGGACCATAAATACACAATACCGCATTTTCGGCGAGACATGGTTGCAGGTTTTTGAAAAAATATTCGACATGCGCCCAAGACATTATATGTAAGCTGTTAGCACTAAAAATGCCGTCATATTGGTGCTCAGGCCATAAATTCGTATTGCTTACGTCTAACGCAATTGGCGTGTCAATGTTATTGATATTTGCCAGCGCAATATTTTCAGTTAAGGCAGTTATATGTTCAGCTAAATCACTGGGCTGCCAACTCAGATGCGGTAAAAGCGGAGCAAAGTGCGCGGCATGTTGTCCCGAGAAGCTAGCAATTTCCAATACGGCTATGCTGCTTTTAAAATGGCATAACAGCTGCTCAGCAATGACTTGTTTATTACGTTCACAGGATGGAGAAAAGTTTAAAGTATTAAATTCGGTTAACAGCAATCGGGCTTCTCAGTGATTTAATGTCGTTGTATTCAGATTATCACGAATATTGGGCCATCAACATGGCCACTAAGGTGACTATTTTTTTAATTCAGGGATGAATTAACTTAGAATTACCATGGACGGTTTAAATTCTGTTAATTATTTGTAATAAAACTCAGTTTCACCAGACTATGGATTAAAAATGAGCAGATATTTAGTCAGCTTGGTATTAACACAACTGAGGATAAAAAATGATGGGATTTTTACTATTATTTAGCGCTATCATGGCATTAATAGTGGGCTTAAGCTGGGTCGATAAAAAGTATGATCTTGGCTTAAATTTGCAAGCGGATAACCTGGGGCTGGGAAGTGCGGAGTGGTTCGGGGTGAACACCAGTCAACCAAAGCCGAGTAATTATGCCGAACTGAATACACTGAAAGAGAGAGTCGCGACGTTAGAGGCGATTGTTACCGACAAAAAGTATCAATTGGACGAAAAGTTAAGACAGTTATAAATAACTTGGCTGAAGCAAATCTCGTGGTAGTGACCCATCCTGAAGTCGTTGTCTCTTGCGGTTGTTCAACATTTAGAACAAAGGGGTCACAAAGCTATGTTCTGGCGATGGCAGAGGTATCTACGGCAGTTAATGGCTGTGGGCGATAATTTATTTCACCTGAACCTGATAGTTCAATATGAAATAGTTACCACTGCTCATCATCCCCGTCATCGGTATGCTCACATCGGTAACATTGCTATCTAATGGGCCACTGGGTACATAGATAAATGTTGTGCCGTCGTCATCTGAATACACAGGAGTCCCCATGCTCAGGCCTGAAGTTTCCGGCAAGAATTGGAAGGGAGTATCTGTTCCATAGGCATCAAGGTATAAAACCGAATATGGGCTCAGGTCATCAATGACAACGATGCTTAGGGCATCTCCCCCGTCAGCGGTACTTGACACCAGCACCGTGTAAATAATGGTGTCCCCCGGAGCGGCAACGCTGGCATTCGATGACTTGTCTACTATCAATGTTGGCTCGAGCGCGGGGCCGACACCGCCGCAGTTGGCGTGAATAGGCAAACCACAGAGGTTATCAATTTGCGAGATATCAGAGGAGTTATTCTGATTTTGATCATGAAAATATAATTTATCTTTCGGAAGGCTGGATGATTGACGGCTCCAGACACGCATAAATGCAAGCTCTGGATCACCCAATAGATTGCTTTTAACCGCTAATTGAAAATTGCCGTCGATAATCCGTGCCCAAACCCTATCTTTGCGTTGTTTAACATCGGTCTCATAGCCATCACCAGAGGAGCCGCCAAAATCGGAGAGCAAGGTTTGCGGTCCACCAACATCATCGTTGGCATCCTCATAAGATTCATAACCGCCAGTAATGTAAGCATCTTGCCACGTACTATTATTAAATTCTGTTTTTTGATAAATGCCTATATAGTAATCAGCTCGCCCGATTTCAACATCGGAGTCAACATCAAATTCTATAACTATGCTATGCCCGGTCGAAGACGCCTCGCTCCAGTCACCGGCAAAAATCGACTTCAAAATAAAAGTACTTTTTATCGTACCCTGTTCGTAACGTTTGTATATCAGAGCTTAAAGCTCCATTTGAACTGTAGTCAATATTCTCATATAAATCGGTTGCGTAATCCTGACAACTAGCGGTACCTTGTTGAACTGAACCCGAGCAATCATTAGTTGTATCCTGTACTGTCCAGTTTTGATCCGGCGCGGCCCATGCTGACGTCGTCGCCAACAGCATAAAACACTTCAGAAAAGCAAAAATTCGCGTTCGCAAGACTTCCAGACCTACCCAAGCAATGTTAGAAACTAACCTTTACCTTAGCAAAATTTCATGGTAACTGTCATATCCATCTTACAGATTTTCTTCAACAAAATTATTCTCTGAGTTAAGTGCTCAGTCATTATGATCGATTTGAATATCATCCGGGAAAGGACTGCCACAGCCGGTTTCAATGAACTGTTTTATGCTGAGCATAAATACCGCCCATTTCATACTGCAATGGCTCATAAAACTGCACGGCTGTTGCCAGTCTTTGTGGTAAAAATGCAACCAGGTTTGTTGCTCATCCTGAGTTAATTCGAAAATCACCGACGTGCCCTGCCATTGTTCAGGCACGTCACCGTGGTGCTGCCAATGCACCCGTTTATTGGCGATGACTTCTACCACTTTAAAGCTTGGGCCATGGTCAGGAAAATTAAAGGTCAATATGCTGCCAATGCTGGCATCGCCAATGGTGTGTTTGGTCCACCATTGCGATAACCCTCGATTGGTTGTTAGCGCGTCAAATACCCGGCTGATATCTGCCTTGATGCCGATCCGATGTGAAATAGTATTCATCACTAGTCTCTCTAGCTTAATCAACTTGATGTTAAAGAAAGTGTAGCAAAATAAATGATAGCGGGCTGATAGCTGTGGTTGTTGCGAACGCTCTTTATAATCGCAATCATAAAGAGCGCTAAGCCGATTTTCTTTTGCTTTAGAAAGCGAAATCTTCGACGGTGTGCGCCATCATACTTTCGGCGCCATTTTCCATACAGGCAGCATGACCTTTAGCGCTTGGTAAAATTCGATCAAAATAGAACTTGGCCGTTTTAATTTTGGCTTGATAAAACGCCGTTTCTGTCGAGTCTTGTGCCAACTTCTCATTGGCAACTTTTGCCATACGCGCCCAAAAATAGGCAAGGGTTACGTAGCCGGCATACATGAGGTAATCAACCGAGGCAGCGCCGACTTCATCCGGGTTTTTCATCGCTTTTGCGGCAATTTCTTGGGTGTATTTTCCTAGCTCTTCGACATAACCGCCAAGAGTCAGGCAGTAATTGCTTAATGCTGGGTCTTGGCCATTGGCATAGCAAAAACTGGCAATCTCTGAAGCGAAGCTTTTTAATAACTCGCCTTTGCTGCCGAGTACTTTTCGGCCAAGCAAATCCAGCGCCTGGATGCCGGTGGTGCCTTCGTACAAACAACTGATTTTGGTATCTCGCATCAACTGTTCCATGCCCCATTCTTTGATGAAACCATGGCCACCTAATATTTGCACACCATGGCTGGTACATTCAAGGCCAACTTCCGTTAAAAAGGCTTTGGCGATTGGCGTGAGTAATGCCAGGTTCGCTTCTGCTTTGGCGATTTCCGCATCATCATTACTGGCTTGAACTATGTCCACTTGCTGCGATAAGTAAGCAATTAACGCTCTACCGCCCTCACTAATGGATTTTTGCGTCAATAGCATGCGTCGCACATCGGGGTGTACAATAATGGGGTCGGCAGGGCCGTCAGGGTTTTTTGGGCCTGACATCGAGCGCATTTGTAAACGATCTTTGGCGTACGCTAATGAGCCTTGAAATGAGGCTTCGGCGGCTGCCACGCCTTCGTTGGCAACGCCCAGACGAGCAGCATTCATAAAGGTAAACATGCAATGTAAACCGCGGTTAACTTCACCAATTAAATGACCGGTGGCGTTGTCAAAATTAATCACACAGGTAGAGCTACCGTTAATGCCCATTTTATGTTCGATAGAACCACAACTGACGCCATTTTTATCACTGATGCTGCCGTCATCATTGACGTTAAATTTTGGTACGATAAATAAGGAAATACCACGGGTGCCAGCAGGTGAGCCAGGAATACGGGCAATCACCACATGGATAATATTGTCTGACAGGTCATGCTCACCAGCAGAGATAAATATTTTGCTGCCGTTGATGCGATAAGTACCATCGTCATTTAATTCGGCTTTGCTGCGTAACATGCCCAAATCGGTACCACAATGTGCTTCGGTTAAACACATGGTGCCAGTCCAGCTACCTTCTACCAACTTTGGTAAGAACATCTGTTTTAGTTGCTCACTACCATGGCCTTCCAGAGTTGCCATACAGCCATGGCTTAACCCTGGGTACATGGCAAAACTGTGATTGGCGGCAGAGCTAAATTCGCCTATCGCGGTGTTTAATGACGATGGCAGACCTTGACCGCCAAATTCGACAGGTTGTGACAGCGTCGGCCAGCCACCCTCTATGTATTGATGATAAGCTTCTTTAAAGCCATCGGGAGTAGTAACTTCACCATCATTCCAGCTACAACCCTGTTGATCACCTATCTGGTTAATTGGCGCCAGCACTTGCTCATTAAATTTAGCGGCTTCACTGATGATGGCATCTACCATGTCGATGCTGGCGTCCTCATACCCTAAGGTTTGATAATGCTGTTCACAGTTTAGAAGTTCTTGCATGACAAACTTGGTGTCACGTACTGGGGCTTTATACTCTGGCATGTTTTACTCAACAATCTCTGAAAAATTAAAATGATTATTAGCCACATTAACTGTCACTAAATTAGGCTTGTGGTTAGGCAAGTGCCCTTGTTTGTCGCCATCAACTCATTAGACGTCGGACCACTTGTGTTTTTCTACCATAAATGCTCCCGTTAGATAAATCAAATGAAATTGTAATTTACTGCTGCTATCATTTACTTATGATCCAATCTCCATATGCTTAAATTCACCATTTGTAAGGGCTCTCAATGGACTTTATCTTAGGCTTCGCCTTGTTATTAATCTTTCAGTTATTGGGTGAGATGCTAGTCATCTTTTTCGAATTACCGGTTTCTGGGCCAGTCGTCGGTATCGTGTTGTTGCTGGCAGCTCTCATTGTTAAAGGCAGTGTTGGCAAACCATTAAATACCGCATCAACGACATTGTTGGGACATTTGTCGATAATGTTTGTGCCTATCAGTGTCGGCTTGATGGCGCATTTCGAGTTGTTGATGAATGAATGGCTGGCAATAACCATTACCCTGATAGGCAGTACTGTCATCATGCTGGCGAGCACAGCGTTAATGATGTCTTTTGCTAGCAAATTCTTGGTGAAAGAGACAAAGCATGACCTTTAATGAAAAACTTTCAGCCATTTGGCTAATGATACAAGGCTCTCCTTTAACGGGGATTAGTTTAACCTTACTGGCTTATGTATTTGCCATGTACCTGTATAAAAAGTCAAATTACAAACCTATCTTGAGCCCTTTCATTACCTCTATGGTGGTGGTGGTTAGTGTGCTGTTAATAACCGGAATTAGTTATCAGGATTACTTTGCCGGAGGTAAGTTTATTCATTTCTTGCTTGGACCGGCTACCGTTTCATTAGCCATTCCGTTGTATCACCAGTTACATCGAATTAAAAAGTTGTTAGTGCCCATTATTATTACCTTACTTGCTTCGGTCTTTATTGGTGCGTTAAGTGCCATAGGTATTGCCGATTTAATGGGTGCCAGTATTGCAACACAAATATCATTGGCGCCTAAGTCGGTTACCACCCCGGTTGCTATGGGGATCTCTGAGCAAATAGGCGGGATCGTGTCCTTATCTGCCGGCTTAGCTGCAACCACAGGGGTATTAGGTGGAGTTATCGGATTGAAAGTTTTTTCATTAGTAGGGGTTAAAGATGATAGGTACAGAGGCTTTGCTATGGGCTTAACCTCTCATGGCTTAGGGACCGCAGTTGCCTTTAAAGAAAGTAATACCATGGGGGCTTTCTCTGGATTAGGTATGGCCCTAGCGTCATTTACCACCGCATTCATCTTGCCTTGGCTGTTAAGCTTTTTAGACATTATATAAATCCAGGCAAAACATTTTCATCATTTCATCTCAGCTCCGACGCTGAGCGAATAACAGCTCAGCTTATCTCTCATCTACCAACAGCAACCAGACTTGCCCATTGTGGCGGGCATAATTTTCCTTCACGGGGTAAAATTTTAGTGGTTTACCCAAGGTCTTTTTCATCCTCAGGCTATGGATATGTCAGTCAAACTGGTCGATTTCATTACCATTCAGCGTTATTTAGCAAATAAATTTTAGCGCCGAATTTTGCTTGCACATAAAGGTGATGAAAATTTATTGGATACTACACTTAATTTGTAACTGGCTGATTTAAAATGGTTTTTATTTTATCTGTGGGTTTGTAAATAGTTAATTTAGTTGTGAATGCAGTCATTACATACAAATCTATTTGCTCGTTATTAACAATAGTTACATATTTTTTAAAATTGACATTTGTGTCAAGTTTCTATTCTGGTATATTTAAGTCAGAGCAAATTGATCATTCACCAATTCGACCAGATCAAAAACGGAACAAATTATGACAAATAGTACAGTTCATTTTTTATTAAACAACGACGTTGTGACCATAGAAAACATCGACCCGAATTTGACGGTCCTGCAATACCAACGCGAAATACAGTTTAATACTGGCACCAAAGAGGGTTGTAGTTCGGGTGATTGCGGTGCTTGTACCGTTGTCGTGGCAGAATTAACCAGCAAGGATCAGGAGCTCAAATACAAATCGATTAATTCATGTATCTGCTTTGTTGGTAGCTTACATGGTAAACAGCTGATCACGGTTGAACATCTTAAACAAGGTGCAAAGTTGCATCATGTACAACAATCTATTGTTGATAACCACGGTTCACAATGTGGTTTTTGTACACCAGGATTTGTGATGTCGTCGTTTGCTTTACATAAACAAAACAACACGCCAAGCAGGGCTGAAGTGGTCGAAGCTCTTGCTGGTAACTTGTGTCGTTGTACCGGCTATCGTTCGATAATCGATGCCGCGATGGAGTCAAGTGAACATGCAGAAGCCGATTCATTTGCCCTGCACTATAAACAAACCGTACAGCAGTTAAATCATTTCAAACAATTACCCTCGGTAACGCTGGCAAATACCAATCACAGTTACTTTGCTCCAAAAAGCATTGCCGAACTTGCGCAAAAATTAATTGCCAAGCCAAACGCAACCTTAGTTGCCGGTGGTACCGATTTGGCGCTTTTGGTAACGCAAAACTTAAACACCATAAATGACTTGGTGTACTTAGGTGATGTAGCAGAGTTACACACGCTAGAAAATAACGATGAGCAATTTATTATTGGCTCAGCCGTACCTTATAGTGAATTTACGCCAATGCTAAATGATGAATATCATGAGCTTGGTGCAATGATAGAACGTATTGGTTCAAGACAAGTGCGCAATAACGGCACCTTAGGCGGTAACATTGGTAACGCTTCGCCAATTGGTGATATGCCACCAGCGTTAATTGCTTTAGGGGCAAAAATGACCCTGCAGCGTGGTGACAGCGCACGTAAAATAGCAGTAGAAGATTATTTTGTTGCTTACAAAAAAACCGACCTAAACGATTCTGAATTCATCAAAGACATCTACATTCCAAAAGCAAAGCCAGGGCAAGTGCTTAAGCTTTATAAAATTTCAAAACGTATTGATGACGATATCTCAGCTGTCCTTGGTGCATTTTTCTTAGAGCTTGAAGACAATGTTGCCACCAAGGTGCGTATTGCTTTTGGTGGTATGGCAGCTATTCCAATGCGTGCCAAACGGTGTGAAGCGGCATTATTAAACAAGCCGCTTAACCGTGACAATATTGCGGCTGCCCAACAAGCATTAACACAAGATTTCCAACCGATGACAGATGTTCGTGCCAGTGACAAATACCGGATGAAAGTTGCGCAAAACTTAATACAAAAATGTTACTTAGAATTACAAAGTAGAAATATTGAAACACGGGTAGTTAATTATGCGTAGCCTTATCGATGCAAATCACTCTAATGATACTATCAACAATGAAAGTGAGACTGTTGGTTTAGGTGGCGTTGGACGAGCAAAGAAACATGAAAGTGCCGACAAACATGTAAGCGGTGAAGCGCTTTATATTGACGATAGACCAGAGCTAACAGGGCAGTTACACGCTGCCGTTGGGCAGAGCACTATCGCTCATGGCAATATCAAAAGTATAGACCTTTGCGCAGTAAAATCTGCCGAAGGTGTAGTGGCGGTTATTACGGTAGACGACGTTCCCGGGCATACAGACATTGGCCCGGTATTTCCAGGCGACCCGGTGCTTGCTATTGGTAAAGTTGAATACGTTGGCCAGCCAATATTCGCCGTTGCCGCCACAAGCCACGACTTAGCACTACGTGCGGTTAAACTCGCCAAGATCGAATATGAAGAATTAGCAGCCGTGCTGACGGTGAAAGATGCATTAGCCAAACAACACTTTGTACGTCCACCGTTTATCATGAAACGAGGTGATTCGGCGACCGCGATTGAACAAGCCGAACATCAATTGTCTGGTGAAATCACGGTTGGTGGTCAAGAACACTTTTATCTTGAAGGACAAATTTCAACGGCAGAACCTACTGAAGACGGTGGCATGACGATATTTTCATCATCACAGCACCCGAGTGAAGTGCAAAAGCTAGTAGCCGAAGTATTAGCTATTCCCCTCAATAAAGTGACTGTCGATACTCGCCGTATGGGGGGGGGCTTTGGCGGTAAAGAAACACAAGCCGCGCCTTGGGCATGTCTTGCGGCTTTATTATCAAATGAAACAAAACGCCCGGTTAAGTTCAAACTCAGTCGCTCAGATGATATGTGTATGACCGGCAAACGTCACCCGTTTGAAAATGACTACAGCGTAGGGTTTGATGCTAATGGTCAAATCAAAGGCATTAACATTAATGTAAATGGCAACTGTGGTTATTCAGCAGATTTATCCGACGCGATTGTCGACAGAGCCATGTTCCACTCTGATAATGCTTACTTTTTAGATCAAGCCACGGTTACCGGCAATCGTTGTAAGCTAAATACGGTATCGCACACAGCGTTTCGTGGTTTTGGTGGTCCGCAGGGGATGATGACCATTGAGATGGTTATGGACGATATCGCCCGTCATCTTGGTAAAGACCCGTTAGAAATACGCAAAATCAACTTATATGGTAAAGATGAGCGTAACGAAACCCATTATCATCAAACGGTTGAACATAATAAAATAGCTGAGCTTATTGCGGCACTAGAACAAAGTTCAGACTATCAGGCGCGTCGTCAAAGCATTAGCAAATTCAATCGTGAAAACACCATTTTGAAAAAAGGCATTGCCTTAACGCCAGTTAAATTTGGTATTTCATTTACCGTGCAACATTTAAACCAAGCAGGGGCTTTGGTTCATCTATACACAGATGGCACCATTCATTTAAACCATGGTGGTACCGAAATGGGCCAGGGTTTATATACCAAAGTTGCACAAATCGTTGCCGAGGAGTTTCAAGTAGACGTAGATACCGTAGGCGTATCCGCAACTCGTACTGATAAAGTTCCAAACACCTCACCTACGGCCGCGTCATCAGGTACCGACTTAAATGGTAAAGCGGCACAAGCGGCTGCCAAAACCATTAAACAAAGACTGATCAACTTCGCTTGTGAACAATACAAGGTCAGTGCAGACGAAGTCGTGTTTCGCAACAACCAAGTTCATCTTGGCGCTGAAAAATTCTCCTTTGCCGAGTTTGTTCAACAAGCCTATATGGGCCGTGTGTCGTTATCGTCAACCGGGTTTTATAAAACGCCAAAGATTCACTTTGACCGAGCAACCGCTAAGGGACGTCCATTTTTCTACTATTCAACGGGTGCAGCGGTATCAGAAGTCTTAATCGATACCTTAACCGGTGAATATAAATTACTTCGTGCCGACATCTTGCATGATGTCGGACATTCACTGAACCCGGCGATTGATATCGGCCAAATTGAAGGTGCATTTATTCAAGGCATGGGGTGGTTAACCACCGAAGAGTTGCTGTGGAATGAACAGGGCCGTTTACTCTCAAATAACCCGGCAACATACAAAATTCCAGCCATTAGTGACGCGCCGATTGATTTTCGTGTCAACTTGATGCCGGATGAACCAAACCATGAACAAACCATCTACAACTCGAAGGCGGTAGGTGAGCCTCCATTGATGTTGGGGATGTCTGTTTGGTCTGCTCTTAAAGACGCGATTTCGAGTGTCTCTGGTTATCAAGCAAGCCCGGCACTCGATACACCAGCAACTCCTGAACGCGTGCTTTGGGCGGTTGAAGCGATGAAAGCAAACGCATAAGGCTAGGAGGTTATTATGTCGATGAACTGGAACAGCGCCGCTTACCAATTAAGTAAGCAAGGCAAGGCTTATGTGTTAGTGACATTAGTTGGAGTCTCTGGTTCGACGCCAAGAAACAGCGGCACCAAAATGGTGATCAGCAAAGAGCAAACCTTTGACACTATCGGTGGTGGTCATTTAGAGCATAAAACCATAAAGCATGCACAAAAAATGCTGGCAAGCGGCAAAGACTGCCAACATTTAGAGCACTTTCAACTTGGCAGTAACTTAGGTCAATGCTGCGGAGGTAATGCCAGTGTGTTGTTTGAATATTTTGCCGCGGTTGGGGTAAACATTATGTTGTTCGGCGCCGGCCATGTGGGTAGGGTATTAATCCCTATGTTAGCGCAATTGCCTTGCCAGGTAACATGGGTCGATAGCCGTGAACAGCAATTTCCGGTCAATCTGGATGCTTGTCATAATGTTCATCAAGTGGTTAGCGAAGAGCCAGAAGATGAAGTGGCAAGCATGCCGGAAAATAGCTATTACATTGTGATGACTCATAATCATCAGATGGATTTTGATATAACACAAGCCATTTTAAAACGCGCCGATTTTAATTATTTAGGCCTTATTGCATCGGATACTAAATGGCGTCGTTTTCAACAGCGCTACAAGCACCGTGATCTTGATCAACACCAGGTTGCCCGGATGAAGTGTCCAATAGGGCTAGAACAAGTTAGCGGTAAGTTGCCAATGGAAGTGGCAGTGTCAGTTGCGGCAGAAGTTATCAATTGTTATCAAGCCGAGCAGAAAGAATTAGCTCAACAAAATATTGGAGCAGCCTCAGCGTCAAACTCAGGTATGAAAACACGCCCGACATCACAACAGGGCATCCATAGGAAAGAATTTAAGCAATTACTTACTCTTGATTAGCCAGTAAGTCATTCGCTAAACGTTTAAATAGGAGTAGCAAGATGTCTCATTTTGCCCTACAGAGTAAAAACGTCATCGTAAACACGAGTAACGGTAAGAGCGGCAGCAGTGAAATGGTTGCCGCTTGTGTGGAAGTTAAAGACGAACTTATCCATGCCATTCACCCTTATGGAAAAGCGTTATCCTGTGAAGTATTGGATTATGCTGAGCAAGTCATTATGCCGGGTTTGGTTGATTCACACGTACACATCAATGAACCGGGTCGTACCGAATGGGAAGGCTTCAACACCGCGACTCAAGCGGCAGCTGCCGGTGGTATTACCGCGTTAGTCGATATGCCATTAAACTGTATTCCGGTCACCACCACCAAAGCCGCGTTTCAAGAAAAGCTTGATTCGGTAGGGGACAAATTATGGGTCGATTGTGGTTTTTGGGGCGGCGTTATCCCGCAAAACATCGATGATTTAGACGAATTGCTTAATGCTGGTGTACTAGGGGTTAAATCATTTTTAATCGACTCTGGCATTAAAGAGTTTCCACACGTCGAAGCCAAAGACATTCGCGCCGCAATGCCAATTTTAGCCAAACACGATGTGCCTTATTTAATTCATGCGGAATTGGATTGTGGTAGTTTTGATGACCTTGTTATCAATGAAAAATACAACAGTTTTTTAGAGTCTCGTCCGAAAAAGTGGGAAAATGATGCTATTTCATTAATGCTAGATATGGCTCGCGAGTCAAAAGCCAAGGGCGATAATTGTAAAGTTCACATCGTGCATTTATCTTCGGATGAAGCCTTAGAAACTATTGCCGAGGCAAAGAGCGAAGGTTTACGCTTTACCGCTGAAACGTGTCCACATTACTTAACCATTGCCTCGGAAAACATTCCCGATGGCAAAACGTTATTCAAATGTTGTCCGCCAATTCGTGAAAATAAAAATCGTGAACACTTATGGCAGGCGATCACCGATGGTCGCTTAGACTTTATCGTGTCTGATCATTCGCCCTGCACACCTGAATTAAAGCACATCGATACGGGGGATATTGAAAAGGCATGGGGTGGCATTTCAGCGCTACAATTTGGCATTTCATTGATTTGGACTGAAGCGAAAGAACGTGGTTTTAGCTTAGTTGATATTGTGCGTTTAATGGCAACGGAAACTGCAAAATTTGCAGGCTTAGACACGGTTAAGGGTGAAATTAAAATCGGCAACCATGCTGACTTTTTAGTATTTGATCCAAATGCCCAATTCACTATTACTAATGAGATGATTAAACATCGTCATCACATTACGCCATACGCTGGCCGTAAAGTAACCGGGCAAGTACAGCATACGTTTGTTCGTGGTCAGCATGTATATCAGCAAGATGAATTTATCAATGCACCCGTAGGCAGACCATTACTTAAGGGGCGACTTTAAGCCTTAGACGTTATCTCTTCGATAGAAGGCGTTGAGCAAACAAGAACATATAAGCAGACGAGTATTTAGACAGATAATTAGGAAAAGCAAGCGATGATGCAAGACATAGATAGCCAACAACAAAACCAATTAAGCGGTGAGCCGCTTGCGTTAGAAGGTAAATTAAAAAACCACTGTGTTGACTTAGCCAGTGCACGCGTCGGCGGTGAAACCCTGTCTTGCAGTGACGATTTTTTTGCCGAAATGGAAAACCTGATCAAGCCCGGTCGCGGTATTTTTATCGATGATAAATTTACCGACAGAGGTAAATGGATGGACGGTTGGGAATCTCGCCGTAGCTATGGTCGTGCCCACCAAAGAGAAAGCGGCCGTGAGTTCGATTGGTGCATCATTCGTCTTGGCATCAAAGGTGTTATTCGTGGTTTTGACATCGATACCAACTTCTTCCGCGGCAATGCTCCTGAGTCTGTATCAGTAGAAGCGTGTGTCAGTGAAGTTGAACCCAATGCAGATACTGTATGGCATACCGTTTTAGAGCAAGCGTCAGTAGCAGCGCACAGTCAAAATATTTTTGCTCTTAACAATGATACTGCCTGGACTCACATTCGTTTAAACATGTTCCCTGATGGCGGTATCGCCCGTATTCGTGTTTATGGTGAAGCCGATGTTGATTGGAAGCACTTTATTGACGGCGAGTTAATCGATTTAGCCTACATTAAAAATGGCGGCAAAGCGTTACTGGTAAGCGATATGTTTTTTAGTGATAAAAACAACTTAATCATGCCGGGCCGTGGTAAAGACATGGCTGATGGTTGGGAAACCAAACGTCGCCGTGATCCGGGGCCAGACTGGTCGATTGTTAAACTTGCGTGCCGTGGCAGCATTGAAAAAGTGATCGTGGATACTTGTCACTTTAAAGGTAACTTCCCTGACACCTTCACCCTCGAAGGGCTGGTGTCGACCAGTGATGATTTTAGCAATGGCCAGCAAGAAGACAAATGGCAAGCCATTATTGCTCGTACCAAATTGTATGCACATCGTGAACACTTATTTATTAATGAAATCGTTGTCAGCCCCGAGCAAAGCTTTACCCATGTACGTTTAAATATATTCCCAGACGGCGGAATATCACGTATGCGAGTATTTGGTAAACGTAACGCTTAAGTGGTGATGAAATGAATTTAGAACAATTAAATAGTCTAACCGTTGAGCAAGCGACACATACTTTTATGCAGTGTTGTACGGCAGCAACTTGGGTGAGCGCTATGGTGCAAGCCCGTCCTTTTGCCGATAGGCGTGCGGTAACTATTCGAGCGGATTTGGCCTGGCAAGAGCTGGCGCAAGCCGATTATTTGGCAGCCTTTGAAGGTCATCCGCAAATCGGTAATGTGGATACGTTGCGGGCAAAATATGCCAATACCAAAGAGTTGGCCAGCGATGAGCAAAGTTCAGTCAAGTGCGCCACCGAACAAGTGTTAGTCGATTTGGCCAAAGGCAATGCCGATTATCTGGAAAAATTTGGTTTTATTTTTATTGTTTGCGCCACCGGTAAAAGCGCGGCACAAATGCTGGCGCTTTTGCTGGCTCGTTTAGCCAATGATAAAGCTACCGAATTAGCCACTGCTGCCGAAGAGCAGCGCAAAATATTCCACTTACGATTAGAGAAATTATTATGAGCCAAATCACCACGCATGTATTAGACACAACTCGTGGACTGCCAGCGCAAGGGTTACCTATCACCTTATATACACAAACCAATGATGGCTGGCAACAATTAGCCTCTGGCGTGACCAATGTTGATGGCCGGATAACTGGCTTGTTAGCCGATGAGGTTGTGCTTGCCGCTGGCGTATATCGCATGCACTTTGGTACTAGCACTTACTTCAAAGCCAATAACGAAAATGGTTTTTATCCGTACGTTGATATTGTCTTTGAACTGGATGGCGGCAACAGTCATTACCACATTCCGTTGTTACTAACCGCATTCGGTTATGCAACTTATCGTGGTAGTTAATCGAGACTTAATGGACACTATGATGACGGATAATTTGCAAATTGTTACGCCAAAACCACTGACCAAGGATGCGTTCAGTGCCTTTGGTGATGTGATTGAAGCGAGTGCTGAGGCAAAAAGCTTTGCCATTAATGACGGCTTTACTCAGCGTTATCACGATTTAGCCAAGGTTGATGTTAATGATCATGAGGGTCACACCTTGCTCAATATTTTTCGTTCAACGCCGTTAACCCAACCTATCGCCATTAAAATGATGGAACGCCACCCGCATGGTAGCCAGGCGTTTATTCCGATGGGAGACAACCCGTATTTGATTGTTGTTGCCCCTGCTGGTGAGTTTGATCGCAATAATATTGAAGTCTTTCTGGCCAACTCCAATCAAGGGATAAATTACCACAAAGGTACCTGGCATCACTTTTGTCTTGCGCTTGGCAGCGAAAGTGACTTTTTAGTGGTCGATAGAGGCGGTGAGGGCGACAACTGTGATGTCCTCGAATTGGATGGCTCACTGGTCATCGCACAAAGTTAAGTAATTGAGACAGATGAACAAAATTAACAGAACGAGAAGAAAGCTTGGAAGCAGCCAACGTTGCCATAAGGCAAGGATAAAAAGGCAGCAAGCGAGAAATAAATTAACTTGGTTTGTTATCGCAAGCTAGGTTAATCAGATAAAACATCGCCAATAAATAACAAAAATAGGCGATCGCATGAAAAAAGGTGAAACAACATGTTAAAAGTATATCGCGGCGAATTACTGCACTTTTTGGCCGACCCAGGCAAAGTTGCTCTCGAAGACAGTTACCAGTATATCGCAGATGGTTTATTGATTATTAAAAATGGGCTAATTGAACAAGTTGGTGAAGCCGCTGAGTTGTTAGCAACATTGGATGAGAGCATAGAGGTTACTCATTATGAACATGGGTTAATGATGCCAGGCTTTATCGACACGCACGTGCATTACCCACAAACTGAAATGATCGCCTCCTATGGTGAACAATTACTCGAATGGCTAGAGAATTATACTTTTCCATTTGAGCGTAAATTTGCCGACTTAGAGCATGGTAAAAAAGTGGCTGAGTTCTTCTTAACGCAGTTGCTAGAAGCCGGAACCACTACCGCTTTAGTGTTTGGTACTGTGCATAAAGAATCGGTTGAGGCATTTTTCACTATCGCTCAACAGAAAAAATTAAGGATGATTTGCGGCAAGGTATTAATGGACCAAAACTGTCCTGATTACTTATCGGATACCGCGCAAACGGGTTATGACGACAGTAAAGCCTTGATTAAAAAATGGCATAAAACCGATCGCTTACAATATGCGATCACGCCACGTTTTGCCCCTACCTGTTCAAGTGAGCAATTAAATAAAGCGGGCCAATTACTGGCGGAAAACCCAAGCGTATATTTACATACGCACTTAAGCGAAAATAAAGCTGAGATTGCCTGGGTTAAAGATCTTTTTCCTGAAAGTAAAGGCTACCTGGATGTGTATGATCAAAGTCAATTACTGGGTCGTCGCAGCGTTTTCGCTCACGGTGTGCATTTACATGACAGTGAATGTCAGCGTTTAGGGGAAACTGACTCGGCCATTGCTTTTTGTCCAAGCTCGAACCTGTTTTTAGGCAGTGGTTTATTTAACCTGAAGCAGGCGCAAAAATTTGATATTAATGTTGGTTACGGCACAGACATTGGTGCCGGCACGACATTCTCAATGTTGAGTACGTTAAACGAAGGTTATAAAACTCAACAACTTCGCTCGGATAAACTTAGCCCATTTCAATCGTTTTATTTGGCCACATTAGGAGGAGCCATAGCGTTAGATCTTGAGGGCACCATAGGTAACTTCACTAAAGGCGCAGAAGCTGACTTTATTGTGCTTGATTATCATGCCACGCCGCTGATGGATAGACGCATGCAATACTGTAAATCGTTGTCAGAAAAGCTATTTATTTTGAGCATGCTTGGCGATGAACGCCACGTTAAAGCCACTCATATCATGGGTGAGCGTGTTTAACTCAGCTTTTCACAAATAAAAGAGTTAAGGAACATTATGGATCCCTATATTAATGAATGGTTAAATTTAGTTATTCGCTTTGCTCACCTTATTACCGGCATTGCCTGGATCGGTGCTTCGTTTTATTTTGTCTGGTTAGATAATCATTTAGAAAACCCGCCACAATGGAAAGCCGATAAAGGCATTGGTGGTGATCTTTGGGCCATTCACGGTGGTGGTTTTTACGAAGTAGCAAAATACAAACTGGCACCCGAGAAAATGCCAACCACTTTACATTGGTTTAAATGGGAGGCATACACCACCTGGATCACCGGTTTCTTATTACTGTCATTAATGTTTTATGTCGGTGCTGAATCGTATTTAATCGACAAGCGCGTAGCGGTTTTAACGCAATTTCAAGCGATTGCCTTAGGCCTTGGTTCGATTGTGGTTGGTGTGGGCAGTTATGAGGTGTTAGTAAGAACCAAATTAAGAGAACATGGGGTTATCTTAGGCGTGATTTTAATTGTTATCGGCACCGCGTTATCCTACGGTTTAACCCAAGTATTCAGTGCGCGCGGTGCTTACATGCACATGGGTGCTATTATCGGTACCATCATGGCGGGTAATGTATTTTTCGGCATTATGCCGTCACAACGGGCGTTAGTGAAAGCGGTTGAAGAGGGAGCGGTGCCAGACCCAGCTTACGGCTTAAACGCAAAGCTTCGTTCAACCCATAACACTTATACCACACTACCGGTCATCTTCATTATGATCTCAAATCATTACCCGATGACCTATAATCATAGTGCGAACTGGTTAGTGTTAATTGCCATTATTTTAATCACCGCCGCGGTTCGTCAGTATTTTGTCCTGCGTCATTTTGGTAAGCAAAAGCCTATGGTGTTAGTGGGTTCGGTGGTCGCCACCATCATTCTCGCGTTTGCCATTGCCCCTCGTGCAACTGAGTTCACGGCGGAGCAAAAACGACAAACGGTTAATATTGCCAAAGTGCAAGCGATCATTGAACAACGGTGTGCCAGCTGTCATTCAGCAACACCAACCGATGATGTCTTTACCATAGCACCCGCGGGTGTGGTTTTTAATGATATGACTTCTATTGAGCAATGGGCACCGAGAATTAAAGCTCGAGTAATTGACGCCAAAGACATGCCATTTATGAATAAAACTCAAATGACCGAACAAGAGCGTGAGTTGCTGGCAATATGGATTGCCAATAATTCTTAACAAGTAATAGGTTTTGATATGAATAAAAGAGTGATCAAACACGGTTATAAAGTGGCAGAGTCTCTTTATAATTTAGTAAACCATGAAGTGATCCCGGGTACGGGTATCGATGTCGAAGATTTTTGGCAATCTATGGCCGATATCTTCGATGAGTTCATTCCTGGAAATCAGCAGCTATTAGCCATTCGGCAAGACTTTCAAAGACAAATAGATGCCTGGCACTTGGACCCACTAAACCAGCCTTTTAACCCGAAAAAATACCAACAGTTTTTACAGGATATCGGTTACATTGTGGTGGAAAAAGAAGACTTTGCTATCACCACCACCTATGTTGACGATGAAGTGGCCACCGTTGCTGGGCCACAGCTTGTGGTGCCATTAATGAATGCCCGTTTCGCCTTAAACGCCGCGAATGCCCGTTGGGGAAGTTTGTACGATGCGCTTTATGGCACAGACGTTATTAGCGATGAAGATGGCGCCGCAATTAACAAAACGTACAATCCGGTTCGAGGCGCGAAAGTACAAGCCTATGCTCGTCAATTCTTAGATGAGGTGATCCCGTTAACCGGGGCCAATCATAGTGAAGCTGAGAGCTATCAGGTAGCCAAAGGCAAGTTGTTCGTTACCCTTAAATCAGGCGAGCGGGTAAGTTTAGTTGATGAAAGTAAGTTTGTTGGCTTTAATGGCGATGAACAAAACCCCAGTGCGATTTTATTCAACAACAATGGCCTGCATATCGAAATTAAAATTGATCCAAGCACGCCGGTGGCAAAAACCGATCCGGCATCGGTAGCGGACATCATTCTAGAATCGGCATTGACTACCATTCAGGATTGCGAAGATTCCATTGCTGCGGTGGATGCGGACGACAAAACCGCGGTGTATCGAAACTGGCTAGGATTAATGAAAGGCGATTTAGCCGAAACGCTGAAAAAAAATGGTGTCACCATGGTCCGCAAACTCAATAGCGATCGAAGCTATACCACGCCCGGTAATGACTCTTTTACCTTACCCGGACGTAGCTTGTTGTTTATTCGTAACGTGGGTCATCTAATGACCAATGATGCGGTACTTACCAAAGATAACCAGCAAGTGCCGGAAGGGATCTTAGATGGTTTGATCACCACCTTAATTTCATTACATGACTTAAAAGGCAATTCGTCGGTTAAAAACTCGCGCCAGGGCAGTATTTACATTGTTAAACCAAAAATGCATGGCCCGGACGAGGTGGCATTTAGCAATGAATTATTTACTCGCATTGAAGCGTGCTTAGGCTTAGCAACCAATACCATTAAAATGGGCATTATGGATGAAGAGCGTCGCACCTCAATTAACTTAAAAGAGTGTATCCGTGCCGCCAAGAATCGTTTGGCCTTTATCAATACAGGTTTTTTAGACCGTACTGGCGATGAGATACACACCAGCATGCTAGCCGGGCCGATGGCGCGTAAAGCGCTGATGAAAAATGAGAAGTGGATCAGCGCTTATGAAAACCAAAATGTGCGCATTGGCCTGCAAGCAGGTCTTAAAGGCAAAGCCCAAATAGGTAAGGGCATGTGGGCAATACCTGATGAGATGGCGGCGATGATGGCTGCTAAAATTGAACATCCTAAATCCGGTGCCAACTGCGCCTGGGTACCATCACCAACGGCAGCGACTTTACACGTTTTGCATTACCACCAAGTCAATGTAGCTGATATTCAAGATACCATGTTTAAGCAATTTATCGCCAATGGCGACAATAAAAACCGTGATGATTTAACCGATTTATTAACCATTCCATTATTGACAAATCAACATCAGCTGAGCCAGCAAGATATTCAAAACGAATTAGATAACAATGTCCAGGGCTTGCTTGGTTATGTCGTACGTTGGATTGATCAAGGCACGGGTTGTTCAAAAGTCCCCGATATTGACAATGTTGGCCGGATGGAAGACAGGGCAACTTTACGCATATCGAGTCAGCACATTTGTAACTGGTTACACCATGGTGTGTTATCCAAAGAGCAAGTGTTGGCATCGTTACAACGTATGGCAACAGTGGTTGATCAGCAAAACATTACCGACGCAAGCTATGCGCCAATGGCAGCTGATTTTGACCGTAACATTGCTTTTCAAGCGGCAACGGATTTAATTTTCAAAGGCAAGGAGCAACCCAGTGGTTATACCGAGCCCTTATTGCACGCGCGCCGTATTGAGTCAAAAGCGGTAAATTAACCTGGAAAAGCAGTAAGTCAGTCAGTTTTTCTTCGTTGAACGTTGAAAAAACATGACTTTTATTATCTAATAATCTTCCAGAATTAAGGTTAACCGTTTTCAACAGGAGTTTTTGTGGTAAAGGCTAAAGCCAATGAAGGCAATATTCGGCAAAAGAATAAAGCTATCATCTTAAATGCAGCCAAAAAGGAGTTTGTCACTTATGGCTTTAAGGGTGCGTCAATTAAGCGTATTGCCGAACGGGCGAATATTGCCCGCGCGAATATCCATTATTACTTTCAAGACAAAACCGATCTTTATCAGCAACTGCTAGGCAATATCATCGAGGTGTGGAACCGAGATTATGATACCTTAAATGCCGATCACGAGCCGAAAGCGGCACTGAGTGCTTATATTCGCGCCAAAGTGATGCATTCCCGGGATGACCCAGATTCCTCGAGAATATTTGCCAGTGAGTTAATTCATGGCGCGCCGGTATTGAATGACTATCTCAATACTGATTTTAAAGCGTGGCTGCAAAGTAAAGTCGCCGTTATTGACGCTTGGATTGACAACGGCTTAATCGATAAGGTGAATCCGCATCATTTATTATTCTTAATTTGGAGTTCCACCCAACATTACGCCGACTTTAATGTGCAAGTTGTGGCGGCGTTAAACAAAGATGAGATGACCGATGACGATTTTGAAGATGTAGTCGCCTCGTTAACGCAAATCATTCTAAAAGGCTGTGGTATCCACTAGAAGGATTTATTCACCGTCGGATAATTCACTATTCATTGGTGAGCAAGGAGTTATATTGAAAGTTTCTGCTTTACATATTTTAGTGCATCCAATCTGGTGACAAAGACATGTTCCGCCGAGATTTTGTCGAGCAATTTTAACTTATTAAAGTCATTACGCACTCGCTCACAGACACTCGATAACAAGATATCTCGTCCCTGACTTTGATAACCGACAATAATTTCTTCAATCGCAATGGTACTGGTTATGCCGACAAAGCGGGCATCGGTTAAATCTATCAATAAGGTTTTATTTTGATCCGCATTTGAGACACTCTGCTTCAATCCACGTGCAACACCAAAGCCAATGGGTCCAGAGATATTCAGCAACAGCAAGCTATCGTCCATCGATTCTAATAACTGTTTTTCAGGCAGCGTGAGATGTTCAGCATCTTTCGCCGTACACAATTTAATATTATCTAATTGGATTTCGGATAACCGGCGAATGGTCACTACGTTGGCGATAAATACCCCAATTAACACTGCCGTAACCAAATTAAAAGCTACTGCCATAAACATGGTTGAGAGCATTAAGCCAACACTAAATAATGGCACCTGATGAATACGCTTGAGAAAATTCCAATCAATAATACTAATACCAACATGAGTTAATATCGCGGCTAACACGGCTACCGGAATATAGGCGGTGTATTCTCCCGCCCATAACACAATAGCTAAGATAAAAATTGCGTGCAGCATGCCAGATAATGGTGTTGTACCACCAGCTCTTAGGTTGGTTACCGTACGCATGGTCGCGCCACCACCAGGCAAGGCACCGAATAAGCCAGCTACAATATTACCAATGCCCTGACCAACAAGCTCTTGATCCGAGTCATGTAAGTCATTACTGATACTATCAACAGTTAGCGATGTCATTAATGAGTCTAGCGTGCTTAACGTGGCAATTAACAATGCCGAGGTAATCATTTCGCCGGCTAAGGTGCTGTCCCATACCGGCAGATTGAATGAAGGAAGTTCATTGGCAATGGCACCAACAACCGGCATTTCAACGCCGACAAGCACATAAAAGATAGTCGCGCCAATCACCGCGACAATACTGGCAGGTACCACCCGGCTATATTTTTTCGGCCATAAAAAAAGCACCAGTAAACAAGCAAGTCCAAGTATGGTATTGGTACTGGTTAATGACAGTTGCAGTTCTGGCAAAGAACGCCCAAATAGCGGCTCAATCTGCGAGAGAATGATCAACACCCCAATACCAGAGGTAAAACCTGATATCACCGGATACGAAACCAGGATAAAATACTTGCCTAATTTAAAAAAGCCGAATAGCATCTGGAATAATCCAGCCAAACTCACCACGGTGAATGCCGCGGCAATACCATTTTCAGGAGACTGGGCAACGAAGCTGGTTAATATCGCGACCATGGCCACAGTTAAGCCGGTATTGGGTCCCGATATTTGCTGATTAGTACCACCAAATAATGAGGCAAATAAGCCGGTGATAATGGCACAATAAATACCAGCGCTGGCACCAGCGCCAGAGGTTACGCCAAAGGCTAAGGCAAAGGGTAGGGCAACAATTGTCGATGTCAACGCACCAAAAATGTCACCCTTAATGGTATGTCGGTTAAAATGTGATAAAGAAAGCATAGCGACCTAATTTTAAAAATGTTTGCTCTATACCAAATTGGTATTAATGGCATCAATAATGCTCTCGTCATTCGGCTGTCACCAAATACCGGTGGAGAATAATAAATAACCAGAGATGATGTATTACCATATAAACCAGACACCTGAACCGTTAACAGATTTTCGGGTTTAAAAGACAAAAAAATGATGAAATGTGCAACTAAGTTGATACTTAATTGAGGTACTTATTATAATAAAAATAACGGCTAAAAACTAGCCATAAAGTTCAATGGCTAAAACCGGGATAATTATTTTGATAAATGTTTTTAAACATGATTTATTCATAATTTAGCATGTCATCAACATTTAAAATGGCTATAATTTCCCGGGTTAATCAGCAACAACCAGGTCACACTTTAATAGCTGGCAAATCGCCCTGGGTGCAGTATTCCTTTCGGGAGTTATCTTCGTCTTAATGAGTGTCACCCGGCTGCGGGAATGGATGCTAGACAGTATTCCAATGAGTTTGCGGCTCGCCATGACCGCCGGTGTTGGGCTGTTCCTGGGTTTTATCGGTTTACGGTTCACCGGTATCGTGGTTCCTAATCCCGGACAATATTGTTGCGCTTGCCGACCTTACACATTTTGGTTTCGGTAAATTCGGCCCTGAAGCACCTGCTCTGGGTTTCTTAAGCTTTTTACTTATCGCCGTTCTTAGCTACCGTAAAGTATTCGGTGCGGTGTTAATTGGTATTGCGGTAACGACGTTTATTGCATTCGCGATGACTTGGGTTTTACCCACTGACTTCTTCGTTGTTGCTGAAGAAGCGAAAGCTTGGGTACCGGCTTCTGGTTTTGTTAACTATACGGGCATGCTAGCAGTACCTGAGTTCTCTGCACTTGAGCCAATATTGTGGAAAGCGAACATCGTTGGCGCTTTTGAAGTTGCCTTGACCCCGGTGATCGTGACGTTCCTGTTCGTTAACATCATCGATACTGCTGGTACGTTAATGGGTGTTGCTGAACGTGCTAATTTGCAAGACAAAAACGGTAAAATTGAAGGTTTAAGTAAATCGCTAAAAGCTGACTCTATCTCTTCTGTCATCGGTACAGCTTTCGGTTGTCCGCCAGTGACGTCTTACGTTGAATCTGCTGCGGGTGTTTCCGCTGGTGGTCGTACCGGACTAACGGCGGTCACTATCGGTTTATTATTTGCTGTGGGTATGTTCTTCTTACCTCTTGTGCAAATGCAACCTGGCTTCGCCGTCGACGGGGCGCTGATCTACGTTGCTATGTTGATGATGAGCTCTCTTAAGGGGCTCGACTGGGACGATTTAACAGAATATGCGCCAGCGATATGTACTACGGTCATGATGGCCTTCACGTTCTCTATCGCTAATGGTATTGCGTTTGGCTTCATCACTTACACCGTGCTCAAAGTAGGTGCCGGTAAGTCTAAGCAAATATCTAATGGGGTTTGGGCGCTTACTGCTCTGTTCATCGCTAAGTCCATCTTCTTAACGTAATCGCCGCGGTTAAATTGCTATTCTCAAACAAGCTTAGTTTAGAGCAAGCCCGGATCGGTTAAGCTCCCTCAAATGAATAACGCCTTATGCTGCAAACCTAGCTGCAACATAAGGCATTTTTTTGATCATGATATCTTTCTAACGACTAAATCCGTGGTAACCACATTCCCATGGACGCAGAAAAAATACCAGCCGCCATCGCTAACGTTAAAAACATAAGTACAATCGACATAAGAGTTTTAATATCCCTTTTTATCGCGAAATACACGGCTAAGCTTGCAAACACAATAATTAAAATAGCGTTTAAGCTAATACTGTATTTTCCAACATCGCCTCCGGCAACACCGCGAGTCCATACCATAAAAAGCCCACCGACACTTAAACTTAGTGCTGTTAATATATAAATTCGACCGTTTATTCGGTGAAATGTAGGGGCTATCTTGCGAACTTTTGGGATAAGTTGTAATGGTCCACAAACTAATACCACCAAGGCCAGAAGTAAATGAATGCCGACCGCAACATTACCGATTGTGTCGCCAGCAACTTAGCCATGGGGCATGACTTTATTCCATTTGACAAAGTTACCTTCTAATGAAGCTGCGCCATAAAATAATGCGACATAAGATGCGAATATCCATTGACCGAACACTGTCACGATAAACCAAAATTTAGCACTCTGACTCAGCCAGTTATTTTTTAGGATATTAAGGCAAAGAACATGCCATTAATAAAAGCATGTAAGATCAACTAGATAGTGTTTTTTGCGGGGTGAGGAAATTGCAGGGTTAACTGATTTTTAATCATTTATACTAATTAAAGCAACTTAACCATTCGCTATTGTCATCAGTTTGTTCGGCAAGATAATCTCGGCCTTGGCGCCATTGCTATTGCTATTATTCATTAAACTGAGTGTACCGCCATGTTGCTCGATAATGTTACGGCACAAGGCTAAACCAATACCATTACCGTCTTCTTTAGTGGTATAAAATGGTACAAACAGGTTGTCGGGATTACTGATCCCGCACCCTTGATCTATGATCTCAATATGGGTTTTGTTTTGCCGTTGATTAAAGCGTAAGGTGATTTCGGCATTGTTATGGTCGCTACCGCTAGTATTAGTAGCATCGGGGTACGCTTCAATGGCATTTTTAATCAGGTTAATCATCACCTGCTCAAGCAAGGCCAGGTCTGCAGGAATTGCGCTGATATTATTTTCAAACACTATCGATTGCGCCTTAAACAAGGTGCTTAAGTTGCGGGCAAAATCGCGGCTATTTATCCAGCAAGGCTTGACCTTAAAATTACGATACAGGGTCGCATAACGACTGACAAATTCATCCAGCGAGATACTGCGTTTTACAATAACCGCTAATGCTTCTTTTGAACGTGGCTCGGTGCCTGACATTTCCACCATTGATTGTGCCAATGATTTAATTGGCGTTAACGAGTTATGAATTTCATGGCTCAGTACCCGAATAATTTGTAACCATGATTGTTGCTGGGTTTTGCGAATTTCCTGGCCGATATCGGTTAATACCAATAAATGATATTTGTGGTTATCCTTGATGAAGTTACTTTGTCTCAGTTGCCAGTTTTCCTCGGCATTTTGATTGTTTTTTTCGCTTAGGATCTGCCATTGCTGTTGCTCATCGAGCCCTAGCCCTAGCCTAGCAGAAGAGTAATGGCGGAGCGATTGCCAAGGCTGCTGACACCAAGTTGAAAAAGCATCGTTAGCATGGCTAAGTTGTAAACTGTCGTTAAAGACGACGATTGGGGTATCTAGCTGTGCCATTAATTGGTAGATCAAAAACGCATGTTGGTCATAACGCCGTTTCCTTTGCTGTAACAACTCGGCAAGGCTGTTTATTTCAATCGACAATTCATTGAGTACGCCTTGGCTATAGGCAGGTTTAGCACGCGAGCTATAATCTTCCAGACGAATTGCTTCCACCAGCGAACTTAATCGATAAAATGGCTGAATTATGCGTTGATAAACTCGCAAACTGGCAATACTTAACGGGATACCAATAACGCCGAATAAGGTGACAGCAATAAGTGCGGAACTGTCGAGTAAATATAACAGCCACGATATTAATAGGATGACTAATAGCCCAACGCCCAAGGCAAAATATTTTAAGTCGAACTCGAGTGACTTAGCCACAGTTTGATTTCCTCTTACCTGGTTTTGATATCGTATTTTTCTAGGCGTCGATAGATGGCGCTTTGGCTGATGGCCAATAGCTCAGCGGCTTCGTTGACTTGACCATTAGTTTGCTTCAAGGCCATTTTTAATAGCTGGCGTTCGGCACTTTCTAGCGTCATCAAGGTTAAACCTGATGCTTGCTCGGTGGCTTTATTTTGCTTAAGCTGAATATCATCTGGGGTGATCACTCCGGGTCCAGAACTTGGCAGATCTGCCATCAATACCGCACGTTCAATCACGTGACTTAATTCTCGGATATTGCCGGGCCAATGATAGTCGCAGAGCATGTCGGCGACAGATGCACATAGCGTAAGATCGCCAGTTTGATATTTTTGGCCATGTTTGCTGACAAAGTGCTGAGCCAGTACCATGATATCTTCGCTGCGTTCTCTTAAAGCCGGGATATGCAGTTCAATGGTATTCAACCGGTAATATAAATCCTGTCGGAATAACCCTTGTTGTTGCATCTGATCAAAATTGGCATTAGACGCACTGATCAGCCGAACATCAGTCTTTTGGGTGACGCTAGAGCCAACCATTTCATATTCATTTGACTCTAACACACGCAACATTTTTGCCTGTTGTGACAAGGGAATGGTAGCGACTTCATCCAAAAACAAGGTGCCTCGCTGCGCCATTTCAAAGCGACCGACTCGGGTTTCTTTGGCGTCGGTAAAGGCACCTTTTTTATGGCCGAACATTTCACTTTCAAATAAATTTTCCGGAATTGCGCCCATGTTTACGGTGACAAAGTTTTGCTGATTACGCGTCGATAAACGGTGGATCATCTGGGCAATGCAGGATTTTCCGGTGCCATTCTCCCCGGTTAGCAAAATGGTGGCATCGGTTTGGGCGATGCGCTCAATTTTTTGGTACAGTTGCTGCATTTTCGGGCTGACCCATAACAACTCATCGTCGGCCTGCAGTTGCGCATTTAGTTGCCGTAAGCTGTTATTTTGTTGCTCAAGCCCTTGCAGGCGTAACTGTTGTTTAACCACTTGTAATAAGCGCTGGTTATCCCAGGGCTTGGCAATAAAATCGCCGGCACCTTGCTGCATGGCTTGTACCGCAAGTTCAACACTCGCCCATGCGGTCATCGCAATCACTGGAATATCAATTTTTTTGTTGAGTCGCTGCGCTAAAAAACGCAGCCCTTCTTCACCTGAGGTAGTATCGCAAGAGTAATTCATGTCGAGCAAAATAAGGTCGATAGCTTGTTGTTCTAATATCGCCATCGCCATTATCGGTGACTCTGCTTCAATCACTTGATAATTATGGTTACTTAGCAAAAAACTGACACTGAGGCGTACATCCGCCTTGTCATCTATCACTAAAATCGTTTTGCTCATCGGTTATGTATCCAACTTATTGTTATCTAAAGCTAAGGCAGAGCCTATTCGCTGATGAATGAACTCTGCCTGTTAGTCTCACCACTTTCTACTTTCTACTTACCACTCACTCATTTCTGAGTGCTTTCACCGGATCTGCCATAATGATTTTTCGCACCGGCAGGTAACAGGAAATGAAAGCGGTCAGTAATATTACCGGAAAGGTAACGAGGAAAACAAGCTGATCAAATTCAATTTCCTCGGCAATATATTGTCTGCTTACCAGGTAAGCCAGCACCGCCAGAACAATACCGGCTAATAAGCCAAGTGCGATCGGAATGAAGCTTTCCTTTAGTACCCTTGCCATCACAGTATGGGTTTTTGCGCCCAGTGCTAAATGAATGCCGAGCTCATAGCGACGCATTTGCGTACTGTAATTTAATACGCCGTAAATACCTGCGGCCGCCAGCAATAATGCTAATAGGGTGAGCGCGATAGCAAGCCCTGCGGCTAATTTATTACGATAAATTAGCTCATGATGCACCGCAACCAGTGAATCTAATTTTGCTATCCGGATATTCGGGTGTATTTGTTTAAGCAAGCTAATAACCTGTTGCTTGGTTAATTCACCTTTGGCTTTGAGTTTAATATCAAAGCCTAAATGGATAAACGAGGTGAATGGCAGATAATAACGCTCTGCTGAATTTTTCTGCTTGGCGTTAGGCACATAATAATCTGCGGCAATGCCAACCACCTTTAATGGCTCGCGCGCGTTAAGCTGAAATGTTTTTCCTAACGCATCACCATTGGGTACAAGTTTACGCGCTAACGATTCACTTAAAATGATCTCTAAAATATCTTGATCTAGGCTGGTCTCTGTAGTAAACGTACGGCCACGGGTTATTGGTAACTGCAACGTTTCGAAATAATTATCATCAATCAGATTAACCTGGTAACCCCCCACTGGTTGTTGGTTAACATCGTTGAGGCGGATACTAATAGAGCCATCAATTGGTGCCGACATTGAGCGTGATACTTGCGCCACTTGTGGCAACCTTGCTAATTTTTCTTTAATTTCCAGAGTTAATAAATTTCGCTGTTTATTACTGGTGTAACTTTCACCTTCATCAATGCGTAAATGCATCAGCTGATTTTCATTAAACCCTAACGGCTTTAACACGGTCGATACTGCTTGCTCGATAACAACCGCACCACCCATTAATAATAAACTGGCTAAGGCGACTTGCGAGCTAACCAGTAGGTTACGTGTGCTGCTTGATACTTGCAGTCCAGAGCCTTTACCGCTGCACTGTAATTGCTCTTTTAGCTTTTCATAATTAACCACTCGACTGGATAGCTTGGCAAACAACGCCGCTAAAGCAACGGCAATAAAAGCGCTAAACAGCAAAGTAACAGCATCGAGTTCTAGTTCATTCAAACGCGGTAAATGGCCAGCGGCTAATTCACCGAGTAAGACAAATCCCCAACCGGCTATTACCAGGCCGATTAAGGCGGAAACGCCACATAAAATAAGGCTTTCAGCAAACATTGCGGTAAATAAATGCCCTGGTTTTGCGCCTAATGCCGCTTGAATCGCCATGGTGCGTTGTTTTTGCGCTGCCCGAGACAGAAACAAGTTTGTGACGTTAGTGGCAGCAATTAACAATAAGCCAATCACCCCGGCAAGTAAGGTTAAGGTAATATTTTGGCTATCACCGATAATGGTGCCTTTGAAACTTTGCAACTCGGCCGACATACTTTCACCCGGTTTGACATTGTCTTGATCGAGAAATAATGCGTTCAGGCTTTTGCTTAAATTGGCACTGGCTTGATCCATTGTTACGTCGCTTTTGAGTTTGGCAAAGGCCAGCACCGAGCCGAATCTCATGCCCCAGTCGTTGACATCATTCGCTTGAAAATCCCATGGTAAAAACATCGCCATATCTTGACTACGGTGCAGGCGTGGTTCATGGAAATTCTCCGCACTAATGCCGATGATGGTGAAACTGGTATCCCCGATTTGAGTTTGTTTGCCGATAATTTTTGGATCACGGTTAAACCATTGCTGCCAACTGGCATAGCTTAATACGGCAACGGCGCGGTGTTGCTCGAAACCTTCATCATCACTAAAACCTCGGCCTAAGTGCATTGGCGGCGCCAGTAGTGAAAAGTACTCAGCCGTGGTGTAAGCCACTTGCACTCTTGGCTGCTCAGCATGATCGCTGATGCTTTGTTGTGCATAATAAAGCAAAGCCATAGACGAGGTTTCGGTTTGATTTTTATACCACATCATCATGCCGGGTAGAGTTTGCGCACTGGTTCCTTGTTTTCCCTGCTCTTTGGTTAATTGCTTGAGCACCACTAACCGCTCGGCATCTGGGTAAGGTAGCTCTTTCACCAGTAGCAGGTGATTAAGGTTAAATATACAAATTAGCGCGCCAAGCGTTAGTGATAGCGTGGTGATGATAGTGGTGGAAAAACCGGTAACTCGACAAAGTGCATGCAGAGCGAGTTTAAGCTCTTGTATTAATGCTTTCATACCGCCTCCGATAATGTCAGTTCATTGGCCATAACACCATCAAGCAGATGTAGCTGACGCTTGGCCATATCGGCATAACGTGGATCGTGAGTCACCATGCATATGGTGGTGCCTTGTGCATTCAATTGCGCCAACATTTTCATCACCGCATCGCCGTTGGTAGAATCCAGGTTTCCTGTTGGTTCGTCGACCAGCAATAACGCCGGGTTACCGACTAATGCCCGGGCTATGGCGATTCGTTGTTGTTGTCCACCCGAGAGCTGGTTAGGTTTATGTGCTGCACGGTGCGACATTTGTACTTTTTCAAGGCTCGCCATCACTCTTTGTTCTATTTCTTTGGCAGACATTGACTGTTCACGATAGCGAAGGGGCAGGGCAATGTTGTCAAATACGCTCAGTGCATCGATTAAATTGAATGCTTGAAAAACAAAACCAATTTTTAAGTTTCTTAATACCGCACGCTCATTGACGGAAAGCGTGCTGACATCTTGCCCTTCAATCAGATAGTTACCGCTATTCGGGCTATCAAGCAATCCAAGAATGGATAATAAGCTCGATTTACCACAACCGGACGGACCAGAAATTGAAATGTAATCACCATCGGCAATTGCCAGATTCACGCCACGTAGCGCATGCGTTTCCACTTCATCGGTCAAGAATACTTTGGTAATATTTTTCATTTCGATGATTAATGGTTTGTTGTGTGTTGATTTCATAATGGTTCCCGTTATTGTGTAATTGTTATCTGAGCCAGGTCCTGCCAACGGGACATATCAGATAGGATAAATGAATCACCGGAGTTGACTCCAGTTAAAATTTGAATAAATTCGCCAGTTTCTTCGCCATAGGTGACATTTACTGCTTGTGCGACGGATGAATCCGGTTGTAATTTAAATAGCGTGCCGATGCCGCCAGACTGTGCGTTGACTGGTTTTTTCAGATAATACACATTGTGTAAGCTGGCGGTAAAAATGGTGCCGTTGATGTTTAATTCGGGACGAGAATTTTTTGGTAACTCGCCAGTGAGTTCAACGTCAACTTGAATACTGCCCTGTACGACTACTGGATCGATACGGCTGATCGTACCGGCAACAAGGCCTGCGCGGGTATCGATACTGACCTTTTGGTGTAGTTGAATTTTCTGCATTTGTGACTGTGCAACGGTCAACGTGGCGATGAGTTTATCCATGCTGCCGACCAGTGCCAGTTGCTGGCCAACACTGACACTTTGCCCTAATTCCAGGGGCAGGTTTTGTAATACCCCGTCGATGCCAGCACGAACGGTTAAGCGGTCGAATTTCTGCTTGAGCACCGCAACTTGCTCTGTTTGTTGCTCGATGCGATCTTTAGCAATGAGCAGATTTTCTTGATGCAATTGTTTTAATTGTGCTAACCGTTGTTGTTCTATGTGGTAACGGCGAGAAAGTTGTCTTTGCTCGAGCTCAGAGCGTTTGAAATTAATGGTGGAAATAATACCGTTGGCCACCAGTGGTGTTTCCGCTTCCACCTTGAGCTTGGCCAATTCCAGATCAGAAAGCAGCATTTCTAAACTCGCTTGCCGCGATAGCAGTTCAGATTGTTGATTTATCATTAATTGCCGGTTGTTGGTTAAACGGTTTTCACGCTCTCGGCGAGTATCTTTTACCAGTTGTTCAATTTCAGGATTTGATAAACGCAACAAGATAGTGTCAGCAGTAACGATGGCCCCTGGTTTTAATACAATTTCATCGACAACAGCATCGGCCGGTGCCGTTAATAAGCGTTGCGCTTTCGATTTAAGTTTACCGTAAGCTTGCACCTGAACTGCCAGGTCACCCTGTTGAACTCGCGCCGACCAAATATTGTCAGCGGATACTTTATGTGCGCCACTAGGCTGTAGCGCGAGCCAGCTAAAGACACTCAGTGCGCAAATTCCAGCGAACAACATCAGCTTGGTTTTGCTAGCCTTGTTAGTTTTAGTTTGTTTGATTTTAACGTCCATTGTTTGCTCCTAAGTTTGTTATAACGTTAAGGAGCAAACAATGTGCCAGTTTATTAATTACTTGTTTTTGTTTGGTTTGTTATGTTTTCGTGACGTTTTTGAAATATATTTTTTCCGATTTCATAAAATACTTTTTACGAAATCATAAAAGCTGTTAGACCGATTGCCAAGATATTGAGCTAAGTATCTTCTGCTAGCGGAACGACTTTGCCAATGTAGGGTAAATGGCGATATTGTTGTGCGTAATCAATGCCAACACCCACGACAAATTCATCCGGTATTTCAAACCCTACCCATTTCACCTCAACCGCCTGTTCACGACGCATCGGCTTGTCTAATAAGGTGCAGATTTGGATAGAGTTTGGTTCGCGTAAGTGCAAAATTTGTAACACTTTACTTAAGGTGTTGCCAGTATCAATGATATCTTCCACCAGCAATACATCTTTGCCTTCAATGTTATCATCGAGATCTTTAAGAATATGCACATCACGAGAGCTTTCCATGCTATTGCCGTAACTGGACGCGGTGATAAAATCAACGCTATGACTAACGGTTATTGCTCTGGCTAAGTCAGCCATAAACACGAATGAACCACGTAATAGACCAATCATAACTAAATTATCACTGTCTCGGTAATGATCGCTTATTAGTTGCCCTAATTGCGCCACTCGCTCTTTGATCTCTTGTTCAGAGATCATCACCTCAATTTTATGTTCCATTGTCATCTCTTTTTCGATTGCACATGGTGAAAATTATTGTCAATAAATTTAGCTTATTGGTATAAAGCATCTTCAAGGGCGGCTAAGCATAAGGCAACATTTTCACTTCTGGCGGCATAACCCATGAGGCCGATACGCCAAGCTTTGCCGGCAAAGTCGCCCAAACCAGCGCCAATTTCCAGGTTATAATGATTCAGTAAATAGTTTCTTACTTTCGCATCATCAGCCCCTCGAGGAATATAAATCGCATTTAATTGCGGTAAACGCTCTGCTTTCGGCACAATAAATTCAATCTCGAGTTTTTCCAGACCTTTGGCTAGTGTTTCATGCTGTGCTTGATGTCGTGCCCAGCGGTTCTCAAGGCCTTCGTTTTGCAACTGCACTAAGGATTCATGCAAACCATAGAGTGAATTAACCGGGGCTGTGTGGTGGTAACTACGCTTACTTGCACCAGACCAATAACTCATCACCAGTGATTGATCTAAGAACCAACTTTGTACTACCGTCTTGCGATTTTTGATCGCAGTTACCGCTTTTTCACTAAACGAAATCGGCGATAAGCCCGGCACACAAGATAAACATTTCTGTGAACCGGAATAAATGGCGTCAATGCCCCAGTCATCTACCTTAAGTTCAATACCACCAAGGGATGTAACGGCATCAACAATAGATAAGCAATCGTGTTGTTGCGCCAGCGCACATAAGGTTTTCGCGTCAGATACCGCTCCGGTAGAGGTTTCAGCGTGCACAAATGCCAAGAATTTAGCGTCTGGGTTGGCAATTAATGCTTGTTCCACTTTGTCGACTTCAACCGCCCGCCCCCAAGGAGAGTCAACGACGATGGCTTCGGCGCCAATGCGGGTCACATTTTGGATCATCCGATCGCCAAATACGCCATTACGACACACAATGACTTTATCACCCGCTTCTACCAGGTTGACAAAACAGGCTTCCATACCCGCCGAACCAGGTGCTGAAAGGGCGATGGTAAATTCATTTTTGGTTTGAAAAGCATACTGCAGCAATGCTTTTATTTCATCCATCATACCCACAAACAAGGGGTCTAAATGACCAATTACCGGTCTAGATAATGCAGATAATACTTCTGGGCTAATGTCCGACGGGCCTGGACCCATTAAGATCCTGCGAGGAGGATTAAAAGATTGAACGTTCATTTTTGGCTTTGCCTTTACTTGTTGAAATAATGATGACTTAACCTGAACTCGGGAAGCTGAGTTTAGGTGACTTATCTATTTGATAACAAAACCTGACACTCGCGTCAATTCTTGCCGATCAGAACATTTGACCCTTTATACATATTAATAGGTTTTCTCAAAAAATAATAGTTGACAAAAGTGTCAATCTTTATGGTTTTAATTTGGGATCTAGCTAAAAATTAACCAAAACATAAAGTTTTCATTTATCTTTGTCATGGTTGCTTGGAGCAACTGCTGAGTTTGATACAATTGCGAATAATGATAAAAAACAAACGAAATCAATAAATAATTTAAATATACGTAAGGGAAAATATGAAAACGAATAAAATGCTCAATGCTATTGCCAGCACCGTTATGCATCGACTGCATTTATCAGTGCCACCGCGGCCGCCGAAACCTGGAGCAGTATCGAAGTACATTTGCAAGCCTTTGGCGAGTTAGAGCAAGTAGGTACCGGTGGTACCGCCGATACCACCATCATTACTTTTCAACACGCGGGTGGCTGGAGTATGGGGATAATTTTTTCTTTATTGATCACTTACGTTATAGCGTTAACAATGATGCTAACTTTCCCGTTGACGACAGCAGTGAATTTTATGGCGAGTGGTACTCAAATTTCAGCTTAGGCGCCATTACCGGCAATAAAATAGCGTTTGGTCCGGTGAAGGACATAGGTATTGTTGCAGGTTTTAACTTTGCCCCTGAAGTTGACAGTATGTGGCTGTTACCAGGCGTTCGATTTTCATTAGATTTACCCAGTTTTGCCTTTGCCCAAATTGATGTCACCGGTTATGTGCATCAAGGTGGTGGTAGCAAAGATTCTTCCGTTTTTACCGTTGTTGATGAAGACTCAAGTTTCATGGTGGATTTTGCCTGGGCTTACCCTTTCAAAATTGGCTCTACCAGCTGGAGCATCGAAGGTCATTTATAATACATCGATGGTCGTGAGCAAACCAATAATTTTGGCACCACAGAACTTGAATCCTGGGTTTTATTTCAATCCCAAGTGCGTTTAGATTTAGGTGAAGCGTTAGGCAATAAAGCCGGTCAGTTGTTTGTGGGTATTGAGTACCAATACTGGAAAAACAAGCTCGGTGAAAAAGATACCGATGATAATGCCGTACAATTTTTAGCGGTATGGCGTTTCTAATTATTCAGAAATAGGCGTTGAGTTTCAGTCGTGACTATATTATTTCACGTATTATCGAGACTCGATTGTGTAATCTGGTGGCGAAAGCCATAGCACAAGCGGCAGTAAATATTGGTGTGGCGGCATTGCCGATGCCAAATCATTACGATTAATACCAATTCCCTTTATCTATAGCTTCCTGCCGTCACAGGAAACTATGATTGGTATTAGTTTGCCTCAAAAGAGGGCCTCAAAGCTATCAACCGCGCCCGTGTGGTTCCATAAAGTTAATGACAGGTCCTTTCGGGATCACACCGGTAGGGTTGATGGTGTCGTGGCTGCCATAGTAATGATGTTTGATGTAAGCAATATTTACCGTATCGCTAACCCCTGGGTATTGATACAACTCTCGTAAATATCCCCAAATGTTTGGGTAATCGACTATACGTTTTAAATTACATTTAAAATGGCCAACATATACTGGGTCAAAGCGCACTAAGGTGGTAAATAAACGCCAGTCAGCTTCGGTGATCCTGTCGCCAGTTAAATAGCGATTGCTGGCCAATGTATTTTCTATAATATCCAGCGCATTAAACACTTCTACTACGGCTTCATCAAAGGCAAGTTGCGTGGTAGCAAATCCGGCTTTATAAACGCCGTTGTTGATCGTTGGGTAAATAAATTCATTTAGGCCATCAATGTCTGATCGTAAAGCGGGCGGATAATAATCACCGGCTAACGCACCAACCTCATCAAAGGCAGAATTAAGCATGCGAATAATGTCGGCAGATTCGTTACTGACGATGGTATTTAATTTTTTATCCCAAAGTACCGGTACCGTGACTCGGCCGGTATAGTCACTGTCGGCCAGAGTATATATTTGATGCATAAATTCTTTATTGTTAACAAAGTCTGGCACCACGCCATCGCCATCGCTAAAATTCCAGCCATTTTCAGCCATCAGGGCATGAACCACAGATAAAGAAATTATCTCTTCTAAACCTTTCAATTTGCGAAAGATGATGGTTCGATGTGCCCAGGGACAGGCCAGTGATACATACAAATGATACCTTCCTGATTCTACTTTAAAGCCAGCTTTACCGGTAGCTCCTGCGCTACCATCTTTGGTGATCCAGTTACGAAAAGAGGAATCTTTACGAACAAAGCGACCTCCGGTTGATGCCGTATCATACCAGTCGGTATGCCATTGGCCCTTTACTAATAATCCCATGATAAACTCCTTAAATCGTTACTGTTAAAAGTGCTGATATTAAAACTCTGCTGTTAAAACTTATTATTTTGATAGTCGTTAAACGCTTGCATAATTTCCGCTTTGGTATTCATCACAAATGGACCGCCACGAGCGACTGGTTCATTTAATGGCTTGCCAGCGATTAATAAAAATCGAGTATCGTTTTGCCCGGCAACCACTGATACCGTCTCGCCTTGCGTTAACACCCCTAAGGTTTTGTGTTTTAAGGTTTTAGCCTCATCGCCTACGGTTAACTTGCCCTCAATCATATAAATAAACGCAATATGCTCAGTGGCTAAGTCTTGTTGAAAACTTTCACCCGGTCTTAAGGTGACATCCATATAGGTAGGGTGAATGAACTCATTGCGCACAGGTCCGGTAGTGCCCGCATTGGTCGTGCCAGCAATTACCCGAATATGCGTACCATTTTGATGACTCTCTTCGGCAATTTCAGCGGCCGGAAACTCCTGATATTTAGGTGCCATCATTTTGTGTGTTTTTGGTAAATTCACCCACAGTTGAAAGCCTTTTAATAGCCCCTCAGTTTGTTCTGGCATTTCCGAATGCAGTATTCCCCGGCCTGCGCTCATCCACTGCACCCCGTGTTTTTCAATAACCCCTTCATTACCGGCGTTATCTTTATGACGCATTTTACCGGCCAGCATGTAGGTAACGGTTTCAAAACCGCGATGTGGGTGGGTAGGAAAACCGGCCAGATAATCATCAGGCTTGTCACTACCAAACGCATCGAGTAATAAAAATGGGTCGAGCATATTTAATTGTGGTGAACCGATAATTCGGGTCATACTCATACCTGCGCCATCACTGGCGGGGATGCCTGGAGTTGCATAATGCAACTCTCTTTGGCTGGTAATGGATTGTGTGGTCATAGCTGCTACCGCCTTATTTATTACGGTTATCTAATGATAGTGGACCGGCACCTACGGCAAATAATAGTAAGTAGCCGCCAGCGATGGTGAAGTTTTTCATAAAATTATCGATCTCCGCAGGGTTGCTAAAGTCGTTATGGAATAACATCGCGGAGGCAGCGCTAAAACCGGCAAGGACTAAGGCGGTGATGCGCACTTTAAAGCCAAAAATAATCATTGAGGCACCGAGTATTTCCACTAATATCACTAAAGGTAACAGTGCCCCCGGTACCCCCATCATTTCCATGTAGCCTTGCGTTCCGGCATATTGACTAATTTTAGTCAAACCCGACATTAAAAACATAATCGCCAATAAAAATCGTGCTGCCGGAATGGCGTATTGGCTGTTTGCTTGATTTAAGCTAGTTTCATTTAAGCGGGTTTCATTCGTGCTTGTTAAAGTAGTGGTAGTCATCTTGATTCTCCAAATAATTGTTTAGTAAGTCAGTAGTAACAAAGCCCGCTATTCATGAATCGGTGCTTTGTTTTGTTAAGCTTCGTTAAGTTAGGATAAGTATATTTGTTGACGATAAATAGAAAAACAGTGAAAATATGAAATGATAGTTCTCAAAATGAGAACAATAGTTAGCTTTATACTGATTTGATTAACTTGGTATTAGTAGGTGATGTAATGGGTAAGTTAGAAAACATGCGCTTATTCGTGCGGGTGATTGAGGCGGGCAGTATTACCAAAGCCGCAGAGCAATTGAACTTGGCGAAATCGGCAGTAAGTAAACGCCTGGCAGATTTAGAAGATGAATTGGGCAGTAAGCTGATTAATCGCACAACCCGAACATCGAGCCTTACTGAGACGGGCGCTAATTATTATCAACGCAGTTTGTTGATCATTGATGAAGTTGACGAGCTCGATGCAAATACCAAAGACAGTGGTCGTGTACTGGCGGGTAATTTAAAATTGTCGGTGCCGTTGTCCTTTGGTCTGGCACATTTAAATACGGCTTTGGATGAATTTGCCAAACAGCACCCAGATTTGACCATGGAAATTGATTTTTCCGACAGGCACGTCGATATCGTCGATGAAGGATTTAATTTAGCCTTTCGCATTGGCGATTTAAAAAATTCCAATTTGCAAGCACGCAAAATTACCAGAATAAACCACGTGCTTTGTGCCAGCCCGGATTACCTTAAGGCGAATAAAGCCATTGTTGAGCATAATGATTTGCACGAGCACAGTATTTTAAAATACAAAAACCTGCCGTTTACCCTTATTGATGTGCATGGTAAATCACACACCATACACTCGAGCAGTAAAATTAGCGCCAACAATGGTGACTTTTTAACGCAACTGGCCATATCGGGCCACGGTATTGTCTTAGAGCCTACCTTCATTGTTTGGCAAGCCCTTAAAACCAAGCAGTTAACCTTGGTATTAAGTAATTATACCATTGAGCCGATGCATGCTTATGCGGTGTATCCACCGAATCGCTACTTGCCAATAAAAACCCGAACATTAATCGACTTTTTAGTGGCAAGATTTGGTGATAGCCCCTATTGGGATGAGTACTAAAGGGTTAATACCAACTTAGAATAAACTACCGCTCAGTTGAATACAGTTTACGTTCTAATACAAAGCCCATAAAACCACAGGCAAACAGTAATACGCCGAGAACCTGTAACCAGGAATTAATGGCTTGCGGAATGTTAATGCTACCATGTTCCGCGAAGTGCCGTTGCCCACCTTCCACCGTTTGCATATACGACTTGCCGAGATACATTGGCATATCAATCTGGTGGGTCATTTCAATTTCTTTTTCCTGCGCAGATCAGCCATTTGCCCTATTGGGGCATCAATCAAACGGCTCCATTCACGATAAATGTTCTTCGGCTCGCCCTCTAAAATCACTCCCGCAGAATAATAGACATAACGAACTTCACTGAACACCAGCTTACTAAAACCAACATAAAAGAACGTCACCGCCAATACAATTAAAGCACTGCAGAAATATAAATAACGACGCTGGTGTTTAAAGGTTTTGTTGTCTTGCTGCATATACCACAATTCTACGTCGGGTATTTGCGCCAAATTTTGTTTGTCGCTGGCCGATTTTATCGTCTTTAAAAAATCGCTGAGTTTAATATTTAACGCCTGCAAAATTTGACGAAAGATCTCATTAGACGGTACCGATTTATCGTTTTCCAGTTTCGATAGATACGACTGCTCAATACCAACCAGCTCCGCCAATTGCGGCTGACTTAAGTTTCATTCGTTCACTGCGTAGTTTTTTTAATTGTTTGCCAAAGGTCATTTTCATACTCCATGCATTGTTAATCATTTTAGAACACATTTGCTGTGTTTTGCATGCTTTATTCTTGGTTATTCCTGTAGGGATAAAAAGCTGAATATTGAAGAATATAGATGAATATCCGTGTTTTTGAATAAAATGCGGCAGTTTTAAGTTTAGTTTATGCCGTAATTATTAATTTGTTGGATGGTAATGGCAATATGAATTGAAGAAAATTTCTTTCAAAGATAACGCGACGCAGTTATCGTACACCTTTCGCAGAAAACCAAAAATAAAAGAACAGGAAGCTAAAGAAATCAGTAAATTCTCAATATATTTAGCGGTAGCGTTTTTAAGTTTCATTGCCATCGCATTTACTCTTGGCCACTTTCCTCAGAATCTAGTCTTTGTATATTTTGGCCTTAGCATAGTCACATTTTTTGCTTATGCGCGGGATAAATCTAAAGCAAAACGAAACGCATGGCGCATAAAAGAAAGCACCTTACATCTCTTTGCATTAATTGGTGGCTGGCCAGGCGCTGCCATGGCACAGCAACTGTTTAGGCATAAATCTCAAAAACGAAAATTTAGAGTGCGTTTTTGGCTTACCGTTATTGTGAATGCAGTGGCTTTATGTTGGCTGATGTCACCAAGTGGTAAACACTTAATGAACATGTTTTTATAAGCACCGTTGATAAAATATTAGGTAAGGTTTTAAATAACGTTACCTATCCACTCACTTCATCACTAATTGCTTTCAAGTAACTCGGTTAAGAGTGCAACATCCTCAACTAGTGACGCTACCTGTTTTTCCAATATTTCTACCCGTGCTGCAAGTTCTGATTGGCTTTTTGGCGTTGATTGCTCTGCTTGGTTAAATGCTTCGCTTTCAACGAATGCATTTTCTTCAAAATCCGAAAACAAATGCACATAACGTGATTCGCGTTTGCCGGGTTCACGAGCAAGTTTTTTTACAAACTCTATGTCATTAAGGTTTTGAAGTTGCTTGATTGCGGTTTCTACTTCACTAACATCGCTAAAGTCAGCTAGCCGATTAGTGCGGGTTCTTAACTCGCCAGGTGTTTGCGGCCCCCTAAGTAACAGCACACAGATAATGGCTCTTTGCTGTGGCGTAAATTGTAAGTCACTAAATTGAGTATTACAGAAACGGTGGATATATTTATCCACTCGGCCAGAAGCCATTTGGTCGATCATCAAAAGGTTCATTTGAATTAATTGATCAACTTCATTTTGCACATCACTTTCGGAAAGTGACATTACCGGCTCGCGGTTACTTTTTTGGTTACAACCATTGGTGAGCGCGTTTAATGATAGGGGATATTGTTCGGGTGTAGTGATTTCTTTTTCTAGCATTACACCAATAACACGACACTGTTGAGCTGATAATGAAATCATTATAGATAGTATCCTTATGACAGTAGTAGTGCATGTTATAGCAAGCAACATGGAATAATACTATGTAATTTCATTGAAAAACCTATTTAGAAATCACGCACCGAGAGCCTATTTGTATTTAATAAATTTGTCATCTTTAATAAATCCTTACTTAACAGGATTTATCCCTCAATATCTTTGAAAAAACATATAATCCTCCTATGTAAGGATTATTGCTTAATTACCCGTTGTTATGTATATTAATCCTACTTAGATAGGATTAATATACAAATGGCAAAACGAGTTATCGCGACAAAATCACCAAATTTAGACCTTCCCGTCAATATAAAACGGTTAGGAGAATTTGTTCGTTATAAGAGGACCTCCTTAGATTTAACCATTGAAAATGCTGCTAGTCTTTGTGGCGTATCTAAGCAAGCACTCAACAATATCGAGTTAGGTGTAGAGACAGTGAAGCTAGTAACCCTATTTAAAGTGATAAATGAATTAGGTATTTCGCTATGGTTTGAAAAACCAAATGCGAGTAGTAAAGTGGAGACTGATGATGAATGGCTCTAGCTCTTTCCCTTCGATATCTATATTTAGTCAATCTGAAACGGTAGGTACTCTAGAATTTATTGAGACTGGAATATGCACATTCAGATATGATGATTTTTGGATGGAAAATAGATTTCCAATATCCCCGTGCATTCCATTTGAAGCTGAATGTTCACCTCAGACTATCACTAACTTCTTGAGAAATCTTTTTCCAGAAGGTGATGCTTTTGACCTATTGCTAGCAAGTCAAAACCTTTCTAAAAAGAACTTATATGCAATTCTCATCACTATAGGCATGGACACCGCAGGTATTCTGTCTTTTTCTGATATGGACTATAAAAAAGAAGAAACTTTACTTCGTGAAATTACAGAAAAAGAATTAGTTCAGAAATTGTCATCAAATGATACGCAAGAACTGATCACTTGGGATGGAAAATATCGTTTATCGGTCGCTGGTGTTCAAAATAAACTGAACGTATTAATAGGTGTTGATGGTAAGTTAATGCTGGCAAACGGCAAATATTCGAGTACGCACATTTTAAAGTTTGCATCCAAAAAATACGAAAATATTGTGATCAATGAACTTTATTGTATGAAATTAGCTAAAGAAGTTAACCTGAACATTGCTAATGTTTCTTATAGAAAATTTGGGCAGCACGATGCATTAATTGTTGAACGGTTCGATAGAAAAATCACACCTAAGAACGTTAAAAAACGTCATATAATAGATGCATGCCAAGCACTGGATTTGCCTCCCGAATATAAAGATGAACATAACTTTGGTTCAGGAGAGCATGTGCAGCATATTCGAGATGGAGTAAGCTTTGATAAATTGTTTAAATTCGCTAAAGCTTGCTCAGTCCCAGCAGTAGTTACTCAGCAAATAATTGATTGGATGATATTTAACTTAATTATTGGCAATAGTGATGCACACGGTAAGAATGTGAGTTTTTTTGTTGGCTCTAGTGGAATTACCATCACCCCCTTTTACGATCTTGTTTCTGTAACTTATGAAGCATTCAAAAACAAAAAAATAGATACTGCCTTAGCAATGGCGATAGCAGACAATTTTGATATTCATAATATTACGGCTTATGATTTATTATCACTTGCCGATGAAGCCGGTATCTCATTTAGCTTTTTGAAGAAAAGAGTCGCTAATTTATCAACTCTTATAATGAATAAAATTGATAACCTAAGCTTTGATGAGTTTAAGTTGGATGAACAAAGCCTAAAAATTATTGAAGAATTAAAACAACTAGTGACTCAACAGGCTAATTCGTTATTTGATGAGTCAAAAATAATGGATATGGTTGCTAAAGAGGCTTTTTAGCAACCCAAAGAGAGCTTTCTAAATATCTAGTGCCCACTGTGGGCATTTTGTAACTCTATTTTCAAGTGAACGTAAATCGCGAATGCGTTCAAGAAGTTCATCAAAGCAATCAGCTTTAATATCTTTGTCTGGATTTTTTAGGCGCTCGTCATCCATGGCAAAGCCTTTTAACCAAGTACTCTTTTAACACTTCATTAGCCCATTTTATAAACTGCGTACGTCAGGCTTATTTTTATTTGGTTTATACATATGGCTGGACAGTATTATTATCTTGAGTCATTAAATGCATTAATTTGGGGTGAAAAAATAGCTTTGCAAAGTGCATTTCTTTTAGTACACCAATATCCGCTATCCTTTAGTTCAAATTTACCGTAACAAGAACGGTCATAAAGTGCCTGAATATCATCATCAGTAAAGACTTGGGTTAAACTCATGGTGCGATTGCATTTCTTGAAATATACCATAATGCAACATAGTTTACGCTCAAATGTTAAATAATCAAGCGACAACTCAGTAAACAATAAGGATATTGGAATAATCCTGAGGCGCCAATTTGGAACAGTTAAAGTTATCCGTAATTATTGCGACTTCATGGGAAGGCGGTAATATATAAACCTATAGTGAGAGTTTAAAGTTCAAAAATGTTATCGGATCATTTTACCAAGGCGCGGATCATAAAAGTAATCTCGTTTATCAACCATTTTAATTTGAATGGCTTCAGGATGCAGGGGGTTGATCAAATAATTATATTCATTGTCAATAATAGCGCTAGGCAACTGAAGAACTAACGTTTCTTGTTTGAAAAGCCATTGACTACCAAAATCCTGAGACTGCCTGGTTGGTGGCAGCAAATCCCACCCCTTGGGTAAATCCATTTTATTTACGCGCTTAATTGAAATATCGTCTGGTACCCAAATGGTCATCATTGTTAATTTAGGCATTGTATTAACATCTTCATGAACGAATCGCTCTAACGCTGATAAAGAACGACTAGACGCAGTATAAAGAATTGGGGCACCTTTCTTATGCCATCTAGCTGAACCATGCAAGCCACCTGCGCCGGTTAAGTCAGCAAACTTACTAACACTTAAGCGATGCACTTCCATTAAGCAGTCATTCCATAAGCTAATGCATTAATTTTTTCCGAGACGGCTTCAATACCAGCAGAGGTATCAAGCAAGTCTATAGGGCATTTTTTAGCAAAGGCATTACTTGGTGTGTTCAACCATTTCAGTGCTATTTCATGATCACCAAAATAATTATTCGCCTGAGCCACTAACTCGGTAATTTTTAATGCCTGTTCACTTTGTAATGGGGTTAACCGCCAGGCTTCATTCTTCTTATTACGCTGAAAACTACGAATATTCATCCCCAGCATGGGCACAAATTCTTTGGTAGAAACACCTAATATAACAGTAGCCTTATCCATCATCTCAAGAGGCAACCCTTCTCTTATGACTTTAAGAGTTTGTCCTAGCGTGTTGACTTCTGCAGGCTTACCACCGAGCATTTTGTACGCTGTTGAGTACATATAGATTCTCCTTTGAGTAATTAATTTTAATTATATATGTCATTTGTCACTAAGGCAATCGCCATTTGTCTTAGCGGTTGGGTTGGTTCATATAAGTAAAACGTTGAAGTGTAAACCTACACCTCAACGAAACAAGTTAATTTAAAATAAACTGAAATCGGTTTGGAAATACCAAACTGTGTAAGCCGCACTTAGCCCTAACAAAAGCCACTCCAATACCGCCGTAGAACGCCGCCAACATAAGAGTTTCACTAACCATTGGCCCTGATACCAGGGCAAACGAGTCTAAATTGAACAAATTTGATTTGCTAAAGGTAGAATCCCGATTTTTTTTCGGTTATTTTCAGGAACTTCTAGGATCAAGTTGACGATCCTTTTTACCCATGGCA
>MAAC01005961.1_pt1 | contig 51044 bp, 42 predicted proteins | sample 1115981 | NCBI WGS metagenome assembly MAAC01 (sample SAMN04961126, study PRJNA320927) | seawater metagenome | isolation source: sample BD02T64 sea water enriched with oil for 64 days | place: USA:Gulf of Mexico | collected 2013-07-27 | reverse complement strand
CAGTACACAAGCTATGATTGGCGCAGTATGCTTGAGGCTAACGGGCTGGTAGCGAGTATGAGCCGAAAGGGTAACTGTCATGATAATGCTTGTGCAGAAAGCTTTTTCGGGCTGCTTAAACGAGAGCGTATTCGCCGAAAAGTTTACCCAACTCGTGAGGCCGCTAAGAGTGATATATTCAATTATATCGAGTTGTTTTATAACTCAGTTAGGCGTCACGGTTACAATGATGATGTGTCACCGAAGGCATTTGAAGATAACTATTTTAAGAAATTAGCGAGTGTCTAAATAAACGGGGCTATTCAACCCAATCCCCAACAGTGAATAGAAAGCATCAGATACAACCGACACATTCATATTTTTTATCATAGGACTGTAGGTGTGAAAAATTAATCGGGGAGCTGAGAGTATCGACCTCTCCGTCTTATAATTCTTATGCCGGGGCATTTAAAAAATGCAAGGAATAGGTATGGAGTACTTATTGATGATTAAACCAAGCTTGGTATTAGGCTTCATATTAATTGGGGTCGTTTTTTTGCGCGATCAAATACGCCGATCATTGCGATAAAAAAACAGTAGAGACTGTAAATAGTTTTGTGTAACTACCCGCTAAACGAAGCCCGATAATAAGTTTAGTGCTAATTTCCAGTGCCAGATTGGCTTTATCAATTTTTCGATGCCTCTTGAACTGTAATTTTGGCATATTTAAGTAATGTCCTTACTTGCCCGCTCGCGAGAAATCAGCTAACCCTCAAGAGAGACTTCTACAACCTTTAGTACACTCATTACAGGCCATGAATTGTCATGGTCGTATTTTTCCTTGCCGATTCAACCCATTGACGCCAGCCAATTTCAAAGCGCCGAAGCCCACCCTCATGGTGTTGATTAATAAACTGTACCGCATCAAAATCTTGGCAGTTTATTTCAGCGACGCTGTCCAACATTAACCTTAAAAGGTTCCGCCCATTATCTGAACTCATCATATAAAAAACCAGCGACCAATCTATCGCGTAATTCATGTCACTTTTGGACTCATCATGCCATTGCTGATGCGTTTGTATAAAGTGACTTGCTAGAGAAGGTAGTTTTGATCTTCCCAAACGGCTCAAGTGCTCATCTATTAACTCATACGAATATACGTCATTACCTGTTATAACCGTTTTCTCAAAAAAGCTAGCTAAGCCTTCATTCAACCAAGTTGGCGCCCCTCCAAACATCACAGCAATCATGGCGTGAGTTGCCTCGTGTAGAGCGATTCGTGTAATGTGGCTTCTATCACCTGTCGCCCAAATTACCGACTCATTGATACGGCTTGAGTAGAAACCGGTAGTTTTATTGCCAGTATCTGGTGCCACCTTAATTCGATACACGTGAAACTGATTCTGGTTACTAATAAATCTCATTTTTATGTGCGCAGGTCTTACCTGCCTGACTTTAATAGCATTAATTAAAGTCTTATAAATTTTTTTAATACCTGCAGAAACATGGTCCTTAGTATAAGCAGGCAACTGTGCTTTCACGCTATCAACTGACAATAAAAATGGTTTATTTATTAGCATTTTTTGAATTCGCAACTGCGCATAGTCACGTTTTGGACGCCTATCACTTATTTGTTTTTGCCCGTTTAAATCCAGCCACTCATAAACAATACGTTGATTATTAAGCGTTACACTCGCCACCTTAGCGCAACTGGTATTAGCTAATTTCTTCACTGGCTTCAGTATTCGGCGTTGAGGCATCTCGGTTTGTATATCAACCGGCTGCTCTGTTAGTAAACCTAACTTCCGAAGTATTAGTGACTGCCGTTCCTTTGAAGCCAATAGGGTGAAGACACCGCTTAAAACAATCAACCCAATTATCACCCGTATAAATATTTTCATCACTCACCTAAGTCGGCTCTTTAAGCTCCTTTTTATCCCTAATGATTTTAGCCCACATTGGCAAGCTTAGTACGCTGAGAGAATCCTTATTAAATTTTATATTATTAGCTGCCTTGCCTGACAGCGTCAGTTGGCGCGCTTTAGGCTTTGATGGAGAATTAAGATGCAACGTATTTAAACCATAAATCAGCTGTAGCAGCACTTTAAAAACACTCCATAAATCTATCAGCAGCTTATGAGAAAATCGATAAAAACTGGTTATCAAAACGTTAGATGACTTTGATTTTGCAGCGGGCGTGCAATACTCAATACCACGAGCCACTCATTTCAGATACTGAGTATTAAGGCAACTACAATAGGCAGCGGTTTATATAAAGAGAGGTCAGAGCAAAAACACTGTGTTGTGATTTACCATAAGGAAATCATACTAGGTATGTATTATGTTTACTGCGTTCTGTTTTCTGAAAGAGCAACAGTCGGCTTGAGATTAAAATAGTGCAAGCCCCAGTTAGAGCAAATACGTTTATCCAGTAATGGCCTGATTTCTAATGAGGTAATTTAGTTGGTTAAAGCGTAGTTAGGCTCTTTGATTAGTCGGCCACTACACATGCAGCTGTCCGACTTAATCTGTCGCATACGTAGTGTATGAATTAACCAGAAGAAAATGGTTGCATTCACATATAAAATTGATGGTGCTCTATATTTAGTTTGTTAATAAGCAATAACAAGGAAGTGCTTTGGAATTACTTTACCCTGCCCGAAAAGAGCGACAAAAAAAGAACAAAAGTTACCGAATAGATGTTGGTTTGGGTATTAGCCATTCACTGCTCGGGCGAAACAGAGGGAGGCTTATTAAGCCTGTAATCAAAAAGTTGCTGCCGGCTCTACCCCCACTCAAATTAATAAGGATTTAGCTTTTATGATGAAGATTCGCCTTGGTATTGGATTAGATTTAGATGTCGTTGATGGTGAAAGCCCATCATTTGGAGAGGTTGTTGTTGGTTTTAGTGGGATGTTGTCACTGCTTGAAAGTCAATTAGGACTTGCAGGAGGCGATGCCTCTTTGACCACACGGTTGGTGCAATACCACCATTGCCTTAAAGACAACCTTAGCCTGAAACCGTTTTACGCTAACTCGTTCCAGGCCGATCCCTTTGCCAGCACCAAAACGCTATTGAGTTGGCGTGATGAGCTTTATCTATCTGGCTGGACGGGAATATTTAAGACTGACATTCCACCAAGGCTGAAGGATTTAGAAGTTGTTGAGAAGCAAGCCAAAGGGTTTGTGGCGAAAGGTGAGGGAGAGCGGCTTCAGAGGGTTATTAAGCGATTAGATGAGCAGTCTGTTCAGATTGAAGAGCTTATTTTGATTGACCCTTTAGCGATGCTTCCCCCTTTGTGGCAGCAATTGATTGCTGTCTTGAAGGCGCAACAAGGTGTATCTACTCTTGAGGTCGAGCCGATACAAAAAGGCTGCAAAGATAATTGTGACCTTGGCCTCCTTCAAAATTCACTTCTCGATAGCTTAGAGCAGCGTAACAGCTCAAACGACAAGGTTAAGCTATCTGGCGATGATTCACTTATAGTTGTTAAAGCAGGCGCGACCGCCTTTTCAGCCTCTGCGATTGCCAAATTGTTGCACCCTGCACATGAAAAAGAACGGGATAATCGTTTCTGCCTGCTTGCCGAGCAAAATGGATCATCATTAGATGCGGCGATGGAACAGGAAGGACTACTCCGTCTCGGCTTTCGAGCCAATTCACCCTGGCGTCCCGCATTTCAGGTTTTACCGCTCTGTTTTGAGCTGCTTTGGCAGCCACTTGATCCACATATTTTATTACAGTTTTTAAATCATCCAGTTGGGCCCCTCCCGAGGCGTATCCGGAAAAGTTTGTCACGGATTGTTTCCTCACAACCGGGCATTGGGGGAGAATCGTGGCAAGATAAAATCAGCGAAATCCTGAATGAGGAGGCGGAAAGTGATCCAAAGCAGGCTAAAAAACTAAAAGAGCAGATTGACTATTGGCTGCACCCCCAACGCTACAAACCAGAAGAGGGAATGCCTAGTAAAGTGGCAATCAAATTGGTTGAACAATTGTCAACGTGGTTAAAGGGTATGTTGATCAGCTTTGAGGGAAAAGCAGAAGCCTTCTTATACAGGGCTGCACTTAAGCAGCTGCAAGAGCTGCTGGTTGTTTTCGGTGAGCTGCAACAGAGCGGCATGGTCTTGATTGATCGTGAAAGCCTTCGCCACTTAGTTGAAGGTGTCAGAGGGAGCGGAACCGGCTTGGTTGATCGTATTGCAGAGGTGGGGCATGACTACCCTTATATTCAAAAAGCGGAATCAGCGTCAGCCGTTTTATCTGCAAGAGAGACGATTATTTGGTGGGATTGCCACAAACAGGGTGGGGTTCCAAAATCTCACTGGTTGGCGGTTGAGAAGAAAGCACTTGTAGAGGCGGGTCTTCACCTATGGTCAGAAGAGAGCCAGCTCACGTTGCTAGGCCAAAGTTGGCTGCGTCCGGTTTTACGCGCAACAAAACAGCTGATCTTTGTATTGCATGAGGCATCAGGTGCACATCATCCGGTACTCGATAATATTGAATCACTTGTTGAGGGTGTTCAGGTTGTCTCACTTGAAGAGAAATTCCTAACGAACAAACCGTTGCCTGTGGGTAAAAATAGGGCGCCAATTTCAACAGAGGCGGTTGAATATTTGCCACTGCCTTTGATGAGTCGCTGGTGGCAGTTGCCAGCAGAGTGCAGCTTGCCTAAGCGTGAGTGGGAGTCTTATTCCAGCTTAGAGACCTTCATCAACAGCCCATATCAATGGGTGATGCGGTATCAGGCTCAATTAAAACCGGGGGCTATCTCAACCGTTAGTGATCAGAACCTATTAAAAGGCAGTTTGGCGCACCGGCTCTTCGAGATTTTCTTGGGTGAAAATGCTAATCCACTTAAAATTGATGTGAAAAATGTTAACAAATGGGCGGATGAAACCTTGATAACGCTACTCGAAAAAGAGGGTGCCGTTTTATTGATGCCGGGGCGCCTAGCTGAATGTGAGAAGTTTAAAGGTGAAACCATCAAGGCATTAGAGACACTGGTCGATATTCTCCAAAAAGCAGAAGTAACCCGTGTTGAGATGGAGTCATGGCAAGAGGGTAGCTTTGTGGGTGGCAAGCTCAATGGAAGTATTGATCTGCTAACGATAAATAGTCAGGGGCAAGAGGCGGTTGTTGATATCAAATGGGGTGGCTTTAAATACCGCCATGAGAGTTTAGAGAACGATCAATACCTACAGCTGGGAACCTATGCGAAATTACGAAAAGAAAAAACAGGTCGTTGGCCTGTGTTGAGCTACTTTATCATTCAAGATGCCCGCCTATTAAGTAATAACCGCAACTACTTTGCAGAGGCTGAGTTTGTTGAGCCTAAATCAACAGAAAGTGTTCCAGCCTTTTGGCAACGGGCGGAAAGTAGTTGGAAGTGGCGTAGAGCACAGCTAGATGAAGGACGTATTGAGGTGACCATAAAACAGGCTGAACCTACAGAACTATCACAGCAAGGGAATGATGAGGGGCTTGCTATCCCAGAATGTAGTGATCAATTTAGTGATTATGCGGTGTTAACTGGCTGGAGGGATGAGTCATGAAATCAGATTTTAAACTAATCAGTGCCGGAGCCGGTAGCGGTAAAACCTACACGCTGACGCATAAGCTGAAAGCACTTCTCTCATCAGGAGAGATCAATCCAGCAGGTGTTATTGCAACCACCTTTACTGTAAGAGCAGCAGCAGAGTTGCAGGAACGGGTACGGCAAGAGCTGATTTCATCCGGTCAGGCTCAAAAGGCCAATGAAATGGGACAGGCGCTAATCGGAACGGTTAATGGTGTTTGCGGAGAACTACTCAAGCGTTTTGCTTTTGAAGCGGGTCTCTCTCCTCAGCAAAAGGTTGTTGATGAGGAGGAGGGCGCGCGCCTTATTGCGCAGGTTCTTGAATCCTCTTTAGAGGGTGATCTAGAACTGATTAAAAAGATGAATGCTGTCTCAGCCCGATTGGGGATTGTCGATAAAAAAGGGGCACTGCTCTGGCGCCAGGAGATTAAAAACCTTGTGAGTTCTGCCCGTTCAAATAACATGTCCCCAGAGACCTTTACAGAGTTTGCAGCACAGAGTAGCGCGTCACTTCTGGCCTATTTTCCAAAAGTGATGACGCGTGACTTAACAGACGAACTGCAAAAGGCAATCAAAAGTGCACTTGATGATTTTGATCCTGAAACTGATAAAACAAAAGGTTCAGCAGCCTACTTTAAGGGGCTTAAAAACAGCCTTTATGCAATCAAATATCAGAGAATAAGCTGGCCTGACTGGATAAAACTATCTAAAGGATCTCCCGCTAAAAAGAGCAAACCGCTAGCAGAACCTATTCAGATGATTGCGGGAGATTATGCACGGCATTCACAGCTTCATGAGGATATCCGTTTCTTTATAGAGCAAGTTTTTGATATCGCTGGAAAAAGCTTAAACAGCTATCAAGCAGTGAAAACAAAACAGGGACTTGTCGATTTTGTAGACCAAGAACAGCTCCTTCTTAATTTGCTAGATAACGAGACGGTTAAGGCCTGCTTAAAATCAGAATTGCAGCTGTTAATGGTTGATGAGTTTCAAGACACCAGCCCGATACAGCTAGCCGTTTTTGTAAAGCTATCGAAACTGGCTGATAAGGTGATTTGGGTTGGAGACATAAAACAGTCAATTTACGGCTTTAGAGGCTCTGACCCTGATCTGATGCTTGCGGTGACCCGTCATATAGAGAGTGAAGGGATAACGCCAGAGATACTAGGAGAATCATGGCGCTCCAGACCGCCACTTGTTCAGTACATCAACAACTTGTTTACGCCCGCATTTTCAAATAGCCTTTCGGAAGCACAAGTTAAGCTCGATCCTGCCAGGCCAGATGTCCAAGGGACAGTGGTTGAATGCTGGTCACTACAGGGAAGCAATAAATCCAAACGGGCTGGAGCACAAGCCAGTGAAATAAAGAAGCTAGTCGAAAGCCAACAAAGAACGATCGTTGATAAGCAGACAGGGCTAGAGCGATTATTGGCGTACGGTGATATTGCCATTTTGTGCCGGACAAATAGCAACTTGACCGAAATAGCGGAAGGTTTATCAAACTGCAACATCCCCGTCGATTACAAACGACCAGGTTTGATGGGCACGCCAGAAGCGGCACTTGCACTAGCCTGTCTGCAGCGCGTTGCCGATCAACAAGATACACTCGCCTCGGCTGAGATTAGAGCACTAATACTCTGTGAATATCCAGAAACATGGTTGGCTGATCGCCTCCAATATCTTCAAACAGATAAAAATAAAAATAGCTGGGGTGAAGATGATTTTGCCCCCTTACAGGCGCTTGCTAAAGAGCGAGCAAGGCTCCCCTATCTAACCCCTAGAGAGGTGATGGAGCAGGTGATACTTGTAGCAGAGGTTAGAAAAACGGTGGTTCGCTGGAGTAAAAGTGAATTTGAAGCGACGCAACGGCTCAGGAATTTAGATGCCTTCGTGGGTTTTGCAGATCAATACATTGAACATTGCCATACACAAAGTAGTGCCGCCACTGTTCCAGGCCTAATCCTCTGGTTAAAGGAGTTGGCCGAATCAGAACAAGATTGGTATGCTCGTGCATCAGGCAATGCAGTCAGTTTAGTGACGCATCATGGCGCAAAAGGGTTGGAATGGCCTGTAGTGATCGCAATGGATCTTGAGTCAAAACTTAAACCGCGCATATGGGGGTTATCTGTATTAGCCACAGAGGCCGAATTTAAGTGGGACGCCCCTTTAGAAGGACGAAAACTTAAATATTGGCCTAGCTTTTTTGGAGGCCAATCCAAAGATGTTGCTGTTAAAGAGACCGTTGAGAATGGTGATAGCGGAATAACGGCACAGACTAAAGTGATAGAAGAGACTAAACGGCTACTCTATGTCTCACTCACTCGCCCCAGAGATCTACTGATATTACCCTTTCCCGAGAAGACAATGACAGGTGAATGGATGCAGACACTTGGAGCCAAGTGGATGCTGCCAGAAAACGAAGAGTTAGAGCTGCCGGATAAAACAATTATTCCGACAGCCTTTAAAAACCTGCCTGAAGCTGAAGAGGAGGGTAGTCAAGAGAATCAGCCACTCTATTGGCCCAAGCAACCTGAGCGGCTAAATGGCGAAAAGCAGCCTTCAAAAATCATCCCCTCCAGCGCAATGCCTCTTGCTGATGCAACAATCGGACAAGTAGAAGAAATTGCAGAACGAATAAACCTATCAGGCAACCCTGACGTGACTGATCTAGGGTTGGCGCTCCATGCCATCATCGCCACTGAGATTATCAATAGAGACGGATCACTAGAAAGAGCGGCAGTCATTTTAGCTGAATATGAATTAACCGAAGCGATCACAGCGCAAGCTGCTCTCAACTGTGCCACAAATTTTATAGAGCAAGTTCAGAACCGATTTAATCCCAATAAATGGCATGTGGAGCAACCCATCAACCTAACCAATAAAGAGGGTCAGCAATCAAAAGGCTGGATAGATCTATTGTTGGAAACGGATGAAGGCTGGGTCATAATCGATCACAAATCATCCCCCCAATCACGAGCAGAATGGAAAGGTAATGCGCTTAAATACTCAGGCCAACTTGATCTGTACGCCCAAGCACTCCAGAAGGCAGGGAAAACCGTTGCAGGGTGTTGGGTGCATTTTGCGGTGACGGGTGGGATGGTTTTGTTGGTAGCATAATACTTTAGAACGTCACTTGCGACTAAGCTCTCAATACACCATAAATCTCTGATGCCTTAAGATATTCGCTCAAACATAGTAGATATTATTACTGGCTTGGGTAACATCGTGGTTGAACGTTTTGTTGGGTAGCCTCAAGAAGGGGCAATATTTAAAATATTGCTCCTCCAACCGTTAGGGTATGAGCCAAAAATGAGGCTTCGTACAATTTCTAAACAAACACCAATAACTCAAACAAGGCATGATATAAAATTACTCACCGGAAAACCCCGCTTGCCGTTTGATAAATATTAAGGAAAAGAAACACGGATGTCTGATAATAATGAACTAGTATTAAAACCGATTAATGCCTTATTAAGTGAAACCTTTTATATTCCTGCGTATCAGCGGGGGTATCGTTGGACCAACCGACAAGTCACCGAATTACTTGATGATATCAAAGAATTTCAACAGCAGGCTGAGAGTAGCACCAAAGATGCCTTCTATTGTCTACAACCGATTGTAGTGAAACAGTGGGCAAGTAGTGGGGGGAGGAGTCATTAAGGCTAACGTTGAGCTAGCCTCACTTAACCTAAGTTTGATTTGTACAGGAGTTGTTGCATGGCGTATTGGTGGGTTAATCACAAACAAACACATAATCAAGAAATAGAAGGTGGGTATATATGGTCTCCTAAGGTCAATAGTAACGGCGCTAAAAATCAAACATATACAAATTTAAGCTTAGTTAAGATTGGTGACATAGTTCACTCATTTGCAAATGGCCATATCAAAGCTATAGGGGTGGTGTCTAAACCGCATGTGTCATATAAGAAGCCTGTTGAGTTTGGTGAAAAAGGCGCTAATTGGGGCGATGCTGGCTGGTTAGTGTGTATTGATTGGTTGGTCCTGTCGAAAAGCTTTAGACCCAAAGAACACATCGAGGATTTATCTCCTTTTTTACCCGAGAAATATTCACCAATTCAAAAAAATGGCAATGGTAATCAAAGCTGCTATTTGGCTTCAATTAGCCAAGAATTACATGAAAAATTAATGGGAATTACACTGAGCCTAGAGAATCAGATAGACGAGACACTGGTAGACTTTTACCGGAAAGTTGAGAATGATGCAGAAGAGGTAAGCATTGTAGATTCAGAGTTACAGGAAACAGAAAAGGTTCAGTTGGTTAAAGCTAGAGTTGGGCAGGGGGTGTTTAGGAGCCGTTTAGAAAAAATTGAACCTAAATGCCGAGTTACAAGGCTAGGCGATAAAAGATTTCTTATAGCTAGTCATATCAAGCCGTGGTGTAAAAGCACTAATATAGAAAAGCTTGATGGGAATAATGGCTTATTGTTATCACCACATATTGATAAGTTATTTGATAAGGGTTGGATAACGTTCTCTGAGAAAGGGGGTATTGTATGTTTCTCAGAAGAAATTAAGGCAATTATGAGGACATGGTCATTAGACCCTGATATGAATATAGGTGAATTTACATACAAGCAAAAAGAATACCTCCGCTACCATCAAGAAAATATTTTTAGAGGTAATAAGTGACCCTGAAGACGCAAATACAGTCTCCTACAAAACTAAGAACGCCTAACCCACTCAACTAAAACGGGCCCCACATAATCTTTACCTAAGTCGTGAGCAACGTTAGGTACAACAACATAATTGGCCTGAACAGAATCACTAAATTGAATGACTCTTTCGTACGGGCTTTGCCAGTCATTTTCACCGACATGGATTTCAATATGCTTGGGAGCTGGGAATGACTTTGTTTCTGCCAACTCCATAAGCTTATTGGGTCTAGCAGGGCTATAGTAACGCAAGGTCTCTTTGTTTATAACGCCACCAAGAACAGGTGATATTAGCAATATACTTCCAGGGTAAGGCTCTAGTGCTGATAAAGTGTGCAAGAGCAGGTAGCAGCCATAAGATACAGCGACAACTTTTGCATCTTGAGACCAGTAGTTAGACTGTAGGTCATTAGCAACTAACTCAAGTTGCTCAGAAAATGATAAATTTTTAAAAGAGCCTGGTGTTTCTCGACCCTCAAGCCCATAACCTAAGTCTAAGATACCTTTGCCTAGCCCTGTTGCAACTTTCCCATCTCTGCCAGGAAGGTAATAAATTGTTTTGTCCGTCATTTATTGAATTTCCGTGTAAAAGTTAGTGCCGCATTGTAATCCCCCCAATAAATAATCGGCGTTTTTTACTGTCCGAGTGAATGTGATTGTTCGAGTGAATGTGATTGTTGGACGAAGCCGCTATCGCGGAGAAAAGCGACTTCGTTTTAAAATTTAGGTGCAACCTCATTACTCACCATTCATCATAATGGGTAAATTGTAATCTCTTAAAACAACACGAGGTTGCATACCAATGAAAACATCAAATAAGGCTCAATTCAACCATTACTATTCACTGCACTGTAAGCATCTCAAACTTAAAGGTTTACAGCCCAAAACCATTGATGCGTATAGCAGAGCCATTCGCCGTATCGGGGAGTACTTTAATTTCCAGATGGATAATTTGAGTCAGGATCAGTTGCTCGATTATTTTCATTCACTCATAGAACGCTTGTCTTGGAGCGCGGTTAAGCTAGATCTATATGGGCTGAAGTTTTTCTATACTCACGTACTGAATAAGCCTTGGACGGATGTTCAGCTGATCAAGCCACCAAAGGCTGTGCGTATTCCTGATATTGTGACGGTCGATGAGGCGCAGCGGTTGTTTATGGCGACTAACCGGCTGAGTTATCGCATTTTTTTCTTTACGCTTTACAGTATGGGCTTGAGATTAAGCGAGGGGCTGGCACTTGAGGTTGGCGATATTGACCCGGTTCGTATGCGGGTGCATATTCGAGATGCTAAGGGCAATAAAGATCGGCTGGTTCCACTGCCTGCAAACACGCTTAAGGTATTGCGGCTGTTCTGGGCAGTGCATAAACACCCTAAGTTTCTCTTTCCAAGCCGTAAGCGTGGATTAAAAAATGCCCATCTGGCCACTATTTCTATGGATCGTGGTGGTGTACAGGTGGCGATGCGAGCTGTCGTGAGCCAGGTGAAGTTAAAAAAAAGATTTCCTGTCATTCGCTCAGGCATAGCTATGCAACTCATCTGCTAGAGGCTGGCGTTGATATTATTGAGCTGAAAAAAATACTGGGCCATGTCAGTATCCTGACAACGGTAAAGTATACGCACTTAACCACCGTGACCCAGCAGGGTGCTGTTACCCAGATCAATCACCTGATGGATGGCATCAACATTCAATGGGGGGCGGTAAAATGATCCGCCTATCCACCGTTATTGAGCAGTTCGAAGCTGATTTCCTAGCCCAATATGGCTCGACCCTACTGCCTTCTCAACGCAAAGCGTTGTCCGCCATCAAACAATGTCGCTCATCACACAGCCCTTTAATGAAGGTGAGTTGCTCTGACTGTGAGCAGTGCACTTATGTTCCTCATTCGTGTGGTCACCGCAGCTGTCCTCATTGCCAAAATCACGAGAGCCAGCAATGGATAGAGCGGCAATGCCAGAAACAATTGCCCGTTAATTACTTCATGATCACCTTTACCTTGCCAGCAGAACTTAGGCCATTGGCCTGGATGCACCAGCGGGTGGTTTATCAAAAGCTATTTCAATGCGCATGGGATACGCTCAACACCTTTAGTCTCAATGATAAGCAACTGCAAGGCACACCTGGCATGGTGGCTGTCTTGCACACTCATTCCAGACGACTTGATTACCACCCCCATCTGCATACCATTATGCCGGCTGGAGCAATGGATAAGATACGGGGGCTATGGCGTAAAAAGAAAGGGAGTTATCTATTCAATCACAAAGCCTTAGCCAAGGTCTTTCGAGGAAAAATGCTAGCGGCGATAAAACAGGCCGGATTGCCGCTGCCAGCGAACTATCCAGAAAAATGGGTGGTAGACTGCAAGCAGGTAGGCTCTGGTGACAAGGCTTTTGTATATCTTGGTCGATATTTATACAAAGGGGTGATTCAAGAAAAAGACATTCTCAGTTGTAATAATGGTAGCGTCACATTCCGTTACAAAGACAGCAAGACCAAGCACTATAAAACCCGAACACTACCCGGTGCTGATTTTATCCGGCTTATCTTGCAGCATGTATTGCCCAGACGATTCAGGAGAGCAAGAGATTACGGCCTCCTGCACCCAAACAGTAAAACACTGATTAAACGACTGCATTATCTACTGAAGTTCAATATCAACCAGTGGCTACCACAAACAAAGCCTCGGCCAACCATCACCTGTTCGTGCTGTGGTGGCGTTATGAACATCATTCAGACACGGTTAGAGCGATTTAGGCCCGCTTACCAAAGCTCGCAACCCATAGCAGGAGTCATCACCTAATTATGTGATCACCTCAGTCCACAAAGCTAAAGAAGCAGCGAATAATCGGCTGAGGGAAATGGTTGGCTAAAATAAGGCGCAAATAAAAATAAAGGAGCCAACAAAAATGAGAGCGGCAATGAAATGGTCTATTTGCTTTTTTAAGCGACAAAATTACGGATTAATCGCCAGAATCCACTAACCCCATCAAAAGCTATCTTCATAGCAATACCATCGAGACAAAAACAGAGACCGGGCTTGTCCAACAAACGGTTCAGGTCGTGGCTTACCGCTGCGCGGCAATCACGATCTAACCTTATTCGTTATGTGATTTCATATAAGGTTATTTGGCAATAGCCATTTTATGGCATCTAGTGCACCATCAACCTTGTTCGGGTCAAGTGGATACTTGTCTCTAGGTTTCAATAAGTTAATGTATGCAGATGGTTTTATTTGAAACTGGCCACTTTTATCTCTCAAATATATTTTGTAACAGAACCCATTTGTAACGATTACTGCCTTACAGCTTGGAAAGTCTTTGGAATATGTCTTCGCTTGCTTTGGGGCATAATCTAGGCCAGAAGAAAAACCCTTTGTCTCAATGATGACAACACATTCATCATTGTTGCGTTTATAACTCTTACTGAAACAAGCAATATCAATTCTTCCGCCGCTACACGGAAGTTCTATTTTAATCTGCTGTTCTGACCACCCAAAAGCCAGAAGCAAGGGAACCACTAAAAAGGTTCTTGTTTCGTGCTCTCGAATGTCATCCCACCAGCAGTGGTGATAATAATAATCCGCTAAATACCTAATTCTTGAAATTGTGTTAGTTAATTCATCGGCAGATGATGGCCTCAAACCCTCCTTAATTAGAAATCTCAACAATTCATTATCTTCAACTACTTTTGTTTCCGAGGGTTCAGGCAAAAAAGAAACGGCATTCCCTGTTTCTACAATACCATCAGCAGCACTCATATGCTTTTTCTGATGCAATCTCTGTATTGTCGTTCTCGTGAGGCCATTAATAGAAATTGGGCTACTTGGCTGCATCCAGTCAACATAGCAATAAGCTTGCAAGTCCCAACCATCAAAATCTCTTAACCACTCTTTATCTGCACACCCTTGGTGAACGCCATTTTTTTGAACAACTTTTCCAGCAGCTAATATTTTCTGCGTACCTTGCTTAAGAACGACAATATCACCAACATTGACTTCCTTCATTGTTGCTACTTGTGCTTCACCTCCAACAAAAGCCATGCCGAATTTAAGGAAAAGATTTGAGTAATCTCGACCTGACGATCCTGCTGCTATCTGCCAATATTTACTCATAACTTTCTTTCCTCACATAACGCTTACATAAGGGGCGCGCGGTGTTTTGCGCGTCCCAGTGAGCGCAGTGAACGACTTGATGTTTTTGTTAGCTGGCTTAAACATCATCTCTGCGCCTAAATTCTCTAAGCTCCCACTGAGCGATAGTTTGGCTTTTACTTTCAGCTTGCTGATGGAGTGTGGCAACTGCTGAAGTATAGTCTTCAATACTATTGCTGCTAATCCAATCATAATTAAATTTAGGATATTCTACTTTAACTTTATCTCTAATTATTCCATCAATAGGACAGTGTGGAGGTTCGCTAACCACACCAGAGCACCATAGATATTTTAAATGCATATTTATTAGTTTTTGCGTAATTCCAATACGAAACTCTTCATTACGTAAATATTGACCAATGTTATCCGTCAATTTATTTGCAGTATTTAATATAAATTGAACATGCTCTTCTTCAGATAGCATTGTGTCGTATTTATTTTCGATTTCTGTCAGGACATTACGAATTGCATTTTTTACTGGCCTTCTTTGATGGTCTTTTACGGTCTTCTTATAAATAGTATAGTTTCTATCTCTTGTAGATAGCGCTGCCTTAATCGTTAACAACCCAAGCTCGTAACCTATAAATCGCTTCTGCTCAACTAATGGCACTGATAATTTCCTTTTGTGATAGCTAACGTTTTGCATAACCGGAAATTTGCGAAGCGCAGCGTAGCAAATTGTCCGAGTTTATGCGTTTGTTAGATTGCGTTTTCAATCTATCTCTCTTACATCAATAGTATTGATTTTGTTTCTAATCTTTAGAGCAATATCCTTGCCTACATCATTGTTAGATGAAGTAATGTAATTACCTAGTGAGGCTAATATATTAACCTTCAGTTCGCCCAATTTTGAAAACTGGCCACCCATGTAATCAGTAAACATCTGTGTATCTAGCTGCTCTAACCAAGCTTCAAATTGTTTTTCATCATTTGAAAACAAATCAATAATAGTTTGTAGGTTATTTATTAAGGCAACCTCAAAGAATTCGGATATCTCGCCAGATACAGCCCCATCTCGATTAATCCATGCATCCCACAAATGGGATTCTACAGCTTTGAGAAGTAGCTTATTATTGCCCTGTAGTGCTCTTATTGCTTCAGATCGATTGACTCTCAACCAATTGTATCCTGCTATATCCCTTACAAATGAAAGCGTCATTACTAGACGCTTAGCCACTGTTGCTGCCTGAACAGCCTGATCTTTTGTTACTATTGAGTCTAAATGTGCAACATTGTTGCGCAGTATGCGCACATTGTTTATCTGCTCTAGATCTGTTTCGGATACAAAATTTAGTTTATGCGCCCTTTGGATAAGATTGTGCATAGAAAACATTTTCGACTCACCTGTAGCTAAAGTTACTGCCTGCCTTAAGGATAACTCTATTATTTTTCCAGACTCTAACAAGGAAAGATCGTAATGACCTTCGTCAATCAGATGTTCGGCACGAGTGAGTAACTCTATTTCCTTTTTTCTATTTTCTTTTTGTTTGGAATCAGAGTCTTTCTCTCTGATGGTCCTGCTAATAGTTGATGTTAATAAGCTTGTGAGAATACCCGCTATTATCGCTGCTAGAGTATTCCATAATGCTTCGGGAATCGTCGTAACTAGTATCGCTAGCCACCCCCCTATAGTAACAAGTAGCCACAATGCTAAATAAACGATTGGAACACTCAGCGATAGTGCGTATGCCCCATTACTAATATTCTCAAAAATAGATACATATTTTTCTGATACGAATTGAAGTGAAATAAAATAAACAGCTATTCCGAGAAGGCCCACAGCAACAAAGAATGCATCTTGTATTGTGATTTTATAATCAAAGAGCAAATACCCTAATCCACCATACGCATCAATTAGTGGCTTTATAGCGAATACAATTGCAAGTAGTGCAATTGTGAATCCTATTTTTGTTTTAGAAAATTCATCCATATTATTTCATAGCAATCTAACGTTTTATATAAGGCGCGCGGGTCTTTTTCCGCGTCGCTTTGATATTTTTGTGTACGCCCGACATGGGCATTAACTAATGAGGTGAAAGTCCTCTGTAGGAAAATCACGCTCTATTACCTATCAGTATTAGAGAATAACTACTAGCGAATGGCAAGTGCTTATCCGCAAGGATTGGTTCGAAGGAAGCCGCTAGCAAAACTGCGAGCTAATGAACAAGAACATCATATGAGGCGTAGGCTGGAGGCGAGTTGGCACAAGACGACGAAGCCATGTGATTTAACGGCCGCCGTAAATGATGTAGTTGCGCAGGGAAAGTTAATGCCCTTATTCGGGGAGATCTGCTTAACACGCGATCGGTAAGCAACCAGTTAAAAAAAGGCCCTGGTTGAAAAACGCCTTGGCTCCAGAGAGTGTATCGCCTTTGGAGAGCGAATCAGATACAAACCGATAGCGCCAACAGGGGTAAACCCTGATGGTGATTAAGCAGAAGTCAGCAGACGGCATAGTAGCCCAACGCCCAGCGTAATGGCTGGGATATGGTGAAGGCCTGAATTCGAAAATCAATGAGGAGCCTGTGCAGCTCAGTTGTTCCGTATCCGACCGGATTTAGGGGCGCTGGCGCAAAATCAGAAGCCATCATTGAAGTAAGAGGGAGATAATCGGCCAGCTTACTTTAAATGTTTTCGGAAAACGCCCTGTGCGGATCCGCATGCAGGGTGTTGTGGGGGCTGAGGGTTAGATACCCTTGGCTACACGATTAGCTTGGTTTACATCTGTTAACTGAATATTACCGCTTAAGTGTGACGTAAACAAACTTTAGAAAATCTCCCGCTTCAAATTAATAGATTTCTCCATAGATACCAAATATTAAAATTCCGTCCCTCACAATCAGTGTATTAATGCCAATACACTCCTATTTAGTTGCCTATGCACTATTATTTTATTGAGTAACGAAGACGTCCTGTTATACTTTAATCTTTGACGAGGAAGTACCAAATGAATTTATCGCCTCAAAAATGCGCACTTATTATTGCTAACTCAATAAATCTAATAGAAAAAGATAGAGGCAAGAAAACAACACGTTTTCAATTATCGCTACTATCACTGTCAAAAATAGCAAAACGGCAAGTCGTTAGCTCAATTTATTTAGATTCTTTAGCATCAGAGTTACTCGAGCTTAACTGGTGCATGTTTCAATTTGAAAATACCCGTTTTGCATTTGTTCAGGCTTCATCCGTAAATAGCTGGGTGAAGTTTTCATCAAAAACTATTTTAGGAGTAGAAAGTGAAGACGAATAAATTGAAAAAAAGTATAAAAATTGATTTAACCTCATTCAGTGGAAAGAAATTTAAAATTCTATGCGAAATAGTCCGCTCGGGTGTTAAACAAGAGCACGGTTATAGAGCTACAAAAGGTTTAACAGATGAGCGTTTATTAAGTTGGCCAATAATCATTCGATTTGATTCGAACAAAAATAGAGAGAATTATTTAATGGGAATAAAAGGTATCGTAAACTCAACAATTATAAAAAAGATGGGGTGCAACAAGCTTAAACCAATTGGTAAAGCACCAAAGGCTATTAAATTTTTCGAGAGCTAACGTTTTAAATAAGGGGCGCGGGTCTTTGCTGGCGAACTTGATTTTTTTGTTGAACGAAGCCGCTCTGCGGCAAAATAAACCATCCCCCATTCATCAGCAATAATTCCTCTACGTGCTCATCCCCGAGCGCGACAACTAGAGGAATTATTGCATGAACAAAGCACAGCAACAAAAGTTTAATTCACTGTGTAATCCCCCCCAATAAACAATCGACGTTTTAAGGAGGAACTTATCATCAAGTCCTAGTTTTCCCATCGCTAACCAACATATTGTCATCATACTTATAATTTACATCATCGCCTATTTTGCTTCATCGATAACTGGGCCATACCACCTGAGTCTACCGCTGTTTCTTCAGCATAACGTGATGGCATTCGATCAGACTTCCAATCACCGGCTTGTTTAACTGCCAACATGCTGATATTCGCCCCAAGCATATCCTGTGTTGCACCGACTCGTGAGGAGTGACAGCTAAACAATTCGGGCTTTTCACCGATTTTTTCCGCGAGGCCCTTATATATAAAGAGTAAAGAACGGGTCGTTAGTTTTTTTTGTTGCTCATTCATATCGAGTTTCACCTTGCCGCCTTTGGTTAACGAGCAGAAGAGGGGACCACTCACTAAGCCAACCAAGTTCAACCATGTTTCGAGGGCCATCACCGTGGACTCGGATAAGTATTTTCGCTTGGGCTTACCTTGTTGATTCGTTTTACCGGTTCTTAAAATCAAATGGGCATGGCCGGCCGCCTTGTAATCAATGTCATCAATGGTAAAGCCGACCAACTCACTGCCGCGGCATAAGGTGTCGTAGGCTACCGCGATAATGGCACGATCTCGTGCATTAATAATCTGCCTGGCATTAAACTTTCTTGCTGCGGTACCTTTCCTGCCCGTTACATCATCAAGCAAAGGCTCGACAGACAGTACGTGTTGAATGCGGATCATGTGATGCCACTGCAAACCCTTCGCCTGGCGTTGATCACCACCTCGGTTATGGTGTAACCGCCATTCTTTAGGAATATTTTGACGGTCTGTATCACCGCTTAATGACAGTCCATCGAGTAATTCTTCTCGTTCGACATTCAATTGGGCAATCAGGTTCTTTTTTGGTTGTAGCTCATCATCGTGCAGCTGCCGGCCAATCTTTTTCATTGCCGATTTAACCAAGGCATCCGTTAAGGGGTTTTTCAACCCCGCACCTTGATGAATTTGTGCCACATGGGATAAGCACCGGCGAATGGAAGCAGGGGCGCGTAAACCCACCCAATAGAAAATGAAATCAATCATCGTTTGTGGATCTGCCGGTAAAGCGCACCGTGGGTGATTATTTGCGTAATCTTCCGTACGTCCTTCATAACACCAAGTAAAAAACCACGACCAATCGTATTTCATCGCTTCGAGTGTTTTTGGTGCCATTGATCGTTTTTCTAAGCGAATAAAATCTTCCAGTCGTTTTTCTAACGATAACTGCTCCATTGAGCGATTTACCGCATTGGATGGAAAAGTGGCCTGATTTTTAAGATTGAGCTTAATTTCGTTCATTTGGGACATTTTCAAATTATTTGTCTTCGAGTATAGCCAATTAAAAAACCCTTGCAAATTGTTTCGTCTAATGACAGTTAGAGGAAACAATATGTACTTCTAGCTCAGAACTAGTCGATTAAACCAAAATGGGTAATCATATTTTATATGAGCCATTTGCGCGAGACGAAGAAGAAAATGATCCGGGGCTTCCTTTCATTGATTGAAAGCTAGCAAGTATTAATAAGTATTCTAATTTGATTATTACTGAAGGACAGTTTTTTATTTCGACTCAATTAACCTCTTTAAAGATTATTTAAAGGGTGTCTTAGAGCAAGGTGAATGGTCTTTCTTTCACGATGTAAATAATCAAGCGGGCTTGTTTTTTGAAGCCAAATCTGAGGTATTAGGTTTACTTAGTAGTTATTCAGCTGCAAAGAACAAATGAGTAACTAAATGCTAAACTCAAAGAACTTTAGGTCGCCCCACCATTAATTGTCGCCCACGAGGCTCGCTAATGTAGCAAGAGGACACTATAAGAAAAACATATCACCTACCGGTAGTCACCTTTCCCGCCAGTCCCGCCCCCCTCCCTGAGGTGAGTTATTACAGGCCCAAAGACAACAGCTCATATCAAACCCCATGATTCCACCTATCACCTCCTATTCACCCATAGCGACTAACAACCGAATAAAACCTCACATTCACCTTATAACTTTTAACCTACAACAACCATGCGACATTTAAAGACGCATAGATCGACTACAATTAAGTAAAACCAAACACTAAAACACTAAAAAGTGAGCTTATGAGTAAATCAGAAGATACTTTGTACCGGCAGTGGATCATGCTAACTAAGATTCCAAGATACCCAAGGAAAACAACCGTTGCCACCCTAAAAAGTATTCTTAGTGCCGAAGGGTACCTTGTTGACACCCGGACTATCCAACGCGACCTAAACAAGCTTTCTGTCTCATTCCCCCTCAGCAACGAAACAGAAGGCCGTAAAAATTATTGGTTTTGGATTGAGGAAGCAACGATTCAAGACTTACCAGGTATGGACCCCGTCACCGCACTTGCGTTCCACATGGCTAAGTCCTACCTCGAACCGTTGCTACCAAAAACTACGCTTAATTTACTTCGACCCTATTTCACAAGAGCTAAAGAGGTGCTTAACGATGAAACAAAATCATCTTTAAGAAAATGGCCTGAAAAAGTTAAAACCATTGAGCGAGGTCAAAAGCTACAAGCCGCCTCAATCGACTCAGGGATACAACAGACTATCTACCAAGCGCTACTAGAAGAAAAGACCCTTCAAGGCAGCTATACCCCACGAGGGCAAGATAATCCTAAAGACTACCTAATCCATCCTTTGGGGATAGTGCATCGCATGGGTGTTGTTTACCTTATTTGTACACTGTGGCAATACGACGATATAAAGCAGTTAGCCCTTCACCGCTTTAAAGCAGCCACTATTGAAGATGAGGCCGCTAATATAAGAAGCGACTTTTCTCTTACCGAATATATTGAAAGCGATCAAAAACTAGCTTACCCAAGAGGTTCAAAGAACATTAATTTAAAGCTTCTTTTCGATAAGACAGTCGCCGAGCATCTAGCCGAGACACCGCTTTCCGAGAATCAAAAAATAATCCCACAAGGCGACACAAAAGTACTTGTTACTGCAACTGTCAGCGATACGATGGAACTTCAATGGTGGCTTCAAGCTTTTGGCGATAATGTTGAAGTGATTGAGCCAGTACAAATGCGTGAAAAGTTTAAAGCAACAATTAAACGGCTAGCATTGATTTATCGATAATCAGACAGCACTTTCACACTATTAACCTATACTAACCATGCAGAGCGATACCCACGCTTCTAAGATTTATATCCCAATAAATGGGAGCCTTAACCACTAATAAAGGCGCTTGGCAAGCCAACGCTTTTTCATTCCATGATGCATGGATCACACGAATGCCACTAGTTTCAATATGAACAGGTAGCGTTTTAAACCAATCAATAATGGTACTTCTTTCTACCGCCACCGGGTAAGCATCAAGAAATGCTTGATGTTGCGCTGTGTTCTTTTCTGAATGCTCCCTCAATACTCGGCCACCCTTCTCACTCGTCGCATAACAAATGGCATTAAACTCATGATTACCCATTACACTTAGTGCATGTCCTTGCTCAACCATAGGTTTAACAATTTCAATAACCTCGCGCTGTTGTGGGCCTCTATCTATAAAATCACCAAAAAAAATAACTTTGTTTTTCTCATGTTGGTAGACTCCTTTAACAACACCATATCCAAGCTTAGTTAATAAGGCGCCAAGTGCATCCGCGTGGCCGTGAATATCCCCAATAATGTCGTAGTTCTGCAATATATACTTCTCCTTTTTTTAAACTAAGGACCAAACCATTCAGGTTAATCAGTGCGTAAACTGATCTCAATAACAAAAAAACTGTTTTCTTGAAACCAATGTCGTGATCGTTAGAATGGTAAATAACGTTAAATTTGTGTCTTGTTGAGCGACTGATAAATACAAGGCTGCTGAAATTGCCAATATAACGCCAAACAACTCCATTTTCTGTATCACTATTGTTTGCCCCGTAAATCCTTTCTAATTTTACAGCTGCAGTGTAGCCCCTGAGAGCGGGTAATCATTGCAAACGTCTACTATCTCCCCCCCTGTAGAGAGCACCACAATAAAGTCTGGCTGGTAAAAATAAGCATAGCGTTGAACTTGCCCCCAAAGATCTAAAATAGGGTTCGCTTGATAATGCGCCATCACTATTTCCTGAATATCTTTTAACTGTTTATCCAGAGGGCTAACAGTAACAGCGTCATCAATCGTGAGGTAACGCCTGTGTTGCATGGCTGATAATGCAACTATAGGTTGAGATTGACGCTTAAAATCGGTATCAATAAAAACAAACTGTTTAGACGCATGCTTTTTCTTTCCAAGCTCAGCTTGAATTTCAACAAGAACCTTATCGACCAATAAACTAGGAATTCCCAGATGGTTACACAACCGGCGCACAAACTCTTCTGAGCTGAACTGAAAGTCGTAGTAACTGCTGTCTAACCCAAGATACTCATTACTAAACATCGCGGTTAAGCGCTGCTTAAATTTGTCGCTACCTCTATACCCCAGCGAGTGAGATAACTCTTTAAGGTCGACGGTTAACAATTTTTTATGGATGAGAACTTGTAGTATCGTAGACTTTTCATTAATTAGGTTTTCCAGCATCATAGACTCCTTCCGTTTGGTCGGAGAAACTCTGTTACCCCAACGCTTTAGCAAAATTTATTGTGCGCTTGCAAGCTAATGGTTCAAATCAGTGCATGGGTAGATTAACTGGAGAGTGCGACTAATGAGGTCGCATAAGAGATGATTTACTTATTAATCATGCAACCTACCCTATCAATAAACTCTTTTTCTTTTGAAATAAGTGTTTCCATAGAACTTCCGGCAGAAGTAGACTTCTCGTTATTCTCCATATCCGACACATCAACTCCATCAATAACAAACTGCGTTTCAACTCGTCCAAGAGCAGATGAAGAATGGCACTTTTCAGCATCAAATTCACCTGTCAGCGGATACAAAAGCCCAGCTGCCAATACATCGTGTGTTGGTAGGTAATAACTCATATAAGTATGTATTTGAAAGAAGTCTGTTCGATCAACGTCACCCATACCAACATTAGAGCGGCCAAGGTAGTCCATACGCTTATATTTAGTATCGAACACCAACACTTTGCCAGGTTTTTCCATAACAATGTCGGGAATAATTTTCCTACTAAAAAATAAAGGTTGCTTGTACACTTCTAATTTAGGCGATGAAACACTCCAATCTGGGAATTCTTTCTGTAACAGCTTGGTAATATAGATTTCAAATAACTCCGCCACATTAATAAGAAAACTCACCCCTTGCCTATTAGAATCACTTTTATCATGAAGGCTTTGCTGGCGGATGATCATGTCGGCAAAATTCAATACCTTTCGGTACGGATAAAACATAGGGTTCTGTAGTGCTTTGCTAAATTTAGCTTTTTGAACTGTTGCTGGAGAAACAAAACTGCTGCTCTTTAATTGCTTCAAGTGAGGCAATATATACTTTACTCGGCTCTTAAGACCGGAATATTGTTCCACTACAAGGGATACAGCCCTATACAAAACATCAACCACCTCCTGAACTTCTCGTCTCTCCCGTGAAGCTGAAGACACTTTGCCTTTAAACGGTATATCCTTACGGATAAATTGGTTAATATCAACTTTTCCTTTAATAGTCGCTTCGTGATAACTTATCGTTTCATAAGACTTTGGCAACCCTAAGAGGTAAGCTTTTTCAAGCGATTGAATAAACAAATAATAAAGAACGAACAGAGCAGTATTATTAGTTGGTGCCTGTACATTATCATCAAGCTCGTCCAAATAAATATCATTTGCAAAATTCATCATTCGCTGTAAGAAGGTATTTGAAAACCTCGATGTAATTTCAATGTCTACACTTTTCCCAGGATAGGTCTCCCAACAAAATTGACCTATATAGTTCCCTGTTTCAGCAACAAGCTCCTCTTTTTCTTTTTCACTGCTAACTTCCGCAAGTTTAGCAACAAGCTTCTCTTTCTTTTCTTCACTGCTAACTTTCGCAAGTTTAGCAATGAGCCTACCTTTTTTTTCGGCACTACTAATCTTCACAACTAAAGCATCAACATCTTGCTTTACAGAGCGCTTGTCTTCGTCATGAAAAAAAGAGAAAACACTAGAGCCACTGCATTCCAAATAGTGACCTAGCCTCACATCAATAGAAGCTTTTTTTATGCTCCTAAGATCACTTCCTTTATTTTTACAAACACCCTGAGTAGCCTGCTGGTTATCATGAAGTACAATCATTACTTGGACTTGGGAAGGCTAAACTTCTTTTTAGCATCAGCAACTTTTTTGTCTAGCTGATTCTCAGGCAGTTCTGAACGTATATACTCTTTCAACAACGGAGCGATGGAATCATCGAATAAATCAGCCAAATTGCTATTTGTTGGTTTTCCCTTCTTAGAGTATCGTTCAATATTTAAAAAATATGAATGTCCAATTTCAAAAATCTTGCCCATGCCCATGCCATTATCATGAGTATTGATAATAAAATCATTTAAATCATAGCAAGCCTTAATATATCCAGACTCAGGGACACCTTTTCCCCCAAACCCACCAATCCATTCATCTTTCATGAGTGGTAAATTATTTTTTATGACCTCATAGTCGCAATCCATTCTGTGCCATAGAAAGCGCCGCCTTAAAGCCATATCAAAGCTATCAATGCTCCTATCTACATCATTCATCGTACCAATAAAGAAAATATTACTTGGGATGTAAAAGCTCTCTTCGGTTTCGTCCCTAAGGTAAGAGTATTGTGACTCAATTATTCCGCTTTTCCCCCTATTTTCAAGGCAATACATCAGCTCTCCAAACACTCGTGAGAGTTCTGCACGATTTATCTCATCAACAAGAAAAAAGAAAGCATATTTTAATGATCTTTCTTTTTCATAATCCTCTTCAAACTCTTTTGCCGCATCACAAAATTTGGAAAAATGTCCTTTGCATAACTTCAACTCTACACCTTTATCTTTTATTACTGGCTTTAGCCCTTCAATAAAGTCTTCGTAGCTATAAGATGGGTGGAATTGAACCGTCTTAAACCTTTCCAAGTTATTGAATTCACCAATAGGATTATCGTCAATTATTTGTAAAATATTTTCTCGGGTTGTATAGGTCTTACCTGTACCAGGCGCTCCATAAAAAATGATGTTTTTGGACTTTTTTAAAAATGAATTAAACTCATCTTTCGAATTTGTTTTATGGACTTTTTGCCAATAAGTAAATAAATAAGCCAATACATATAGCTCTTTTTCAGCTTCTTTATTTTTAAATGCTTGGATTTCTTCATACTTTATTTTATCAAGCAGGTTAAGAAACTGATCGACTAAAAATGAATCTTTAATACCTGTCTCACATTTAGCAAAGTGCTCTTGCAACTGTTGCAATTTTTCAATTACATCGAGACCATCAACCTCAATGCCGGCTTTTTCTATTAATTTAAGTGCGTTCTTTACCCCACCATTAACTAAGGGAAAACGACTATCATCCATATGGTAATAATAATAAAGCTCCATAGATGACATCTTAGAGGACTCAACTTTTTCAATAATTTCACTTTCTTTAGCTGTGCCAGGCTCAAAACTTATTAACTCTTTTATTTTTCCCCCTAATTCTTTTTCAGAACCGTTCCTATCTAGGACATTAGTAGCGTTAGCAGCTTGCTGCACACTGTTAATCATCCCCTTGTTCCAAAATTTCTTAAAGTTTTCTCGGTTTGGCTCTTCTATAAAAATATTCACCTTCTCTTTAATGCCCAACCTATTTTTATAGAATTCATTATCAGGACTAGTTTGGCAGTGCCTAGAGTCAGTTTCGCTTTCTACTAATTCAATATATTCTTTGAGCATGTCATTAAATATTTTCTTATTTAATTTTTTAACTACACTCAAATAAACATCGATTACTTCTTCCGATTTTTTTTTGAAATCAGCAAGATCATTAATCTTGAAATACCCAAGGTCTTTATAAGGCTCGTTTTTATTGTCACGTGTACATTCACTCAAGTTAGACGGCTTACCTAATTCAACATAAACGCTAAAAAAAAGGTCTCCCAACTTCTTAGACAAGACAGCATCGCTATTTAACTTATTGTTATAAATTTGAACAGCTACATTCACACCAGCAGCATCTAAATAAAACCCTAAAACCAAAGGGAAGTGCTGCCCAAATGGCTGATAATAGGCTCTATACCAAATTCCATCCCTTATTTTTCTTTGCCCTTGTACACTCCACTTACTGCCTAGTATATTTAATTCAATATTATGAGTACCTTCTAAAACCCCTTCTATTGCTTTTCTAAATTTTAAATTTATTTCTTGAGCCTTTTCAGAAACACCGTCGCCAGTAACAAAAGCTTTCCCCGCGTCATCTTTAAAAAAATTTTTACCTTCTTTAATAAAATCCATTGTCCCACCTTATATTTATTAATTTATATCCCGACTCAAACAAACAAAAAAACCAACCTTCTCCATCTGCCCCAAACTACTCACATTACACCGCTCTAGGCCTTCATTACTTACAATTACCGCCAATGCTTGCGCCCTTGATACGGCTACGTTTAGGCGGTTTATATCAAAGATAAAGTCTAAGCCACGGCTTGATTCGGCTACATCACTCACTGCCATTGAGATAATAACGACAGGCGCTTCTTGCCCTTGGAACTTGTCTATAGTGCCTATTTTAAGATTGCCGGTTAGCTTTTCTTTTAGCAGGTTTACTTGCATGTTATAGGGCGCAACGATGAGTATATCGTCATCGCTTATTGGCCTAGTTTCACCCTTGTTATTAGTGAAAGTGCCTGTTTTCAATTCATCGATGAGCTGCTGTACTTTTTGAACCTCTTCTTCACTGCTTTGGGTGTTGTATTCGTGCTTTACTGGTATTGATAAGATGCCTGTTGGTTTGGTTATGAGCACTGGCTTATCAACGTTGATAGACTGCCTTTTTGTTTGCTTATCTGACGTTAATCGACCTTCATAAACAATTTCTGATAATGGTTTACACACATCTGGGTGCATTCGATAGGTACGCTCTAAAAACACGCCTTGGTCATCTGGGATAACGGCGTGGCCTTTTAGCATGAACTCTAGTGCTGACTTGCCTGCGGGTTCTGGATGTGAGCCTTGTATAGGTTGCTCTAGCTGCATTTGATCACCCATGAGTACGATATTTTTGGCCGCACCTGATACGCATATAAGGTTTGCTAGCGCTACTTGGCTTGCCTCGTCTACAAAGAGGTAATCAACCGGCGTTTCATAAGCAATATCTTTGGCAAACTGGTAAACCGTTGCGCCAATAACATCTTGTTGATCATAGGGCGCTTTTTTGGTGAAACTCATCGCTGACCGATAGTTGAGGTTTGGGTAAGCCTCTTCTGAGTAGCTTTCTCTAAATTCTTTTATTGGGCCATACCCACCAATTTTCACTAGATTTGCATTGGGCAATTTACTGGGCAATGCCAGTAATAGGTTCATGATGGCGGCATGGCTATTCGACATGATGCCAACCCGTTTGCCATCTTTTACTAGCTGGGTAATAACATTAACTGCCGTGAACGTTTTACCCGCGCCTGGTGGCCCTTGTATGCACAAACAGGAGTTATTCATTGCTTCTATTGCTGCTACCATCGCTTGCATGTAATTTGCATCGTCTGGGTAGCGTGTGCGTGACACGGGCAGATATGCGGTGTCACTTTTGAATTTAGGGCTAGCTTGGTTAAGAATGGTCTCTAATGCACCGGTTAGCTGCCTTGTTTCAAAATACAGTTCTGTCAGCTCACATAGCCTATTCTCTAATGTATCGGTGTTGATGGGCATATCACCAGCAAAGAGGGTTAGCTGCGGTTGCTGTAGCGCTGCTTCATCGTCTGCTTTGATGGTGAAGCTAATTTCACCTGTTTGTTCGTTTAAGTCACTAAACTCAATTTTTGATAGTTTTACGTCACTGCCATGAAGCGTTGCTGTTTTGAGCTTATCTTTTCTAACAGGCTGGTCTAATGAATAAGTGGCTGAGCATAAGAGTTTTTCTTCATCGTAGTTGGTTTCTTTTAACTTAACGTTGAATAGAACGGTATCGTCATCAAACAGTTCTTCATCACTTTTTTCTAGGCGATCAAAATACGCCCAGAGTTGCGGCTTTCGCTCTCTTGCATAGAAGTGCACTAAGCTTTTGAGTGTAACGGCTATCGTGTCGTTTTTTAGGCTTTCATCACTCTCAAACTGCTCTATTAAGCATTGCTGCCGGTCGGCTAACGCTTCGCGCTTTTCTTGACTGCTGATCTGCCTATCTGTTTTTTCAAGCTCTTCTACTTCTTCCTTTTTATCGTCATAAGTAACACCTGATGTTTGTTGTTGCTCGCGCAACCACTCAACAAGTTCAAGCGTGGACTCACAGTCATCAATGTTATATGAGCGAATATCGTCTAGTTCTGGCCAAGCGCTCCAGTCAAAGTTGCCGGGGTTAGCTAACCATGCTTGATAACCGTTGCTTTGCGTTGCCCATTGTTCTACGCCACCTTGTTCGCGCCAGTTTTCATAAAAAACGATAGACTCACCGCCGTTGGCAACATCTGTTGTTCGTGCACCACGGTAAAGGTGTTCAACATTTTTAATGGAATACCGAGGCTCACCAATTAACAGGCCGTTTTTAACCACGTTGTAGAGGTCAATGAAAACACCGGCCTGTAGTAGTTTAGTAGCTTCTTCTAAACGCGTATGGTTACGTGTTGAAAGTTTACGGATGGCGGTAATTTCATAACTGGCATAGTGATAGACATGCATGCTTGGGTCAGCTTGCCAGCGCTGATAAATCCAATCTATAAAGTCTTCAAACGCACGTTTTTCTTGCTCTTGATCGTTACCCCACCAATCCTTAAATGCGTAGTCTTTACCCTGAGCTGCATTTTTGTCGTGATAGCTAACGCCCCAAAGGTACTCAAGCCCTCCTTCTAATAGAGGATGGCCTTCTATATCAAAAAAGGTATCGTTGCTTGATGCTAGAGGTAAAGCAGACAAGCCTTTGGCATTATCATTTTTGAGAACATTAAATAAAGGTTTATCTAAGCCCCGCGAACGTAATTGAATACCTGCTTGCGCTTTTATCTTCTCGTACATTTCAGGCGAAATACCTTTAACACTGGTTTGATCCATCTCAACAAGTTGTGTGAGTGTTTTGACTCCACTGGCATACAAACGCTTAATTTGAGTTTTCCGAATACCGGCAACTTGAGCTAGGCTGTCCGTCTCTTCCATTAATTGCTTGGCATAACTTCCCCAAGCACCGTGATCAACCTCCAGCGACGGATCAGGCATTGTGTCTGAGTCGCCTGTAAAAGTATTTTGTGCGGCTGTGAACTGCTCTTTTAGGTTATTAAAATAACTTAAATAAGCAGGAAGCCTAAAGCGCTCTTGCGTACCGTCACCTAAAACGATAACTGCTTCATCTGGCAGCTTCCCTTGAATTGATTCAAGCATCCAGCTGTAGCAGCACAGTTGCATAACAAAGTAGGGCTTGGTTGACTTAGACAGCTTTGTATCCCAAGCTTCATAGTAATAATCACCTAAGTCAGACGCGCCTTTTCGACGTATTAAAAAGTCCGCAAAACCGGCGAAACCATCACGCTTCAAATAGCCTTGGAAAATGACCTTACTTCCCGCCTTCATCGCCTCTTGAGTCGCGCTAAAAGCTGTTGCCCGGTCAGGGTTAATAACCACAACATTATCATTGCCAAATTCTTGCTTTAGGCTTTCTAAATACTCAGACTCATGCTGATTACCTTTCTCTGCCAGCAAACCCATCATTTCATCATGGTCTTTTTTAATCCCCTCTAAACGCTCTGGGTAATCTACCGCTAGCCGTGACATCCACGATGAAAACGGCGATGTCATATAAACCATCAGATCAGACGGTGAGAAAACTATCGAATTGTTTGATTTATACATTCAAATTCCTTTTTTTTTATAGAGTTCATTAACGTATTAATTGAAGTTAACCGCTTCATATTACCTTCCTTATGCGACATTATATGACGCAAAATTCGTTAATATCCTACCTACATAGTGCGACTACGCCTAAAAAAGCTAACCAACTATGTTGGATCAACCATTCAAGCATATCGATATTTGTGTCCCGAATTGAGGTTGTTTTGAAGTAAAGAACTATACTGACAAACTTGCAACTAAAAAATTAGACTTGATTCAACCACCACGGGTAACCCGTGATGTTAGCCACTCATTAGTCGCTTAATTACAATACGGTTATTGGCGTTGAGCTTTCTGCAAAAAGCTTTCGCCGCATTAATTCATACTCCCCCTGATCACTTGGTACTCTTGTGATTTATGGTGGCGTTTCATTCAACAAAGGAAAAAAATGAACGGACCAACTGAAAGTTTATATCCAAACATTACGCTTAATGATGTTCAGTTAGCAGCAGTTTATTACCCGATTCTAATTAACGCAGCTAAACATAAACATTGCATTACCTATGGTGAATTAGTTGAGAAGGCTAAAAAAGAGCACCCTGATAAACCAGCTGTCCAGAATGCTATAGCCACTTCAGCAGGAAGAAAGCTTGATGTTGTAAGTTTATTTACAAGCGAAAGGGCCCTACCCAATGTTACTTCCCTGGTGATTAGTAAACAAAATGGAGAGTGTGGCTCAAGGTTCATTGAGAGCCACGACCCAGAAAAAGAACGAGACCGTGTGTATCAATACAACTGGGAGGAAGTATCAATAGAGTTTGACTTTTATATTGAAGATGCTGTGAAAAATACAACGCAAAGAAAAAAAATAACTAGAGAGGCCGCACTTAAATCAATGTCAAAGTATTATCTAGAAAACAAACAATCGTACCCACCGTCCATAAAGGAAAAGCGTGAAGAAATAATAGCCCTCTTAATGGAAGGGATTGAGGTTGAAGAATGCTTCAAACAAGTAATCAGCGCCTAATATAGAAAACCAGGTAACCGGCGAAAATGAATTATATTGACAGGTTAATTAGTAATTGTAATATCGCGAAAAAATCGACTCCAAGTAGGAATTTTATACTTGATGACATAGCTGACCTCGATGGTATGAAGCAAGCAATTTATATTATTGAAGAAGTTGGTGGCGATACTGAGAATACATACCTGCAGTTCTCGCTATTCAAAGAAAAAAGGCCCGGAAGCGTGCCAAATTAAATGCAGCATCGCAAATTATGTATGTAGGTTCTTCTACAACTGGTGTAAAAAAAGAATAGAGCAGCATTTAGGTCATGGCCATCAAGGAACTTATGCTCTTCACCTTAAATACTGGTGATTATAAAATCACAATCATGCAATATGACGTACCCAGAGAAGTGCTTCAAATTATAGAAGATGGTTTATCGGATAAATTGAAACCAGCGTTTGGGAAACAAGGTGGCAATAATAAATGACACTGTAGTACTTGGACTGTACTAGAGTACCCAGCCATGAAAATCTACAGAGGATATTTCATCTAAGGTAGTGAAATTTAACCAAGCCATCACGGAGCTAGCCCCCCCCGCTTCAGGATTTAATTTAACCCTCTAAGCTAGTGCCCTATAAAACAAACCGTGTTTGTTCCACTAGATAATTAGGGTCTTGAAATGATTTTTCATAAACAATGTCTGCGCGCTCACCAAGAATTGCTTTGAGCCGAAAGGCCAACTTTAGCCCTTGTTTATGGAAGTCATCCCAATCAAGGTCGAGCGTTCCTTTATCATCAATTTCTCTTGCACAGTTCAACCGAGGTAACCATTCCTCTTCTAAAATAGTTTCAACTAATTTAAGATCAGGGAAGTCTAGAAATGGATAATAAGCACCGTACCTTGTGCTTTTTTCACCCCACTCCTCCCACACATTTCGGTCAGATAATCCCAAGGGAATTGTATTAACCTTAATAAGCGGTATCTTTCGGCTGGGTGCCTCAATTCGCTCCACCTGCCATTCATTAGCGGATTTTTTAAATGACTGATGAAATTCACCGTAATTTAACATTTCCCCTGAAACTTCTAATAACATTGCCTTTACTGACGTGAATGGCCCATGTAATAAACCCTGTGATTCCGCATACTCACCGATACCCCAATAAAAATGCTCATATTCAACAGCCGGATCTTCTAACCCTACAGCAGGCGCTTCATCACTATGAATAAGAGCTTTATCTTGGTTATAAATTTTTAAAATCCATTTCGTGAGTGTTGGCACGACAACTTTCAAGGACGCTTCCCTACGCTGCAACTCTTCTTCTGGAATAGACCAGGCAGGAATCTTTATCTCCTCATTAGGTGCACGCCAACACTGATGGAAACGGTCACGCTTCCATCCTTTTGCATAATTTAAGGGTTTATGATCAAAACAATTTATATCGCTGCGCAAAGGTCTCGCTCGGTATTCGCATATGACCCTTGATGCTGCGACCTTTAGGCCATCATCAGCACAAGCCTGTAAAAAACTTTTAGGTGACTTGATAGAGGAAAAACACGTCCAACCCTCCCTCCCTTCCTGTTGAATTGCGAGTTTGAAAAACTTGCCTTGGTTATCAGATGTTTCCTTATTGATAAGATTGTTACTCGCTGCATCCAAAAGCTTTTGCTTAAACACCTTCTCACGGCATAAGCGTATTTTTGTTTTGTACGCCTTACCAACAAACCCCAAATCAATAGCAGATAACGCTGATTTAAGTTGGCTCACTACATCCTTATCATCTACCCCATTAATTTCGTCGCGGCAGAACCACTCATCAGCTAGACGGGGGTGGTTTGCGATGCTGTTAACCAAGTCTATAACTTCAGACAACAATTTATTACGTGACGTGATGATATCGATTAGCTCACCACCTCCCTTAGGATCTACATGACTTATACAAAGTCGGATATTATTGTCTAGCTGCCGGAAAGTCTTGATCACATTCATACCACACCCGTTAAAAGTCAAGTGTGGTGCTGCCCCACTGGATAGTACGTTAAAGAACCTAATTAAATCCGTCAAATCATCCTGAGAAGAAGACAGCTGCACACTGACATTTGATTCCGCGCCTTGGGCTTTAATATGAATCACCCCGGCGCCTATACTGATGAGAGATAGTTTAATATCAGCAGGTGTTACTTCATTCTCTTGCACACTCACTTCACTACTCGCCGGTATCCAAAGGTCTCCAGATGGATCAGGCATCGACATCCAACGATCATTTTCGGGGTCAAAAAGCCAACGTTGTGAATAAGCAATATCTTCTAACAGGTAACCATTAAGGCCTCTGATGACTTCGTGCTCAATAAGAATAGTAAAGTCAAAAACAGAGTAAAAATCAATATCAACCATGCCAAGTTCATCAATTAGCTCATCATAAGTACATTCCCAAGCCCTTATTACCCAGCTACCACTGTTGAAGAACCTGATGGCAAATATAATTTCTGGAACCATTGAATAGTCTTTAAAAGCTGACTCATGATTTAGCTCATGATCTTTTTCCACATCAAATTTTTTAATCTGTTTTGTCATGTCAGCTCACCCTATTAATCGTTAATTTCCACAATAATGCCTATTTGAATAAATGAGTTTTTAACTTCTTTAACCCATACATGAGTGCATGGTTATCATGACTAAATAAATCTAATTAATGACTTCATTAACGGGGTAGTGAGTTGCCAATGTCTAAAACCCAACTCCGTTTTACGGGAGATTAGTTTCTCTTCATATCAACAATTAAAGTTATGTAGCCGGAGGTTCTATTTGTAGCTGTTAGCTTACACTCAGAATGCGACAATCTAAGACGCATACGTTCATTTCCTTAAAGCACCGGCAATATCCCTCTGCACCTTTGTTAAATTGTCGCGTACTTGATGGAATCTAATTTTCTTTAGATGATTAAATTTAATAATCAGTTGATCTTAATCAGCTACTAATCAAAAAAGCTGCTACAACAATTATGATTCATGCCAAGGGTCGCATAGTAACCTCAACCAAGTGTTAGATAGTCCTGATTGTAGAGAACCTAATGAAGTAGTTATATGTGCTTAGATGGTAAATAAACGATAGAGCGACTAGGTCGTAAGCAAGGCTAATTGGTAGCTGCGTTGTAACATCCAGCTAAACGTAAAAATCACACCGCAAGTACCTCTAAGAGTCGATCTTAAACAAACGCTTTCCAAAATCTATGCCTTATCCACTATATCACTTAGGCAGCAGTGGCCCTATGAACCTGAGCACTTATCGCCTCGCTACAGTCCGTATTAAAACACTATGTACCTCGGCAAGAGATCTATTCAATTGATAAAGCTTTTTTAGACTTAACCGGTGTCTGCGATAAAGACCCTATCGCTTATGGTCAACAAATTAAAGAAGCAGTAGTGAAACAAGTCGGCATCCACGTTTGTGTCGGTATGGCTCCCACTAAGACCTTAGCCAAACTTGCAAACTACGCGGCTAAACGGTGGCACAAAACAGGCGGCGTGGTTGACCTTAGTTGCCCCGATAAACGTAAAAAGCTCATGCAGCAAGTACCCGTTAAAGAAGTATGGGGAAGTAAGCATCATAGATACCAGCGTAATCGAAGCAAAAAACTGTCGCCCCAACAAGAGTAAAGCGGGTGAATCAACCCAAGACGGCGAAGCGAACTGGAATGTAAAAGCAGGCTCTGATGGGAAGCGTAAAAGCACCTACGGGTATAAAGCCCATATGAGTGTTGATGAGGATGGCTTCATAAAATCAACCGATTATACGGCTGGAAACGTCCATGACTCCAACTGCTTCACCGACTTACTCAGTGGCAATGAAGCATCCGTCTATGCGGATAGTGCCTACCAAAGCCAAGCTCACGATAAATGGCTAGCAGAGCGGCATATTGAGAATAGAATCATAAAACGTGCTTACCGCAACAAGCCACTGAACAAAGAAGCTAAACAGTTCAACCGGATCCATTCAGGCGTACGGTGCACTGTTGAGCGCGTCTTTGGCGTATTGAAACAGCATTACGGAATGGCCAAAGGTCGTTATCTAGGCCTGAATAGAAATCGTACCCGCTTTGAACTCATGTGTGTGGCTCATAATCTTAAACGAGGATTATCGATTCAGCAGGCTAGTTTTGCCTAAAAAATGGAAATAGAGGAAAAAAATAGGCCAATGACAATGAATTTGCGCCAAATAGGGCTTTTTAGCCATTTTTTTGTTAAAAAAAGAGCCTTAATTAAATGTGAGGCGAAATAGTGCCGTCATGCAAAGGTCTCAATTAAAAGGATTTAATTATGGCTTTTCTAAGCTGCCTGTGCGGCAGTGAACGAATAACAGTATCACCCTCTTCGCCTAATATTTTTCTAAGCTGCCTGTGCGGCAGTGAACGAGGGTGGTGGGTTCGTGTTGGCTGTCTAACCTTTCTAAGCTGCCTGTGCGGCAGTGAACCTATGCCCGAATCAACTGCTAAACATTAAACTTTTCTAAGCTGCCTGTGCGGCAGTGAACTTATGGCTAATCCCGTTTTTGCCCCATCAATATTTCTAAGCTGCCTGTGCGGCAGTGAACAACCTAATTTCCACTCGCTGCTTGCTTGTTCTTTTCTAAGCTGCCTGTGCGGCAGTGAACCATAGTATTAGTCCTGTGATTGTTAGCTCAATTTTCTAAGCTGCCTGTGCGGCAGTGAACTGTCCCAGATACTAGCACGCTTATCGCGTATATTTCTAAGCTGCCTGTGCGGCAGTGAACGCGCCTTTGATGAAATATGGGTCACGCGAACTTTTCTAAGCTGCCTGTGCGGCAGTGAACCGGGAGGGATTTCATATTCCAACAATGCTGTCTTTCTAAGCTGCCTGTGCGGCAGTGAACCGCCCTGGCCCACGCTTTGAATGATCCATAATTTTCTAAGCTGCCTGTGCGGCAGTGAACTACTAATATCTCGCGGCCTCTGGTATGTAGCTTTTCTAAGCTGCCTGTGCGGCAGTGAACAATGGGTGGAACTGTCGCTGCGGTGTCATTCATTTCTAAGCTGCCTGTGCGGCAGTGAACAATATCAGTAAGGATCACATCGGCTTCGACACTTTCTAAGCTGCCTGTGCGGCAGTGAACCCGGTGATTGCCCTGTCGCTGGACAATACCGATTTCTAAGCTGCCTGTGCGGCAGTGAACACTATTAATATGGTGCGCCGCTGTTCTACGGATTTCTAAGCTGCCTGTGCGGCAGTGAACCTGTTCCAATGCAGTAAGTCACTCTTTCATTTTTTCTAAGCTGCCTGTGCGGCAGTGAACTCCACTCTAATGCTATCTGCTCTTCAGTGATCTTTCTAAGCTGCCTGTGCGGCAGTGAACGCCATGCCAAGCGTGGGTTCGCTTTACCGTCTTTTCTAAGCTGCCTGTGCGGCAGTGAACTTGGAGCAGACTATTTTCACCTGATCTGTACCTTTCTAAGCTGCCTGTGCGGCAGTGAACGACTGAACACTATTCCTTTTTCTGTAACATACTTTCTAAGCTGCCTGTGCGGCAGTGAACGTCAATGATCGAAAATGCAATTACTTCAAACTTTTCTAAGCTGCCTGTGCGGCAGTGAACGCATTCACATGAACCTGACATTCCGTACTATTTTTCTAAGCTGCCTGTGCGGCAGTGAACAACGCAACGGGAGCGGAAAAACTCGGCTATTCTTTCTAAGCTGCCTGTGCGGCAGTGAACAGCCAGCTAGAAAAAGATGGCTTCCTTGTTAATTTCTAAGCTGCCTGTGCGGCAGTGAACGCCTCTTGGCTGTTAAAATTGCTGATTCGTTGTTTCTAAGCTGCCTGTGCGGCAGTGAACAGCTATTGCCGTGTTTGTTGATCGCTGTGTTATTTCTAAGCTGCCTGTGCGGCAGTGAACCGCTCACCCATTTCTCGCTCATCGGCTTCTCGTTTCTAAGCTGCCTGTGCGGCAGTGAACAATGACTGGTAGCCGTTAATGGTCACTAATAATTTCTAAGCTGCCTGTGCGGCAGTGAACAGTAACGATAAAGAGCCGTCACCGAAAGCAGCTTTCTAAGCTGCCTGTGCGGCAGTGAACTCAGCGGTTGAGCCATTATTAAGGGTTAGGGTTTTCTAAGCTGCCTGTGCGGCAGTGAACTTGGCGGTGGGCGCGCCGCAGTGCGGGCATAATTTCTAAGCTGCCTGTGCGGCAGTGAACGTTTTGCCGGATCGGTAGAGGGTTCTTATTTGTTTCTAAGCTGCCTGTGCGGCAGTGAACATATTTGACAATGGTCGGCTCCTCATTTCGCTTTTCTAAGCTGCCTGTGCGGCAGTGAACTGTTTTAGAGGTTGCTCGTAAGCAGTGGCGCTTTTCTAAGCTGCCTGTGCGGCAGTGAACGCGGAGATTCAGTTGCAGGATTTGTCTACGGATTTCTAAGCTGCCTGTGCGGCAGTGAACGTCCGAGTTCAGTTACACACGGACTTTAGTATTTTCTAAGCTGCCTGTGCGGCAGTGAACCTCTGGAGGAGATTTTAAATTTTTTGCCATTATTTCTAAGCTGCCTGTGCGGCAGTGAACATGCTAGCAAAGTTTAATGAGATTAAAGCAGATTTCTAAGCTGCCTGTGCGGCAGTGAACACCAGTATAAAGCAAAAAAAACACGCTATAACAAACACCTACGGTATTTATAGCTAAATACCCTTTATTTTCAAGCACCAATGTAAATCATTGATTTTTATAGGTTGTTAAAGAGCTTAAATAACTTTGGTTATTTCTACAGTTTTAATCAATATACTCAGCAAGCAAGTTTTCCGCCCATTGGGGTAGCAATCCCGCTTTGAGTATCAATTTATTACTGCTAATTTGAGCAACTTGATTAAATGGACTGTCTAACCTTGAGTTATCTAACAAATAGCAGTGCGTACATAAAGGGAGTGTTTTTTCTATATTCTGCAACACTCTCGGAATACGACTAATCACTTTATCATCAGGCACATGATGGCCACCTTCGCTAACCCGTTGAGAAACTCTCGCTTGATTAAGTGATGCGTTATCTAAATGTACAAAAACCAAAATAATTTCATAGCCCATTGCTTTCGCCTGAGCAATAAAATCTATTTTTGAAGGGTGTGAAAACACGGTTTCATAGCAAAATGAACGCCCCTCTTTTAGCAGTTTCTTCCTGATTTTTTCAGCAATTTTAGCGGCTTCATAGCTATGTTCTTCTGGCTGATCGGGGTAAAGTTTTTTTGCTAAAACATCGGCATTCACAAAAGGTACGCCAAGCGGTTCAAGCTGTGTTCGGTAAAAAGTGCTTTTTCCTGCACCATTACCACCGGCAAGCAGCCAAAGCTGTTTTCCTTCGCTCACGACCCAAGCCCATTTGATTCAATAAATTGACCATTCTCAAACAGCCCAATAGTAATGTTATTATCCGAGTCGATTCTTTCCAGATAACCCAACTGCTTTAGCGATGCCTGATAACGCACCCTACTCGTTGTTATTGCAGCAGACAACAGAGCGGATTCCCGATCATTCTCCAGTGTTTGGAATACACTGTCCGCGTCAATTGGCGCACTAAAAACCGGCTCTACCTTAATGCTTGCCAATCCAGATGCAACAAATAACAACGCATCAGGATCTAAGATTGATGAGACAGAGCGCCCAAGATTGGCCCAGTATTCAACCTGCTCGGTGGCACTACGATCAAAGCGTTTTGCTGTTGACGCGGCCGCCTGCATCAACTCTTCTTGCAGTCGGACTGGGAATGTTAATTTTGCCATTTTTCACCTCTTAACAGGTTAACTCAAATTCTAATCGTAACAGCTTGCTACGATTAGAATCATTAGCTTGTAAACCAAGGAACAGTACCTGCGCCACCTTTACTTAAACCATAGCAATTTAACAACCCTTGCCCTTGTTCAGCGACCATTTCTTTGTCTATAAATAGCTTAAAGTTTCTATTTAAAGAGGCTCCACCCTCGGTCGATAGGCTCGTCATATTAATAAATGGCAGAGAGGTTTTTATTTCATAGTTTTGAAAGTGCGCCAAAGCCTCGTCAAAAGTTTCTCCTTTATATTTTGCGCGCCTTTTAGCTTCTCGCTCAAGATTACTTTTAAATTGTTTTCGCTTAAAACGGGCAAATTGAGTCACCGTCACCGGCACTTCTTTAATGGATTTTAAATGTGTGTAATCAGTTAACCGTGACAGCCATTTTTCAACATTAAGATTTTCTAACTGGCTTTGCTCATTAGCCAATAAGCGCAAGGTATTTCCAAGCGGAAACTTTTCGCCATACTTTGGAAAAGAGACCGCAATCGCTGATTCATTTTGAGCTGTTTTATTTTCTACTAGGGCTATATGAATTTGTTGGTAAACCTTTTGCCAGATGAAGCCTATATTGACTTCGGCATCGGGTAAGAGTGTGATGTCCAAATAAAATCGCATACCCTACTCCTTGCCACTATCACCAAATACGCCACCACGCACAAGCACAGCCATAACATAGTGCTGCTGCTCTAACTCTGGCGCTATGTCTTTTAAAATCCAATTATCAAGCAAGGTATAAAAATCACCTTTTTTTATAGAACGATAGGCCTTGCCACGATTAGTCACCGAACCATAAGGCTCTATGGCAATGGGCCCTACTGTCTCCGCTTCTGAATGCCATGTATCAATAGTACGCAGCGCATTACCGATTTTTTGTGAATGCATGGCTGCAATGCCATCTAATTGGTATAGGTATTTACTCTTATCTCCGCTATCGCCTTTCATAACCATTTCTTGTGAAGGGTATACCATTTGCCCTTGACCTAATTTAATAAAAGCATCTACCCTCATAAATGAATATGCTTTACCTGCAAGACCTTTTTGTATGTTGCTTGCTAGCTTTTTTAAACCAGCTGACATCTCATCAGAACTAATAAACTCGTTTAAGGAATTGTCATAAGCATTAAAAATAATTTTTTCTTTATCAAGCGTAACATGAACCTCAACCTTCTCCGCACCTACTCTGTTTCGCCACAAGAAGCGACCATTAGCAATATTCATTGCATATCGGTTAGCTAATTCAGTGAATTGTTGCTCTTCAATATAAGTAGCTATAGTTTCTGATAGTTTTTCTTGATAATCAGGATCGTTACAAGCTGACGGTATTGCCAAATTTCCAAGCACTCTTAGCGTAAAGCTAATTTTTAAAGTATCAGCATCAAAGGGTAAGGCTGCATTATCTACTGTTTGAAGGTTGGCTTTGGTGACTTCTGCATCCAATTTTGCAGGGTCTTTAAATTTTGGGTCGCTACTTTTTAATCTATTAGAAATTGTTCCACGAACCGACTTTTCTTGAATTACAACCATATTCCACTTGTCAGAAATGTTAATATCCCCCCAATTACCGGACATCATTATTGCATCTGAGTTTGCCAATTTGCTTTCAAAGGCTAGTACACTGGCTGTTTTTAATTTCTTTTCTTTCGCTTCCTTAGTCATTATTTATTCCTCTTTATTAATCAATAAAATCAAAATTATCTTCTTCGTGTGTAGTGCTTTGGCTATCAACTGGTTTTTCATTAACACACAAGTAAAAGCCCTCTTCCTGATGATAGTGCCAAAGTGCATTGTCTATATTTTGCAATCGGTGTGGACTTTGCCACTCACCAAGGCCGTAAGCGGCTTCTACAAAACAAAAAGGGGTGCTTGAGTCACGAGCACCTTCTACCCCCCCCGGAGGGAATACTTCTGAAATGGCTTTGTAGCCAGTTGTTATAGGAACCAAATAACCTGGATTAGGTTTTGGAATGTAATCCCAACTAGCCTTGTCATTTTCTTCTTCGCTTTTATCAAGTGGTGCTTCTGCTTTAAACCTTAGTGTTGAGAAGTCTAACCACGCATCAAGCAGTTCTGCTTCAGGGTTATTTTTTTTCAGTTCCAGAAAATGAGCAGATAAATACTGGGAGCGATCAAGAAGAACAAAGCCAGGAAGCAAACGACGGCGTATGTTTTTAGTTAGTTTTTCTTGTTCTAAATCACTATTTGACGATTCAATAGCGATGTTTCGTATGTCACGAATAACACCACCCGCTAATTTTTGAGAAAAACAAAGCTGTTCAAGGTGTTTTTGTAAGTGCTTAACTCCTTCTTCGCCACCTTCAATCAGGCCATTACATTTAATAACCAAAGAAATGGTTAAGTGCATTTTACCTTCTTCAATGATTGGAGCAGTTTTCCCTCCTTTGGTGAGCGGGTTCCTGGTTAATGCAAAAACATATTCACCAAAACCTTTCGGTTGATAAGCGTGTATTTGGTTTTTATGACTAATAATTGCACAACCTTCTAAAGTAAGGTTATGGCTTTTCTTTAACTTCCTAGATAGAGCATGTACATACCCCAAAAAATGAGTAACCGCGGGAAAACCAAAAGTTAACCCTGCAACGCAATTTGCATTTTGAATTTCGATACGATTTAAGGTGATATAACGACTCATCCAATTACTCCCTTTGCATGCTTTAAATCATTCTCAAATTCTCGCAACTGCCGTTTTAATAGTTTTGCCCAATGAGAAGACTCTATTTTTGCGAATACCATTGTTTTATTCTCTAGCTTCTTATTTAGCCAAAGCCCAAAGTCTTTACAAACCTCTTGTTGCCACTCACCACTTTCACGGTATATCTGAAAAGTTTCATCCTCTTGATGAATATCCAGCCAGAGCTTATGGCTTTCTTTTAATTTGCAGCCAGCCTTGCTCCAGCCTCCGGTATTTTCAATGCTATGGATTTCTGAGACATAATCGAACAAAGTGTCGATGATCTGGTAAACCAATTGTGTTACATGATTGCGTATTTTCATGTTACTTTTCTTTTTCTTCCGCTCAGATAGATAGAACTGTAATTCTTTAGCCAGCCGCCATGCTCTACGATCAAACTCCCCTTCATAGAGGGATTTCTGGCTCATGGGAGGCTGTATGCTGGATTCCCATTGAGGTGGCGAGCAAGGTAATAAAAATGCTTCACCGTGTCTCTCGAAATTACCGGTTGATATATTTTGTGGCTGTGTGCCACCAAAATTCATCACTGCAAAGTTTGGGTATTCCACCAACACCCCATCTGCATATTTATTATTTTTCTTTGCCGTTCTTAGCTGCTTATTTTCTTGACTGAACGTGCTGAACCGTATTTTCTCGTAAATATTTTGGCACATGGATGAAGAAAAAAGAGGAGCAGTAAGGTGGTAGCCATGATCCTCCAAAGGGAAGTAGTTTTGCTTGAGACGCGAGGCATTCTTGATGTTTTCTGTTTCAGCAACCCAAAACCTTAGCCCTTCCCCCCACTCTTTTGCTTGCTTGTTATTTTTTGTAAACTCAAGCAACCAAGCATCTTGCTGTTGATCAAGTTTACTGTAAACCGTATCTCCATCTAGGTTTAGCATCAAAAAACGGGCGTGAGTAATTAGGTTACCGTTGCTATTGATAATGTCATAATAATCACCCCCTAAGCTTTCAGTTGTTAAATAGCGATCTGAATTTTGCGATAACGGTTTAGCATAAATGCCTCCATAAGGTATGAGGCCATGCGTAAATTTTACGGGGTGTGTGACTTTGAACATTGGCTTATCAACAGATACGGCTTTTTCAGCACACTCCGTCAAATAATTCGGGATTTCTGATAGAAGTGAATCATACCTTTGTTGCTTCAACTCTTTCTGTAACGACAGCAGCTCTGCTTCTTTTTTAGCTCGATCCTTATCTGCACATTTATTCACCTCTTGTTGCTTCTTATTTACCTTATCTTTGATTTTGTACAAATCAGATTTTTTTATTTTGGTTTCAAAAAAACCAAAAATGGACATTTTTACTTTCGAAAAATTATCGGTTTCCATCCCCTGCTCCTATGTTGAAATGCTTCCAGTTATTGACGTAGCTATTCCAATCAGGTGTTTACGGCTTAGCTTAGGTGTAAAGTTACACTTAAGCCTGAATAATATCAACCCCTACATACATATATTGTTAAAATAATATAATTGGAATTTATGTAACGTTTTTACAAATAGTGTAATATTTCCAAATTGCCGCACAGGCAGCTTAGAAATACATTCATATGTTGTTTTTGTTTACTGCTGCACAAGCAGTCAGGCCAGCCACACTTTGTGTGACTGGCCTTTTACTCTTCACAGTACACGCCTAAAACAGGGTGATAACACCAGTCAATCACCCGCTCCTTATCTTCCCGCAAACGTAACTCACCAAACACTTTACTAATGTACCTTCTGTTTGCACCCAGTTTTTCAGCTAAATCCAAATAAATATCGTCAGCGTCTAAAGGCAACCAAGGTTGATTTCCAGTGGCCAAGGTTATTTCTGTTGTTCGGATAACAGCCGTTTTTGGATAGGTTACTGGTTCACTCGTTTCGTCTTTTTTTGACCAGTAGAGATCCTCGTCTTCTTCCTCTGAATACAGGCAATACGTTGCATCAGGCGATGACCGCCTGAAGGGCTGCCGTCTCTGTAACTCAGCACTCCATGTCGACTGGCTTTGCCACCAGTGTTTAGCGTGGTTTCCTTCCTCGCCAGCACCTAATAAACATTGGAATAGAGCCCATTGCTCTAATTCTACAAAATCCAGATATTGCCCTCTATCTTTAGATAACTTACCCTTTAACATCCGAATGCGAGGGCTTGCATTAATTTGTTGATAGCACTCTGGCTTTAACAATTCAGTAAGATCATGGCTTTTAAAAGAGCGGTTTTTAGTCTCAAAACCAGGCTTTGCGTAAGCGGGCGATACGTTTTTTAGTGCTTTATAGTTTTGGGATAGGACGTATAGATTTTCTGTTTCAGGTATACGCTTTCGATGCCTTTGAATTCTTCCTGCTAGTTGAATGATGGAGCGCATAGAGCTGGGTTCGGCAATAGCCCAGTCATAATCATGATCCCTGCCCACTTCTGCAACAGACGTTGCGAGAACAACAAAAGTGTGATTTTCTTCAGGATGATTTGCTATTGCCTGCCATATTTCTTTCTGAAGCCAGATACTCTCATCATCATGACGTGTTAATGCTGCATCTAGTTTTTTCTCAATATGAGAACGCACCGCCAAGGGGAACTGGCTATGGTAGACGCAATAATGGATACGGAAATTTTTCTGAGAAGCACATGAAAACAAGGCCTTTGCAAGGGCAACAAGTGGATTAATATTTGCCATTCGCACAAGACCAATTGATACTTTTTTGCCTTCTGGGCTTTCTTGGTGATGATCTTGATGCAATTGATGAATACTACTGCGTATGGCAACCGAGATAACCTCCAGTGCGTCCTCAGGGCAGGGGCAACTAAGCGGAAGCAGCCGAGCTTTGGTGAGTATTTGCTTTTCTTTATCTAAATTAGATATACGTTTTTCAACGAAATTAGAGTGGGTTTTTCGGAATACCTCTTTGTCATTAATCGTTGCGTCAATACACTTGAACTCATCAAACCAAGCACAACAAATGGCATCTGTTTTGCCCAAAGCACCATTGACAGCACTAAAATCCCTTCGGCCTTCTTGGTAGGCTTCAAATAAAGCATATGCCAGCGCAGGCGGCATCGTGGCGGTAGAAAGCAACACGCGTGAACCCAGCACACCGGCCCAATTGACGAGCCGGCATAATGCCGGCAAATCTTCCAAACCAAAATCATCGGGTTCATCAAGAACCAAATCTGAAGTTAATAATCGCAACATCGGGGCAATTTGTTTACCACCTCTTACGCCCTCTGTTGCAGGTATGAGGTAATCAATCGTGCTAACTAATACGGGTGCATTGAGTAGTTTCTCTAGCTTTGAATTCTGCCCCAACCACTTAGACAGCACTCCATCATTTAGCGCACCTTTGTATTGAATATGTAACTCATCCAGTAATAAAGACTCTAAAGATTCGCTACCTTTTAACGCATTTTGTTTTAATTCTTGGCTATCTTCTTGTTTATTATTTTCATGTAGACGTTTCACCGCTTGTGAACCAATTAATACTGCCAGCTCTGTTTCATCTAAACCTAACCGTTCTGCTAAAGCATCTCCTGTTTGCAACGTTAGCGTTCTTAAACCTAGTGCAACATTAAATCGGCAACCCTTTTTGCTGCCTGCTAAGGCAATCATGATGCGGGCATTACCCAAGGTTTTGCCTCGTCCGGTAGATGCCATATTTATCCCGAAAAAACCATGGCTTTCGCTTGATTCGCTAAGAGATTGTGCCAATTTGTAGGCTTTGTTTTGCCAGAAAAATTTCTTTATTTTTGTCTGCTTAGTAAACTTTGCATCGTAGCCGAGGGTCGGCAGCTCTTCTTTCAACCTGGGTAGTTTTCTAGCTAGCAGATATGCATTTGAGGCGACACCAATATTATGCTCATCTAACTGCTGGTTAAGTGCGCCGTTGTGTGTATTTGCGAAACTTTTATACCCTTGATCTTGCCATTGAACTGTTTTCTCAGATGCTGAGTAATAATGGTCGGAAAGCATTAACGCCAGCCTTGACAGGTGTGCTGTAAATCGATTCTCAAACCAGTCCTGCTGATCAAGACGTTGACAAGCCAATGCTTTGGTGGCCAGTGTTTTAGCTTTTCTTCTCCATGTGGCACTGAGTAACGGTGTGCCATGAGGAAACACCCAGTTATCTTTTTTTATCTTCTCATCCCAGTCATCAAGACTATTGGCCGAGTTCCAAAGAGAATCAAATGACTTGTCAAGCCACTGATTGATAAACTCAAAACCAGGTGCATTACTCACTTTTTCTGCTGGATAAATGGGTAGTTTATGATGCGATACAACTAGCCAAGCTACTAACCGCGCTACAGGAGGAAGCTTAGAGAGTGGATTGTTAATATTTTCTGCGGGATCTTTTATGAGTCGTTCTAATACTACGTATTCATGTTTTTCATTAACAGTTGCAAGCGATTGCAGCCACTCTTGGTCAGTTTGCTGCCCTACAAATGCCTGAAATAGCCGCAAAGAAACCCATTCATGCCGATAAGGTTCCCAATTTTTACCTTTATTATCGGGTTTTAATTTATTTTGGAAAAGAACATTGGCCTTCCCAAAGTCGTGAAACAAACCTGCGATAGCAGCCAATAGTGCAATCACGTCTGCATTATTCCAATAACTTTCCTGATGGCTTTTTATAAAATCTTTTCCCGTTAAGTTAACAGGAACGACTCCTTGCAAATTAAATCGTGAGCGATTCCCTACTATCCAAACCAACTCCGAGCGTGAGCGGCTCCTAATCCAAAAACAACTCACCGCCGTACTTTTACTGGCTGTTTTCCCCAATAATTTCTTAACTGCCTGCAAGCCTTCTGCCGTGATCACGGTTTGCCATGTGTTATCGCCAATGCGATTGGCGAAGGCATCGAGCACTCGCCTGGTTCTGCTGAGTGCTTTTTTCTCGCATTGGGAAACAAAGGTCACCATCATTGGGCGTCACCTTCTTCAGGTTTTTTGCTTGAGTGATGCTCTAAAGCAATGAGTTTTACCTGCTCAAACATAAAATCCAGTGCTTTGTGTTGGGTGAAATTTTGCAGGCATTGCTGGCGAAACTCTTGTTCGGTTGCGCCTTCTTTAGCGCAGATAAAGGCCCACGGCAGTATGAGCGTATCTTTGATTAAATCAGCCACATCAAACACCAGTGCGCCTCGACGCGTTTTGCCGTGCATAACGGCAAAACCATGAGGGATACCTAACACCCATAGCGTGCTGGCGGCTAGGCCATAGGCAAGGTAGTTACCGTGGTTGAGAAAGGCGTTGGCGGTGTCTACTGAGTCTCTTTCGCGTACAAAATCACCGTGCTGGGTTCTGTTGACGGCCATTTTATAAAGCTGCTTGGTCAGTTGGGCTTCTGCGGTTAACAGGTCGGCTACTTTTTTTGCTTGATCTATTTTTGAACTGGCGTTGTTAAGGGCACTGATAAGTACCGGATCATCTGCGCTAAAACCTTCGACTTGCAGGTCTTTGTCTTTTCCCCAAATGCTTTGCATGTATTGCAAGCGAGCGTGTTGTAGTTGCTTGGCGGCTTGTAGGCGTTTTTCATCATCAAACCAGAACTGCATCCAGCCTTGCATGTATTCGGTGGGGCGGTATTCGCTTTGTGGGGTCATCCATTCTATTTCGCTACCCATTAATAAGGGGGTAGCTCCACCGCCACTAAAACCAACTAAAACGCCTGCTGAGGCGAGCATTCGCATGGCTGCTTGGGTTATAGAGGTACCATTACCAAGCAGAATAACGGTGGTATTAGCAATGGGAATATTCCAATATTGCTTGTCAGCTTTGCCTTCTGTTAGGTAAAGAACACGGCCATCTTTTTGCATAACGCGACAATATTCTAGGTAATAGATATTGGCCCGTTTTGAGTGCAGTATGGCTTTTAAGTCGGTGAGTTGTTCCATTCTCGATATATCCTTGGCTTTATGAAGTATTGTCCCCACCCAGTTCTAAGCTTCAACCTACTGTATAATTTATGAGCGACAAAACCAGTCCTATTTATTACCTTACAATGTAACCTTTGCACGAAACGTCAGTAATTATTTAAAATAAAAAAACATCCTAATTAAATATCAATCAGCGTATAAAATTGGCCTCTAAAAACTAGAGGCAGTATACCTTGGCAGAAGCAGGCAGCCACTTATGATGCCATTAAAAGAGCTTAGAAAAGAAACAACCTTGAGTTTAGAGTTCCTTCTGTAGACGGCTTCAATTATTAAACCCTTACCTCAACGTTTTTTATATCCGTGTCCCCTTATTTTTACTCTAAACACTAAACCTCATAAATAAAATCTTTCACGTCAGACTCCCAAGCATAGAAAGGGTAATCGCGTGGGTTAGAGACAATTGGTACTCCGCTAATTTTATAATTCACCGGTACATGGAGGTGCCCATGAAACCATGCGTCGATACTATCAGAGTGCTTTGTAATAAGATGTTCGAGAGAGCTGGCGTAGGCACCTTCGTATGGTAACTTTGCAGGGTTTACAGAGTTGTAGGATGGGGGATGGGGGATGGGGCATGATGCGTCACAACGACCGTCTTGCCATTAAAAGGGTTGCTCAATTCAGTCTTAAGGTATTGCACAGCTTCTATGTGCTTCATGTAAGTAATGATGGGCACCAACAGGCCTTTCTTGGCTAGGGCGGACTCTAAAGAATCTTTTTGAATAGTCGTTGCTTGCTCAACAAGCGTTGAATTTGCATAGAAATCGGTTGCCTTGATAAAGTTATAATCGTTCATCTGCTGATGGAGGTAATTAATAATTAATTGGTCGCTCCAGTCATCAAAGCTAGTCCAAAGTGTCGTACCGATAAAGCGAACACCATCAATGACCTTGCTTTGGTTATCAAGGAAGTGAATATTTGTTCCGGCAGCGCACTTAGCAATATCCTTCCTTAAGCTAATCTCGTTATAGTAGAACTCATGGTTACCACAGATATAAACGACTGGGATGTCAGTGCCGTAGCACTGCTGCGCCCAAGCCACACCATCAGTTCCATTTGCGATATAGCCTGCAAGTACAATTAAATCAGCTTCTAGTGGCGCAGTAAGCACTAGTTTTTTGTCCACCTCTGTATGAATGTCTGATATTAGATGTATTTTCATTATTCTCTTATTTGATTAATTCGCCGGATAGGTCTACGAGGCCACTTATCGGAGTTCCACAAACGCTAATTCCGTTTGCCAGCGTCGCGGTATAATACTGGTGGTGATGACCATGAAAGATTTGGCTAACACCCATCGACTGGGCCAGTAAATCAATTTCGTGGAAGCCATGTTTATGACAACTAGGCGCTTCGTGGGTAATAAGTATGTCTGCTTGTTGAAGGCTCAACGCTTCATAGTCTTCATGCCAAATAGCGGCCTCATGATGGAGAGGTAAGCCATTCTTCTTAGCATTGGCCGGAAGAAAGTTAAGTAGGTCTTCTCGTCGTTCCCAGCGAATTTTTTCGTCTGGATGCCAAACTTTTCCTTTGAAAACGCCGCCTAAGCCTGCAACTTTTAATCCACCGATATCGATAACACGCCCATCGATATTGTTGTCAGCATAGTCAGATTCAAATAAATTTGAGTGCAACGCTGGGCTGTCATAGTCGTGGTTGCCCGGTATCCAATAAACACTAGTCAGGCCCCGCTATTTGTTCTAACTCAGTGTCAAGGCGAGTACACAGCCCAAAATCACCTAAAATAACGATAGCTTCAGGTTTAAAGATTAAGACCGATTTAATAATCGCTCTAAAATCACCGTACGGGTCGCCTGCAAAAATGATTTTGCTTGTTGTACGCACATCAAACCTCTACGACCCAATTAGGTTTAAACGGGACTGGTATATGCTCACCAGGGTAGCCCAGTTGGTTGCTAACAAGCCTGCAACCACAGACCTTGGTATCAAGTGATGAATGTGTATGACCGTATATCCATAAGTCTGCTTCTTTTACTAGGTCAGCCATGTCAGAAATAAAAGCACCTGATATCTCATTGAATCGATATTGCTTATGCTGACATTCTAGGCTGGGGCCATGATGGCTGACCACAACAGTTTTCCCAGAGAGGTTATTGTCCAACTTATGAGCTAAATACTGCTTTGAATTGCGGCAAATTTCCTGGGCATTGGCCGGTGTGAAGTTAAATTCCTTGTTTCGTATCACGACATGGTCACGTAAAAATCTTCCGCAGTAAGCCATATGAAGTGACTGCTGTTCAGGATCGTTGCTAAGGTAATCAGTCCACAAGGTGCAACCCAAAAACCTGGTGTTGTTAATAATGACTTCGTCATTCTCAAGAAAGTGTACCAACGGGTGACTGCTGGAAGCTTCTCGCATCTTTCTAAGCATATGGTGATAATCATGCGAGTAGAACTCATGGTTGCCAGCTACCAGGATTAGAGGTTTGTTTTGCAGGGTGGATTAATGATCGAGCACACTTTATTAATCAAAAAAAAGATTTATTGGTTAGCGACAACTACCAACAAATTCAAAGCAAGTACCATTTGGGTCTCTAAATATACTAAGTGAAGTGTTGTTTCTTATCCGAAGGCGAGTAATAGAGACGCTTTCCACAGACGTGCATCACTTTTTTACTATGGAATTTATAGCAAAACCAAATGAACAATACATTTATGGTTATAAATTAATATTTATTGTTAATTTTAATGCCTTGCTTACGTTTATACCTATAAGCGACGAAACATAATCAATTTAAATGTTTTGTACGTAATTTTTCAAATCGAAATTATAGGAGAGTCAAAATGTCAAATACCCGTCATATTCAACAGCGCATGTCCCAACGTGGAATTAAACAATCAATGATTGATATGGTTTTAAACTTTGGAATTCCCAATGGGGATAGAGTCATTCTCAACCGCAAAGGGTTGGATGGAATCTTAGTGGAAATAGAAAAGTTGAAGAAGAGTGCCTTAAAAAATGAGAGAAAAAGGAGGGCTAGTCGTTGTTGAAACTAATGACGCATTACTAACAGCATATTCACTAAGTAGCTATAAACGCTGAGTTAGTTTTTCAGGAACATTTATAAATTCATTTATCGCTAAACATAAAAACAAGGAAATATAATCATGGCAAGCAAAGGAATCAACAAAGTTATTTTAATCGGTCACCTAGGAAAAAACCCAGAAACGAGATTCATGGCCAATGGTAATGCAATTACAAATATCACACTTGCAACCAGTGAAACATGGAAAGACAAGGTGACAGGTGAGCAAAAAGAAAAGACCGAGTGGCATCGTGTTGTATTCTTTAATCGCTTAGCTGAAATTGTTAACGAGTACCTAAAAAAAGGCTCAAAAATTTACGTAGAAGGTTCATTACAAACTCGTAAATGGCAAGATAAGAGTGGTCAAGACCGTTACACAACAGAAATTAATGAATAGCCCCTAATTTACTAGACACTCTAAAGAGTTACAATGTAACGATGAGGAGATCTATATGGCAGGCGAAAGATATACCGAAGAATTTAAGATTGCAGCAGTTAAGCAAATAACCCAAGAAGGCTACA
>MAAC01011261.1_pt1 | contig 51055 bp, 44 predicted proteins | sample 1115981 | NCBI WGS metagenome assembly MAAC01 (sample SAMN04961126, study PRJNA320927) | seawater metagenome | isolation source: sample BD02T64 sea water enriched with oil for 64 days | place: USA:Gulf of Mexico | collected 2013-07-27 | reverse complement strand
CTGCAGCCATTGCGTCAATTAGTTCTGATTTGTTCATAGCAAATAAATTTTTGATTTTAGTAGACTTTTGCAACTAAGTGTAACAAATATAGGCTTTCTGGGCTATTACGCAACTTTTTGAAGAAAAATCTTTGAATATTGGGATAAAAAACATGATTGTGTCCTAATATTTAGTTAAAAAACCCTCCATCCCTATGTCTATTGACCTTTATACCACTTTTAAGGTGTCACTTTGTTTTAATCCTCTTAAATAATCACCAATTGCCATTTTTCGTTTACCGGCTTGTTGAATTTCTTTAATTTCAAGAAAACCATCTAAACAATAAATTCGATAGAAATTTTTGCCATCTGTTTCAATATGTCCTGGCTGAAAGGAATGGGATGATATATTGTCATCACAATTGAATATTTTATGCATAACCCCATCTTGATCATCAGAACTTATCAAACAATGAGCTGCCGGATATGGATTTAATCCTCTAATAAAATTATAAACTGAAGTAGTTGATTGATTGAAATTGATCTCACACATCGGTTTAAATATTTTTGGAGCATCTCTCAGTTGTTGTTCATCTGCAAACAAATCTTCTTGTGCAGTGGTTTTTATTGCTTCATTAGAGATGTTATCCAATGTTTTTTGTACCAAACCTGCACCCAATACCATTAATTTATCATGGAGGCTTCCAGCCGTATCGGTATGATCGATTCTGCAGGTGTCTTTTAATATAATATTACCTGTGTCAATTTTTTCATCTATAAAAAAGGTTGTAACGCCTGTCTCATCTTCTCCATTTATAATTGCCCAATTGATAGGTGCAGCTCCTCTATATTGAGGCAATAAAGACCCATGTAAATTGAAAGTTCCCTTTTTAGGCATGGACCATACCACTTTAGGTAACATTCTAAAGGCTATGACTACAAAAAGATCTGCATCCCATTTAGCAAGATCTTCGTGAAACTGGGAATCCTTTAAATTTTCCGGTTGTAAAATTGGTAACTGATGTTGTACTGCTGTTTTTTTTACGTCGGATGATTGCAATTTATATCCACGTCCTGCTGCCCGGTCTGGAGTGGTGACAACCCCAACTATATTATAGTTGCTATTTACTAGTTCATTCAATATATGTGCAGCGAACCCTGGAGTTCCCATAAATACAATTCGTAAATTATTTTCCATACTAATGTTTTCTTAATCTCTTTTCCTTCTGGGGACCTTTATTTTAATTGAATGATATCTCTAAATAGGCTTATTTTTTCCTCAGATTCCCATTCTTTCAATATATCCAAAATATCTTGCCGGTCGAAATAATTAAACTGGCTAACCAGATCCTTTAGGTTGATTGATCCCTTTTGTAAGATGTTATGGATTTTAGTTTGGATCTTTTCTCGATTATTCTTCGATCGTTTCTTACGAATGCAAACATCGCATGTTCCACAAGATATTCCTGTATTGGAGTCCCCAAAATAATCCAAAATCCAATTTGCTCGACAAATATCTTTATTTTCTACATATAAATACATCTGTTGAGCTTTATGTAAAGCTTGTTTGTTTATATAATTTAGTTTGGATTCATTAATCCTTAAAAATTTACTTTCTTCCCGACTATGTAAGAAGGTCATCTTAGAGAGGTTGTTGTCTTGAAATTTTAACAATTTCATATTTTCCATCAACTTTAAATAAGACTTTACGCGGTCTTGATTCACGGATAAAATACGGGTATAGTACTCCATGTTTAAACTGAACCATTGATTGCCATCCAATGGGTAGTTTCTCAATAGATTTTCCCAGAGTCGAATTATTTTGGTTTGATTCGGGTTAAAATTGTGAATATTGAATTGCTTATTGGTAATCTTAATCTTTACATTTTGGTTTATACTCTGAGTAAGCTTTAATAAATCTATTGCTTGAAAATATTGAAAGGCTTTTAAACTGATATTTTTAGTTAAACCTGTTTTGCTTAAAAAGTCTTCAAAGGAAAAAGAATAGATATTGCCTAAACCATCACCAATAGCTATGTGGAAATAATTACAAATCTTTTGATAAATGTCAATTAGCTCCGCCTTTTGAAGTAAGGATTCTTCTTTTTCTGCTAGCCATTTCTTTCCATTGTCTTGGTATAGTATAACAGAAAAGCCTGGTTTTCCATCTCTTCCCGCTCTTCCCGCTTCCTGGAAATAGGATTCACAGCTTTCCGGGATTTGAAGGTGACATACCCAACGTACGTTTTCTTTGTTTATTCCCATTCCAAAAGCATTGGTGGCCACCACAATTTTGATGTTCCCTTTTTTCCATTGCTCCTGAATGTGACTTCTTTTCTCCTTTGGTAGTCCTGCATGGTAAGCAGCCACAGAGGCACCATGATTGGACAGCCAATTCGAAACCTCCATTGTTTTCTTTCTGCTATTCGCATAAACAATCCCTGTTTGAGGATTCTTTTTTACAATATTTATTAGTTGTTGATAAGTGTTTTGTTCATTAACGACAAAATAGGATAGGTTTTCTCTGAAAAATGGACGTTTAAAAATATTGACATCTGTTAAACCAAGGTTTTCTATTATTTCAGTAATTACTTTTTCAGTAGCTGTAGCCGTTAGTGCTAAAAATGGCACCTGTTTTACCTTGCTTCTAAAAAGGGCAATTTCAAAATAACTAGGTCTAAAGTCATGTCCCCATTGTGCAACACAATGCGCTTCATCAATCGCTACAAAACTTATATGTAAGCGCTGTAATCGTTGAATAAATTGTTCGTTTTTTAAGGATTCGGGAGCTATAAATAGAAAATTAATCGCTCCAGCCTCACATTCATCCAATAGCCTGATTTTTTGGTTGGCATCCAAATTACTATTATAGGCTTTGGCAGTAATACCTCGGCTATGTAATTCCTCCATCTGGTCTTCCATCAGTGCAATTAATGGACTGATAATAATGGCTAGCCCATCCAACATTAATCCCGGAATTTGGTAGCATAGCGATTTTCCTCCACCAGTTGGAAATAGGGCAAGGCTGTCCTTTCCTGCTAAGACAGATTCAATAACGTCCCATTGAGAAGGTCTAAAATCACTATAGCCCCAGTATTCTTTTAATAGTTGCTTGCACCGTTCTTTCATGAATAATATGCTGGATAAAAAGCCTTTGGATTGCTTTAGATGGATGATTTGATCCAATTACGGATAAATTCAACCCGTTTAGGAATGGACAATTTAGGGATTTCAAGTATTTCATAACCTAAAATCCCATAGGTTTTTCTAAGCTGAAGGTCAATTTTTTTAGCTTCATCCACATTCTCAACCCGTTCACTGTCCTTTTGGTAAATGGCCTCCCAAATTGGAAAATATAGGACAGTCTTTGAATATTTATGAGTGTGAATGAATTCTAACCAATCTTGAGGGCATTCAATATCGTCTAGCGCTAGGTAGGCTATAATGTCAATCAAACTTCGATCAAAAAAGGTAATATGATTCGGATGGCAATTTAAATATTGTTGTTTACGTGACTTGAAAAGTAACTCGCTAAAATGGAGTGGTGAATTTTGAAAATTTAGAGATGCATCTTCATCTGAAACAAATTCCCTGAAAGATTCCTCCATGCAAGTATGGCCCTTATTCAAAAGTGCTTTAATAACGCTTGATTTGCCAGTGCCAGGTCCTCCGCTTAAAATAATCCTATTCATGATTAATTAGTCAAATTTAATTCCGAATCGCAATCCATAATTGAGCGTAGTATGTCTTTTCTCATGGAGATACAAGGCATCAAAAAAGAATGAAAAATCCACCATTTCATTTATGGTACTTTGTAGAGATGCTCCGATAGACGTTCCTAAAAATAATATATCATTAGTGTCTTCAAAGTAATCATAATTTGTTTGTCCAGGATACCAATGTGTATCTCCAATATACACTATATCAATCAAACTCAATTCAGGAGAAATAATAATATCCTTACTCAGCGGGAAGTGTCCTGCCATTCCAGAATAGAGGCAAATTTCATCCCCAATAAAGGAATTATAATAATAATTATATAAATCTAAGTTTTGTGCTAAGAGATAAAACATATTAGCAGAAACCCTAATATAATCTTTTGTAAAATCTATTCTTCCGCTGGCACTGAAGTTGTCTGTTTCAAAATGATCAACTTTTAAACCATAGCTTAAAAAAGTATGATGTTGACTTGAAGTATTACTAGCAACAAAAGGTGCTATTTTCCATTCTTTTCCATTTGATTGGGCCTGGATATTTGGTGGGAATGCAAAAAATATACATAATGCAATATATTCTAAGAGTTTCCGAAGCTTATTTGTCTGAGAAGATTGATTCATTCATTAGAAATTGTTAAAGGTACAATGGTTGTTGAGAGTATGTAATTCAAATATACTCCATTGAGGTCAAAATATCCTATTTCAATAATATCAGATGAAAAATTTAAAAATATTAACCTAATAATTTGAATTTCGTACTAAATATAGCCCAATAATATTAATTTTGTTTTTCGCAATTTTTTATAAATCTGTGATATAAAAAACTATGCCTTTTTTAAGAATTTACTTTTTAAGTTTTTGTTGTTGCCTTATTACGATGGTAAATGCACAACTAGCTTTACCTTGCCCAGATATTATTATTTCAGGGGAGGTAATTAATGAAAACTCCTGTGGAATAGGTTCAAATGGAAGTATTCATTTGGATATCACCGGTGGAGTTGAACCTTATTCCATTATTTGGACTACTGGTGATACAGATCAAGATTCAATTATTGATCTAGCTTCAGGAACCTATGGTGTTACGGTAACAGATTCTAATAACTGTGTTGCTGTGGCGGGATTTCAAGTATTGTTAACAGATACCATGAGTTTTTCAGACCTTAGTATTTACCCAACTTGTGATGGAGATTCTGGAACTGGTATTATTTCTGTTTTAGGAGGGAATCCTCCTTATAGTTATTTGTGGTCAAATGGATCTGAAGATTCTACTGCAGCCAATTTACCAGTAGGAATGCATTCCGTGGTAGTTACTGATCAAAGTAATTGTGCTGTAACGATGGATGTAGAAATAATTACCAATCCTGAGTTAGAAGTTTTTCCCGTAGTAAATAACCCACTTTGTTTTTCAGACTTTGGAGATGTATCCCTATTTATTTTAGGAGGTGCCCCTCCCTACCAAATAGATTGGATGGGTGTGGATTCTACTGCTGTACCACCTGGGTCGTATGAAGTTGAAATATTAGATGCTAGCAATTGTTCTAAATTGGTTGCTTACCATATTGTCAGTGAAGACCCTATCATAGTAGAGCTGGATACTTTTTTGGTAAATTGCCATGCCAATCAATATGAGGTGAGTACATCCATTTCAGGAGGAAATCCTCCCTATGTATTGGATTGGTTTGGATTGGATACCAATGCAATTTTTTCAGGAGTACATTTATTTGAAGTGACAGATTCTATGGGATGTGTTTATCAAGATTCTTTGGTAATTGAAACTGTTGATAGTATCGATATAGAAATTACTAGTGGAGTGTTGGAATGTGGTGAAGATAGTACTTTGACAAGTATTGAAGTCATGGGGGGAATTGCTCCTTACCAAATTAGCTGGTCAGGTACTTCATCGGATAGTCTTTCTTCTCATGTTTTTGTTGGATCCAATTGGGTTGAAATTGAAGATGCTAGAGGATGTGTTATAAGAGATTCATTCATGGTTATTAGTCCAGTTTTATTTACTGTTGACTTTGATGTTACCGCCGCTAACTGTAATCAAGCCAATGGTACATTGGTGGCTCATGTTTCTGGGGGTTCTGGGAGTTTTATAATGTATTATGCAAATACTGCTATAGATACAATTTTATCAGCGTTGCCGGCAGGTTCCTATGACTTTAAAATAGTAGATGAAAATGGATGTGCATTAGACACTACCGTTAAAATTCCATCTACGCCACATTTGTATTTAAAAGGATTTGAAATTCAAGATAACACTTGTTTCGGTGAATCTCAAGCATCTATTTCATTGGATTTCCAAAATGTTCAAGGAGAGCTGGAATTAGAATGGAATAATGGAGATACAACCACTACTATTGATAGTTTAAGTGCAGGTGTATATTCTCTTGAAGCCAATGATAGTACTGGATGTGTTTTTGATACTATTTTTGTTATTGATGAAGTTCCTTCCATTGTTATTTCGAGCATTATCCAATACGATCCTTGTGCGAATGATGAAATAGGTAGATTCATTAAGGTTATTCCATCTGGAGGTGTTGAACCATATGAAATAGATTGGGAATACGGATCTTCTTCGGATTCTACTTTTTATCTTGAAAGCATCGGTGTCTATAATGTTACAGTTACTGATTCTAATGGTTGTTCCAATTCATTAAACATCTTGGTTGAAGGTGATCAAATTGGTGGAGAATATTGTTTTGAAATTCCAAATGCCTTTTCTCCTAATGGAGATGGGAGTAATGATTATTGGTTTATTTCTGGTTTAGATGAAAAACCTAATAATAGTTTGAAAATTTTCAACCGTTGGGGAATTAAGGTTTTTGAAACTACCAACTATCAATCTGATTGGGAAGGTCGTCACGATGGCAATGAATTACCAATGGGATCTTATTATTATATCCTGGATTTGGGTGATGGTAAGAATGTCTTTAATGGTACAATCTCTATAAAACGTTAAGATGATGTTAAGAAAAATATTAATATCCTGTTTTTGCGTGATTGGAAGTGTTGCAATGGCTCAACAATCACCTTTATATAGTTCTTATTCTGCGAGTGAATTTTCAGTAAATCCTGCGTTTACAGGAATTTACGATTATATTCCTATTCACTTTGTTTATAGATCTCAATGGTCAGGGATGCAGGATAGTCCAAGTACTTCCACTTTTTCAGGTCATTCTTCCATTGATGATAATCATGGGCTAGGTTTGGTGTATAAATCGGATGTTTTTGGATTAGTAGATCAAAGCTTTACTACGCTAAATTATGGTTATAGATTACCCGTAAGTTTAGATTATAATATGTCTTTCGGTTTAGGTGCTAGACTTGGACAATTAACTTTTAGAAATTCTGATGCTACCTTGCATGATGGTTTTGATCAAGTATTAAATGGTCAAGATCAATCAGACTATAATTTCGATTTGAATTTTGGATGGGCCATCTTTAATGATGATTTATTAGCGGGAATATCGGTTGATAATTTGATGCAATCTGAATTACAATTGAGTGAACAAAAAGTCCAAGGAAATGTTATCGAAAGAGAATATAAGGTATTTGGTCATTACTATCATGAACTAACGAATTTGTATGACTTTGCCTTAGAACCTGCCATGTTAATACGATTCACGGAAAATGGTGAAGTACAAGCAGACTTAAATTTAAACTTGGTGTATCAAGATTTCATCTATGCTGGTTTAATGTATCGTGTTCAGGATGCCTTTGGGATGGTAACTGGATTCAGAGGTAGGAAATTTAGTTGTGGATATATATATGAATATGGACTATCAGATTTGACTGACCATCATTCTGGTTCACATGAGTTTTTTGTTGGGATCAATTTAGAGAAAACAAAATCCAGTCAGAACAATAGATGGTACGATAGGCATAAAACAGGAGATTGGTCTGGAGGTAAAGGTATCTTCAGCCGATAACAACATATTATTTAAAGAAAAAAAACTCCTTAGAATTCGATCTAAGGAGTTTTTTTATATCCTTTGTTGTATCTTTAATAAGCGAATTTTGAAGTATACCGTTTATGAAAATACTATCTACTTCTCAAATTAGAGCTTGGGATCAATATACCATTACCAACTTACCTATTGCCTCCATTGATTTGATGGAAAAGGCTTCCATCAAATGTGTCAAGTGGATTCACAATAAGTTTTCAGGGAATAGGAAGTTTATCATTTTCGTAGGATCTGGGAATAATGGTGGTGATGGGATTGCTATAGCTCGATTTTTGAAAAGTAGTAGGTTGGATATTGATGTCTACTCCCTATTTGACTTAGATTCTGGGAGTGATGATTTCAAAACACAATTGCGAAGGGCAAAAAAAGAAGGTATTCCTGTCCATTCTTTTCAAGAATATGGTGAATTCATTAAAATAAACTCCAATGATATACTCATTGATGCCATTTTTGGAACAGGTTTAAATAGGCCAATAGATGGTGAGTACGGGGTCTTGATAGATAAGATAAATGAACTAAATGGAATAAAATTATCCATTGATGTCCCAAGTGGAATTTCTGCTGATTTTTCTTTTGAGCAAGGGAAGGTATTTTGTGCCGATTACACCCTTAGCTTTCAGGTACCAAAACTTGCTCTCTTACTTCCTGAAAATGACACTTATGTAGGGGAGTGGCATATTCTTGATATTGGCCTTATGCCAGAATACCTGGATACCATTCCTTTGAATACGGAATTGTTAGATCCAAATGATATTAAGGAGGTCCTAAAGCCTAGGCCAAAATACGCCCATAAAGGCACTTTTGGTCATACTCTTTTGTTAGGTGGTAATTATGGAATGGTTGGAGCCATCGTTTTATCTGCTAAGGCGGCTATTAGAATGGGGACTGGATTACTTACCGTAAGTACAATACCTGGTGTTTATACAGCACTACTGACTACATTACCGGAAGCAATGACCTTATTGTCGGATTTACCGGATGAGCTTTCCTTTGCCTCCATAAACTATGCTAAATATACTTCTGTCGGAATTGGACCAGGGTTAAATACAAGCAATAGGAGTCTGTCTTTATTGAAGGATGTCCTGGGAATTCAAAAATCTAAATTGGTTATTGACGCGGATGCTATCAATTTACTAGGTGAAAACAAAGATCTTTTATCCAAATTACCCCCAGAGACTATACTTACTCCTCATGTAAAGGAATTCGACCGATTAACAAAAGAGCATGTTGACCATCAGGATAGGATCAGTACCGCAAGAACCTTTGCTATTAAATACAATTGTATTTTGGTTTTAAAAGGTGCTTACACGGCTGTAATTTCTTCAGATGGAAAATGCTTTTTTAATGCGACGGGTAATCCAGGAATGGCAACTGGAGGGAGTGGAGATGTATTATTGGGAATGATCGCCTCACTACTTGCACAGCATATAGCTCCAATTGATGCTGCAAAATTTGCTGTGTATATACATGGATTGGCCGGAGACTTGGCAGCTGACAAGCTTGGGGAACATAGTCTTATTCCTTCAGATATTATTCGAAGGTTACCTGATGCTATCGGTTCCTTTCATCATTGATTAATCGTTATGCATTTACTTTAATGCTTAACATTATTTAACCCCTTTCGAATCCATTCATTCTGCATATTTAGTTAATATTGTGCCATATTCAGAGGTATGATTCAGTTAAAAAATATTCATAAGGCATATAAGGTCGGTTCAGGACAATTACAAGTCCTTAAGGGATTGAATATCCAGATAAAAGAAGGAGAGTTGGTTTCTATTATGGGCTCTTCTGGATCAGGTAAATCCACTCTGCTCAATATTTTGGGAATATTGGATGATCATGACGAAGGTGAATACATCCTTGGGGAGACTAGAATTGAAAATTTAACGGAAAAAAAGGCGGCAGGATTAAGGAATAGATTGTTAGGATTTGTTTTTCAATCTTTTAATTTATTGCCTTTTAAGACTGCACTTGAAAATGTGGCACTTCCCTTGTATTATCAAAAAGTTCCAAGAAAGAAGCGTTATAAGCTTGCTATGGAGTATTTGGATAAAGTTGGTTTAAGAGATTGGGCAGAACATAGACCGAGTGAACTTTCAGGAGGGCAAAAGCAAAGAGTAGCCATAGCAAGAGCGTTAGTTGGTCAACCAAAAGTAATCCTGGCTGATGAACCAACAGGAGCATTGGATACCAAAACTTCTCATGAAGTAATGGAATTATTTAGGCAAATCAATAGAGAAGGGAAGACTATAATAATCGTTACTCACGAGGAGGATATAGCTGCAATGACAGATAAGGTGATTCGCTTAAAGGATGGACAAATAGAAAAAATTGAAATTAACGCCAGAAAATAATGCGTTTTCTAGAAGCTTGGCAAGAATTAGTAGACTCTATAAGTAAAAACAAGTTACGGACCTTTTTGACTGGGTTTAGTGTGGCTTGGGGGATATTCATGTTTATAATTTTGTTGGGGTCCGGAAATGGCCTGATGAACGGTGTAACCAAGGCATATTCAGACGACGCCACCAATAGTTTATGGTTCTGGAGCGGGAATACTAGTAAAGAATATGCCGGTTTCCAAGTTGGTAGATATGTTCAATGGACCAATGACGATTTTGAATTAATAAAGCGGAAGTTTCCCGAATTACCTTATGGTACCGCTCGATATAATTTTTGGAGGGCTCAGATACAATATAAAAAAGAAGCCTCAAATTATCAAACAAGAGGAGTACATCCCGATCATCAAAAATTAGAAAAAACAATTATTCAAGAAGGTAGGTATCTAAATCAAACCGATCTTGATGAAAACAAAAAAGTAATTGTCATTGGGAAGAACATTGCACATGAAATCTTCAAGGATGAAAATCCAGTAGGAAAATATGTCAACCTTATGAAAATACCTTTTCAGGTAATCGGTGTTTTTTATGATGAAGGTAATTTAGGAGAGAACTCAAAGGCATTTATTCCAATTACGACTACACAGCGTGTTTTTGTTGGAAAGGACAATATCCGGGCAATGATATTTTCAACGGGTGATTTAAGTATTGCGGAAACCACCAAGGTTGCAAAGGAGGTTGAGATGACCTTAAAAAATAAGTATTCTATTCATCCAGATGATACAAGAGCAGTCCATGTACGCGACAATAACAAAGAGTTTGCTCAAATCAGTAATATCATTGTTGGGATAAAAAGTTTTGTTTATATATTATCCATATTAACCATTTTGATTGGCGTAGTAGGGGTGAGCAGTATCATGACCGTTGTAGTAAAGGAGCGGACTAGAGAAATAGGAATCCGTAAGGCTATTGGGGCAACTCCATTTTCGATTGTTTCCAGTATCATGTTTGAATCAGTTATCATTACTGCCTTTGCTGGTTATATAGGAATGTTGTTGGGGATAGGATTACTAGAGTATATAAATGCAGAATTCCCAAATGGATTGCATGAAATGGTTCAGAATCCTAGTGTTCGAATTGGAACCGTTTTCAATGCCACTTTGGTATTGGTCTTATGTGGAAGTATTGCTGGTTTTATACCAGCATTCAGAGCGGCAAAGATAAAACCTATTGAAGCACTTAGAGAGGAATAGGTATGAAAGGATTATTAGATAGAGATCGTTGGAGAGAAATTACCCAAACCATTACTGAAAATTGGTTTTGGTCTATGGTGACCGGATTTGGGGTCTTTTGGGGAATATTACTCATTATTATATTAATGGGTGCTGGGAATGGACTACAAAAGGGTATATCCCAAACCTTTGATATGGGCGTTACCAACAGTGTCTATATTTGGGGAGGAAGTACTGCAAAGCCCTATAGAGGAATGTCAGCCAATAGGAGGGTTCAATTGAACAATGCTGATGTACGTGCTATTCAGGGTTCTATTGAAGGGATTGATATTATTGCTCCAAGAAATCAATTGGGTGGCTATGGAAGCAACAACAATATTGTACGTGGATTACAAACTGGATCTTTTACTGTTTATGGAGATTATCCGGATCACGTAAAAATAAAACCAGTAGATTTCCTAAAGGGGAGGATGATCAATGAAATTGATATTATGGAACGGCGTAAAGTTGCAGTAATAGGAGATCGTGTCCTGGCAACTTTATTTACTCCGGAAGAAGAGCCTATCGGTGAAATGATCCAAGTAAATGGAATTAATTTTACAGTAATTGGCGTTTTTTCACCAAAAGGAATGGGGGGAGATTCTCAAGAAGATAGTGAATCGATTAAAATCCCATTTTCAACTTTTCAACAGGCCTTTAATTATGGAGAACGTGTTGGATGGCTGGCTTTCTCAGCTAGGGATGATATTTCATCTGCATCGGTAGAAAAAGAAGTTAGGAAGTTACTTTATGAAAGACACACCATTCATCCTGATGATAGAAGAGCGCTTGGAGGGTATAATGCTGAAAAGGAATTTAGAAAAATGCAAAGTTTGTTTAGCGGAATTAACTTGCTTTGTTTATTTATAGGGCTCATGTCTCTTATTGCGGGATGTGTTGGGGTTAGTAATATCATGTTGATACTTGTTAAAGAAAGAACAAGAGAAATAGGAGTACGAAGAGCTCTTGGTGCTACTCCCATTCAAATATTGAGTCAATTAGTGATGGAATCAGTGGTGCTCACCATGCTAGCAGGTATATTAGGATTTATTATAGGAATTTGGTTATTGGAATATATGGGGGCAGCTATGGCTGGCGATCCTGAAGCAATGGTACAGAATCCAGAGGTGGAAATAGCGGTGATTATTCAAGCCTTTATCATTTTAGTAGTGTCAGGCGCATTGGCAGGATTGATACCCGCCATTCAAGCATTGAAGGTAAAACCTGTTGATGCACTTAGGTATGAGTAAAAAGAAGGACAAACATTATAGTTAGTATGAAAAAAATAATATTTAATGTACTGGGATTGCTCCTGTTTGGAGGGGTAATATATACTGGTTATTTTCTGTATGAAAAGAATCAAGAACCAGAAATGGTATTTGAAACCATACAGATTGAAAAAGGGAACATTGTTAAAAAAACTGTTGCAAATGGAACGGTAGTTCCCCGCAAAGAAATTGAAGTAAAACCACAGATTTCTGGTATTATAGAATCTATTCTTGTAGAAGCAGGGGATCATGTTGAGGTAGGAGATTTGATTGCTAAAATCAAAGTGATTCCTAACATCATGAGTTTAAACAATGCGGAGAACAGGTTGTCAGTAGCTCGGATAAGTTATGATAGTTCAGATCGCGATTTTAAACGGAATAAGAAATTGGTGGAAAATGAGGTTATTTCATATGCTGAATTTCAAAAATTCGAGGCTAACTTTTTAAAAGCTCAGGAAGAATTGAGTAGAGCTAAGGCTAACCTTCAAATTGTGAAGGATGGTTCCTCCAAAAAGATGGGCAAGGTGAGTAATACGCTCATCAAGGCAACTACTGCTGGAATGGTACTTGATATTCCGGTAAAAGAAGGGAATCAGGTCATTGAATCCAATAATTTTAATGATGGTTCTACGATTGCTGTGATTGCGGATATGCAGGATTTAATTTTCCAAGGGAAGATAGATGAAGCTGAAGTAGGGAAGTTGGATTACGGAATGCCACTACTTATTCGAATTGGAGCCCTTCCAGGGGATACATTTACGGCTGAATTAAACTATATTTCGCCAAAAGGAAAAGTAGAAAATGGGGCTATACAATTTGAAATTAAAGCGAATCTGAAGTCTTCAGATGATATCTTTATTAGAGCTGGATACAGTGCCAATGCAGATATAGTGTTGGATCAAAGAAAAAATATCTGGCTGTTAAATGAATCGGTATTACAATTTGATAAAGACAAAAAGAGTTTCGTAGAAGTGGAGGTGGATTCTCAGATTTTTGAAAAGAAGTACATAGAACTGGGATTGTCTGATGCACAAAATGTAGAGATTATTTCTGGCCTTTCTGAAAAGGATAAAATTAAAAAGCAATAATTACACTCCTCCATGTTTGATCCTAAAGGTAGTTTCTGAATTTTAGAAACTGCCTTTTTTCATTTTAGAAAAAAAAAGATTACTTATGCAGCAAGGAGATTCAATTACCTTCTTTTATTCATTGAATAATTTATCTTTGCGAAAACGATTTTGAATTTTGAAAAAAATATTCTTTTACTCCCTAGGATTAGCACTGTTGTGTCTTGGTATATCTTGTGATTCTGATATAGTAAATAGTAAGACCAAAAAAGCCAAGAAAGGTGCTTATTGGAAAAGTCCTAATTCCAAAGATAAATATGCTGCTGGTACCCCTATTGATTTAGAGATTGGGGATTACCAGAATAAGACCATAGATTCTGTAGTGTATTTCGTGGATAATAATCGCATAGGTGTTCAACTGGGAAATGTTGGTATCCAATGGGAGACCAAAGATGAAAAATTGGGTAAACGACGGGTTGTAGCAAGATTGTATCAAAACGGTCGAATGAAAAAGATGTCAGGTAAACTAAACTTGATGTCTGGCAATACACCCGTTTTTTACGATTATTCTGTGGTGAACAAATATCCACATTCTACCAAGGCATATACTCAGGGATTGGAGTTTGATGGAGATGTATTGTATGAAAGTACTGGTCAGTACGGGTTTTCAAGCATTAGAAAAGTTGAGCTTACCACTGGTGAAGTTCTCAAAGAACATAAATTGGCACCAAACAGATTCGGAGAGGGTTTGACTATCATTAATGAACAATTGATCCAGTTAACTTGGCGTTCTGTAATGGGATACGTATACAATAAGGATAGCTTTGATTATATTCGTTCATTCCCATATGGGAAAAGTAAAGAAGGTTGGGGAATTTGTAACGATGGGGAGTACCTGTATAAAAGTGATGGTTCTCATAAAATCTATAAGTTGGACCCAAATACTTTTGAAGAGTTAGGATTTATTCAGATAACCAGTAATAAGAGTCTATTTACTCAAATTAATGAATTGGAATGGGTGAATGGGGAGATATGGGCAAATGTCTATACCAGTGATTTTATTTTGAGAATTGAGCCTAAAACAGGAGAAGTACTTGGGATAATTCAATTGGGAGGCTTGTTAACGGATCGAGAGGCTAAAGATGTGGATTATCTAAATGGTATTGCTTATCACCAGGAAACTGGAAAGATCTATGTTACAGGTAAGAATTGGCCAAGTTTGTTTGAAATTAAATTGATGCCTCGATGAAACTAGGTAAGGAATATTGGCAAAATAGATGGAAGTCAGAGGATACTCCTTGGGATATAGGATATGCCTCTCCGGCAATCATTAACTTTTTGGTAGAGAAGGTAGATAAGCAGGCACGAATTTTAATTCCTGGTTGTGGCAATGCCTATGAGGCTGAAGCTCTTTTAAAACTGGGATTTACTAATGTTCATATTGTTGATCTTTCTTCTTCCGCTATAGAGTCTTTTCAAAAACGTGTACCTTCATTTCCTGTCAATCAAATCCACTGTGCTAATTTTTTCGATTTAAATGAGCAGTACGATGTGGTGGTAGAACAAACATTCTTTTGTGCATTGAACCCCACTATGCGAGGTACATATGCCCGAAAAATGAATGAAATATTAGAGGATAAAGGGCAACTGATAGGATTGCTATTTAATGTTCCTTTAAATGAGGATAAACCTCCTTTTGGAGGAGATAAAGCGGAATATAAGATTGTTTTTTCTCCTTATTTTAATATACTTGAAATGGATATCACTTCAGATTCTATCAAACCTAGAGCAGGAAGAGAATTGTTTATTTGTTTGGAAAAGAAATAGGGGATAAATTATTAGATAGTAAATGGGATGGAATTAATATTTCGATATATCTTACTATTTTTACTGAATCAAGCATATTAGTATTATGAAAGAAAATGGAACTGTTATTTTAAATGCCAGCCAGATTGAAAATAAAATCAATCGTATTGCTTGGCAGTTGTTTGAGGATAATAGCAATGAGCAAGAAATTATTATTGCTGGAATCAATGGTAATGGATTTATGCTAGCTCAAAAATTAAGTGAAGTTCTTTCAGATATTTCTACTATTAAAATATGTCTAACGGAAATATTAATAAACAAAGAAGAGCCTTTCGATCATGCCATTTCTATAGGTTTGGATCCGAAAGAATATCAAGACAAAGTAATCATTTTAGTAGATGATGTTTTGAATTCCGGAATGACTATGATTTATGGATTGAAACATTTTCTAAATGCTTCCCTGAAGAAAATTAATACCGTAGCATTAATAGATAGAAATCATAATCGATTTCCAATAAAGGCAGATTATGTAGGGACTAGATTGTCAACTAGTATTTTGGAACATGTTACCGTTATTTTTGATAAGGATAACACTCAAGCGCTATTGAGTTAAGAAGGACATAATTTGAAGAAAAGGTTCGTTCATATTGCATGGTTGGGAATATTGGCAATTTTAATATTGCCCATATTTGAACAATTGACGAATGTTTTTAAAACTACTCATTTGAAAGGGGCTATTGTGAATTCAACTGCTCCAAGCTTAAGTAAAGAAGCCTGGTTGAATGGATCCTTTCAAACAAATTTCCAAAATTTCACCAAAGATAATTTCGGATTTCGCCCAACAGCCATTCGGCTGAACAATCAAATTGATTATAGTCTTTTCGAAGAGTTGCATGCCAAGGATGTACTCATTGGAAAAGAGAATTACCTGTATGAAGAAAATTATATCAAGGCGAGCTTAGGACTGGATTTTATAGGTGAGGAGCTTATTAAAGAACGATTGAGGAAATTGAAAAAGGTGGTCGATCATCTTAAATCTATTGATAAAGATGTGGTGATTGTATATGCTGCCGGTAAGGGAACCTATTTCCCAGAGTACTATCCCCACCATTATGACAGCATACTACCCGGAAAGACAAATTTTGAAAGTTATATCAGAAATTCTGATTCCCTGAACATACCCCATATAGATTTCAATAGCCATTTTGTACGCATGAAGGATACTACAAGCTATCCCTTATTTCCTAAATGCGGTATTCATTGGAGTAAATATGCCGAACTGTTAGTAACAGATTCTATTATCAGCTTTATTGAGGAGTTAAGGTCCATCGAAATGAATCATATCATCATAGATGAAGTGGATTGGAATACTACAAATTTGGATACTGATTATGATTTGGGTGATGGTTTAAATTTGATCTATCAATTGGATACTTATCCAATGGCTTATCCCAAATTTCATTTAGAACAAAAACCTAGTGCTACACAACCTAAAGTATTATTTGTTGCAGATAGTTATTATTGGGGAATCTTTAATAGGGGCTTTTCTAACAGTCTATTTGGTAAAGGTCAATTTTGGTACTATAATGAATCTATTTATCCGGATAGTTACGAAAAGCCCATCCATGTGTCTGAGATCGATCTAAAGCAGTCGCTAGAAAGTAATGATGTTATAGTGCTTATGTCTACGGATGCCAATTTGTATAAATTCGCTTATGGATTCATTGATCAAGCCTACGAACTGTATTTTGATAAAGAATAGGGTAGCGCTTATCTATAATTATTGCTTGAAACCATTAATTGGATCTTGCTAATGCACCTAAGATCTGTATCTAAACTTTTTCTTTGTAGAAAAGTGTAAAATAGTTGGTTCAGTATTATTCAGATTAAGATTAATTTGTACCTTTGTGCGATTCTTTATTGAATGTGAGACAATAGAAAGAAGTTTTAGATATAGTATTTCTTAATTTTTAGGAAATATTTTTTACAATAACTTGCTGCTGGTTTGAAAAAGTCATAGCTTTGCAGCTCGAAAAATTATTAAAGATGGCTAAGAAAGGTAATCGAGTTCAGGTTATTTTAGAGTGTACCGAACATAAGGCTAGTGGACAGCCAGGTACTTCTAGATATATTACGACAAAAAATAGGAAAAATACTCCAGACAGAATGGAGATTAAAAAATACAATCCTATTTTAAGAAGACAAACTGTACATCGCGAGATAAAATAATTTAGGTCATGGCAAAGAAAACGGTTGCAACACTACAGAAAAAGGGAGCAAAAGATTATACCAAAGCAGTGAAAATGGTAAAATCTGAAAAAACAGGAGCGTATGTTTTTGTTGAAGAAATGCTAATTAAGAGTCAGGTTAGTGATTTTATGAAAAAATAAATTCCACTAATTACCCTTTGAAAATATTTAAGCTTCGTCCGATTTTGGTACGAAGCTTTTTTTGTTGGTACCAATGTAATGTTTAATTTAGAACATTAATTGAAACCATTTTCAGGAGCTTAGTCCTGAGATTACAGCACTGTAATTAAGTGCTTTAAATAGAATGAAATACTATGGGAATATTTGGCTTTTTCTCCAAGGATAAAAAGGAATCCTTAGACTCTGGTTTAGAGAAAACAAAACAAAGTATGTTTTCTAAACTTACGCGTGCTGTAGTAGGGAAATCTACGGTAGATGAGGATGTACTGGATGAGCTTGAAGAAGTGCTTATTAGTTCCGATGTTGGAGTCAACGCTACCTTAAAGATTATTGAAAAAATCGAAGAGAGGGTTGCTCGTGATAAATATGTAGGAACTTCTGAATTGAAAAAAATTCTGCGTGAGGAAATTGCCTCTCTCATGGATAAATCCAATGCAGGAGATGAAACCGACTTTGTCATTCCAAATAAAAAAGTACCACATGTTGTAATGGTCATTGGAGTGAATGGGGTAGGGAAAACTACGACCATCGGTAAGTTGGCGTACCAATTTAAAAAGCAAGGAAAAAAGGTCATGCTCGGTGCTTCCGATACTTTTCGTGCTGCTGCAATTGATCAATTGGAAGTTTGGGCTGAAAGAGTAGGGGTAGGTATAGTGCGTCAGAATATGGGATCCGATCCTGCATCAGTTGCTTTTGATACTATTCAGAAAGCCATTGCTCAAGATGTAGACCTAGTAATAGTAGATACGGCTGGTAGATTACACAACAAGGTGAACTTGATGAACGAGCTTGCTAAAATTAAGCGTGTAATGCAAAAGTTGATTCCGGACGCTCCAAATGAGGTGCTATTGGTTTTGGATGCATCAACTGGTCAAAATGCAATAGAGCAAGCAAGACAATTTTCCAAGGTTACCGATGTAAATGCATTGGCATTAACCAAATTGGATGGTACCGCTAAAGGTGGTGTTGTAATTGGAATATCTGATGAATTTAATATTCCAGTAAAGTATATCGGTGTTGGTGAAGGTTTAGATGATTTGCAAGTCTTCAACAAACATGAATTTGTAGACTCCTTATTTAAAGACTAAAATTCCGGCATCTTAATAATTAATTTTTGAAATCTCTTCCGTTCTAATTATACGATCTCTATGAAAAAATTACTAGTTGGCTTTTTTGTGACGATTTCAGCCTTAGCTCAACACGGTTATTGGCAGCAATCAGTAGATTATAAAATGGACATCTTTATGGATGTTGACAATAATCAATATACTGGAAATCAAGAATTAGTATATACCAATAACTCTCCGGAGTCGCTAAAAAAAGTGTACTATCATTTGTATTTTAATGCATTCCAACCTGGAAGTATGATGGATACACGATCAAGGACCATTATGGATCCGGATAGACGTGTAGGTGATAGAATTTACCATCTTTCAAAGGATGAAAAAGGATATATACAACCTATTGAAATTAAACAAGATGGAATCAGCCTTTCTTATTCCATTGTTGGTACAGTGATGGAGGTGGAGTTGGCTAAAAGCATCATGCCCGGGACATCTACAACTTTGGAAATGATATACAATGCACAGGTTCCCGTGCAGGTCAGAAGAAGTGGTAGAGACAATGCTCAAGGCATTGAATTAACCATGACTCAGTGGTATCCAAAAATGGCCGAGTATGATGAAGAAGGTTGGCACTTGGATCAATATATTGGTAGGGAATTTCATGGTGTGTGGGGAAATTTTGATATCTGTGTTACCTTAGAGAAATCTTATATTTTAGGGGCTTCTGGTGTACTTCAAAATCCAGAACAGATAAAAGATATCGATCATGGTTACCAGCATTATAATGGAACTACTGATGCTAATCGATACACCAAGGATAAAAGTAAAAATACTTGGCACTTCGTAGCTAAAAATGTACATGATTTTGCTTGGGCTGCAGATCCTGATTATGTACATAAAACAGTTACCTTAAAAGACGGTCGTCAATTACATTTCTTATATCAGGAAAAAGATAATAAGGATGGTCAATGGGAAAAGTTACAGGTAAAAATTCCGGCAATATTTTTAGGAGCCAACGAGGCATTTGGATTATATCCATATTCTCAATATAGTTTTATCCAAGGTGGAGATGGTGGTATGGAATACCCAATGTGTACCATGGTTAAAAATGGGAATATTGGAACTGCCATTCACGAAATGATGCATAGTTGGTATCAAGGTATGCTTGCTACCAATGAAGCTAAGTATGAGTGGATGGATGAAGGATTCACTGTTTGGGCTAGTGAAGAGTTGGAAAGTCAATTCTTGAAGGACGAAAAGAAAACACCACATGGTGGGTCTTATAGAAATTACCAGTTCCTGGTTGATTCTAAACTAGATGAAGAGCCTATTTGCAATCATGCAGATATGTATCATTCAAATACGGTATATGGTATATCTGCTTATTCAAAAGGAGATATCTTTTTACAGCAGTTGTCTGATATTATCGGAAAAAAAATGGTGATGGAATCTTTAAAATCCTATTATGATACATGGGCTTTTAAGCACCCGAACCCGGAAAGATTTATCCGTATTGCAGAAATGGTTTCTGGAATCCATTTGGATTGGTATTTGATCCAATGGACTAAAACCGTAAACCATATTGAATACGAAATTTCAGAAATTTATGAAGACAATGCTACTGGATTTGTTAGAGTAAATAAAAATGGTAAGATGATGATGCCGGTCGAGATGGAGGTTGAAATGAAAGATGGAAGAAAGATCTTGTATTATATGCCTTTGTATTCTATGTATGGTAGAAAAAATATTTTCTCAACAGAATATGATCAGGTGAATATCATTCCAGTTCCATGGACAGATCCTTATTCTTTGGTTAGAATAAATGAACCATTGAAAGACGTTAAAAGGGTGCAATTAAACCCTTCTGAACTACAGGCGGATGTTAAGCCATTCAACAATTATATGGAGATACCAATGGACATGGATTGGACTTCGTTTAAATTGCATCGAAAAATTAAAGAGAAAAAGAAGAGGAATAAGAAAACCAAGCGTAAATCTATTCATCGAGAAATCACTTTTAAAAAGGTGAAAAAGTAATATAAAAGAGCCACTTTATTGAGTGGCTCTTTTTTGTTGGAAATAGTTGTTATAGTAATTGAATTCCGTCTCTTGCTAAGGCATCCGTAGTATATTCAGGCCATACGCTGGCTTGAACCTCTCCGATATGCCTTTTGTTTAATAAAAACATGCATAATCGAGATTGTCCAATTCCACCACCTATACTTTGTGTTAACTCATTCTTTAACACCTTTTGATGAAAAGGAAGATCCTTCCTTTCTGTGGTATTAGATAATGTCAATTGTTCTTGTAAACTTTCGCTATTTACTCGAATACCCATAGATGAAAGCTCAAAGGCTTGTTCCAGGATAGGGTGCCAAACAATTAGATCTCCATTTAAACCCTTATAACCCGATTCTGGATCTATGCTGCTCCAGTCATCATAGTCTGGTGCACGGCCGTCGTGTGGCTCTCCATTTTGTAATACTCCACCAATCCCAATTATGAATACTGCTTTATGTTTTTTGGCAATGGCGTTTTCTCTTTCTTTAGTAGAAAATTCCGGGTACATATTCAATAATTCCTCGGAATGAATAAAAAATATTTCAGGTGCTAACTTGCTCATTAACTGTGGATAAATAGTTTTTAGCAGCCTATCGGTTTTTCTGATGCTTGAATAAATGCTTTTTACCTTTTTCTTCAAATTCTCTATGGTTCTTTCTTTTGAACTTAAATGAACTTCCCAGTCCCATTGGTCCACAAATACGGAATGAATGGCTGAGAGCTCTTCATCTTGTCTTAAAGCATGCATATCCGTATAGATACCTTTATCCTCAGGAATGTCGTATCGTTTTAACTTATCCCTTTTCCATTTTGCAAGGGAATGTACCACGACCGCATCTTTTTGTTTAAGTCCTTTTATCTTGACTTTGACGGCCTTTTCTGTTCCATTTAGGTTGTCATTCAGACCTGTAGATTGTTGAATTAATAGTGGAGCATTAACTTTTTGGAGCTGAAGGTTTATCTCTAATTGTTTCGAAAAATGATCTTTAATGATCTGAACTGCTTTCTCAGTTTCAAAACTTCCCAGATACTTAGTTTGACGCCTGGTTGTACTAGTTGTTTCTGTTTTCATATGAATGATTTGTTTAGGTAAAAAAAAAGGCCCGTTCAAATGATGAACGGGCCTAAAGGTTAAACAATAGCATACCTGTTCACCGGAATAGTGAATTATTTGCATTGCTATTATTTATATTTATGGTGTACATGATGGTAAAAAAAAAAGCCTTCTCGATAATGGAATCGAGAAGGCTTTAGTATTTCGTTTTTATGATAATTTATCGCACAAAATAGTCTTCTCGAATTGTATGGTAATTCGAATTATTGAAGAAATTATTTTGTGCAACTTGGATCATTTCGTCTTTGTTTGAAACAAACTTATTGAAAATTTTGGAATGAAGTGATTTTTTGGACAAAAAAAATCTACCCTTTTGGATAGATTTTCTTTTTTAGTTGAATGTCAACTTTTTATTGATATCATCTACATAATTCCTGAATGTTTTGTCAATATCCATTAGGTTTTTGACAGTTTTGCAGGCATGTAGAACGGTGGCATGGTCACGACCTCCATTTTGAGATCCAATATATGCCAATGATTTCTTGGTATATTGTTTTGCAAGATACATCACTATCTGTCTGGCTTGAACAATATTTCTTTTCCTTGTTTTGGATTTTAATTGTTCCATGCTTAGATCAAAATAACGGCATACTGCTTTTTGAATCATTTCAATTGAAACTTCATTTACAATTTTCTTGACATATCGGTCAACAACTGATTTTGCAAGTTCCACATTGATCTCCTTTTTGTTGAGAGAGGCCTGTGCAATTAAAGAAATAAGTGCACCCTCTAATTCTCTAACATTCGAGGTGATACTATAAGCGAGGTATTCAATTACATCTTCCGGTAATTCGATACCATCTTTGTACATTTTCTTGCGAAGGATGGCAATTCTAGTCTCCAGAGCCGGCATCTGCAAATCTGCAGAAAGACCCCACTTGAATCTAGATAGTAACCTTTGCTCCATTCCTTGCATATCAACTGGTGCTCTATCTGAAGTAAGAACCAATTGCTTTCCTTGTTGATGTAAATGGTTGAAGATATGGAAGAATACATCCTGTGTTTTTTCCTTACCAGCAAAGAATTGTACATCATCGATGATCAATACATCAATCATCTGGTAGAAATGAACAAAATCATTTCTTGTATTGTTTCTGATGGCGTCTATGAATTGCTGAGTAAATTTTTCAGCTGAAACATATAAAACCGTTTTATCAGGATAATTGTCCTTAATCTCAATACCAATGGCATGAGCAAGGTGGGTTTTACCTAGTCCAACCCCTCCATATAACAATAATGGGTTGAAGGATGTTCCTCCAGGCTTTTTAGATATTGCAAAACTTGCAGATCTAGCTAGACGGTTACAATCACCTTCAATAAAGTTATCGAAGATATAGTTAGGGTTCAATTGAGATTCTACATGAATCTTTTTCAATCCTGGAATTACAAATGGATTCCTAACAGCATCCGCATTGGTAACAGTCTCTGTATTACGCCTTGTAAATTTAGTTGAAACCCTTTCAGCAACCTGAACACCTTGTTGTAAGCTAGGCTTAGGTAAGGAGCTTGGTATTTTTACCGTTGGAGAATCACTATTTCCATAGGTGTTCTCCATAACGATACTATAAACAAGTTTTGCATCCTGTCCCAATTCTCTACGGATTGCAGATCGGAGCAATTTGATATAATGTTCTTCTAGCCATTCAAAAAAGAATTTACTTGGAACTTGAATATGCAAGATATCACCTTTCAATTTGATTGGCTTTATCGGCATAAACCAGGTCTTAAAACTCTGTGGACTTATATTATCCTTGATGAAGTCTAGACAACATTCCCATACATACAGTGGGGTCTTGTTCATGTAATTTGATAAATCGTTATTGGTATTTTTCCCTCAATCCCACGTAAAGCATTTCAACTTTTTTGTGGGAAGACAAAATTGAGGACAAAAAAGTTAATAAAAAAATGAAATTGCTATTGGATTTTAACTTTATTTTGTTCAAATTATGGGAGTCAGTGTCCATGCCTAATAATGTATTTGTTGGAATTGTATTCAGGTGGAAATTCGGCTAAATCCCTGTAAACACTGGGGGTTTGTAGTTTTTTTCATTTTCTTGTTTGTTTTAGCCAAATCTTCTATTGTCCATATTTTTAGGGGCTTGAGCCTATTCTAGTCTATACTGTTATTTTACCATTATTTTATAATAAAAAATTACTTTTATTTTACTGAATTTTGGCCGTAATTCTCCTGTTCTCAGGGGGTTTTTAAATCAGTGTAAACTATATTCTTTAATTAATTCTTATTATAGTTTATAATTATAAAGATCGAATTTTAATAAAAAATATTGATTAATATTTCTTTAAAATTTTAGTTTATAAATTGTCTACCGAATTTACTTTTACTCAAAAGTATTATAAGATGAATAATCAACATTATGATAACACAATTTAAATCGCTATTGGTATTCGATTCATACTAACTAGTGTTGAAAATGTAATAGCTAAGTTTTCAAAATTAAATAATTAATTAAATTTGATTAAAATTCATAGCCGATGAGAAAAGTTCTATTCTGTTTATCCATTATTCTTTTATTTAGTTCTTGTGAAAAAGGCATGCTCAATCTAGAGCAAAGTTATAACTCGAACTGGAAGTTTCACCCTAATACATTAGAGGATACACTATTATTGGAATTACCGATGACCTTTATGGACACCTGGTATACCAATCAAAAAATAGATGATCTACATTTTGATGATAATGCAGTAGCTATATATATAGATTTTGAAAAGACTTGGATATTAGAAACGGAAGTACAAATCAATGAGGAACAGTTAAGATATGCATCAGCTATTCTGAACTTAGATCAGTTGGATGGAAATTGTACCATTTATTTAAATGGTCAGGAAATTGGATCTGTTCAAGATGGTGAACCGTTATATGAAATTGAAATAGGAGCTAAGTTGATTTTGGGAAACAATAGTATCCGTTTGGATTTCGATCCATTGTTTAAGGAAGGCGAAAAGGTATTTACCAATCAGTTCCAACATCTTTTTAGAAAAGGAAACGATTTTAGTCCTGCACATAGAAATGCTGGTTTGGAAAATATTTCTATTTCTTTTACCAACAATATTTATATAAAGGGGCATTTTTTGGAAGTCATTTCTGGCAATATGGATGCTCCCAACTTCCAGTTAATTGTAGATTACAATAATCCAAATTTTGAACCAGTAGAAGTTGGTTTGAGTATTCCCAAATTAGGGATTCAAGAAGAGATTGATAGATCTTCGGTAGACTCTTCTGAGTTTGTCTCTTTTAGTTTTTCTGTAAATAAAGAAGCATTATGGTATCCTACATCCTTAGGTGATGCAAAAATGTTTGATGCTATATTAAGTATAAAAAATAGTAACGGACTGCTTGAAGAGAAGGAAATCCAATTAGGGTTTATTGATCACCAATGGGGAAAGGCGAAAGATGGATATCATTACTTAGTTAACAATAGACCATGTAAGGTGACTGCGATAGAATTAAGTCCAGCAGGTATTTATAAGCCAAATGGGGATAAAAATTATTGGAGGAAACAGCTTTATGATATCAAGGAGCTTGGAATAAATTGTATTAAACTTAGTAGTGATAATTTTTATGCACCTGAATCCTTACTAGAGTTATGTGATAGTATAGGGATTTTGGTTTGGCAGGATTTTGTTTTTGAAAGACCTGCTTTATCAAAAGATATAATGGATGAATTTAAATTACGTAATGAACTGACAAGAGCTATTATTCATTTTAGAGAACATCCTTGTGTAATAGCATTGGGGATTAGTAATTTTGATAATAGCTCCTTAGAGAAGTTAGCTGACTTGTCCAGTGAGGAGAAAACTAAACTACTAAAAAAGGATATAGCTTTTTTTGAATATTTAGCTCCAAAGCTAACGGAGTCAGGTTCGGGGTTGAAATTTTTCGCTAATGCTGAATCTTTCTGGAATATGGATGAACAGATGCGAACTCCTTCGCTTCCTGAATTCACCTATTTAGATTTATGGATGTCCGAAATGGCAAAAGATCCAGAAGGAATTACTTTCAAAGTGCATAGTCCTAAAGGAGTTGCTTTAACAGGCTTATATGACAGTATAATGCAGCATTATACAAAGCCAATTGACCTAGAGGCATTGATATATTTTTCAGAGTTATATCAGGAGAAGAAATTAGAGCAGTACATGCATTCAAAAAGGGGAGAAAATTTGCATTTATTGCCACTTACGTATAACGAACTATGGCCAAGTGTCAGTCCTTCGGTTCAGAGCTTCTACGGGACTAAAAAGGCCGTCTATTATCAATTGAAAAGAAATATACAAGAGTATGTATTTGAAGTGGAGCAAGATAAATCCATATTATCTGTCTCCATGAAAAATAATTCAAAAAGATTGGTGAATGGAAAGGTCGAAATTGAATTATTTGAATTGAGTGGCAATACATTAGATATCGATCGTTTTCCACTTCAATTGTCATCAGGTAATAGTGGGCAAGTATTCTTTAAGGATTATACAGAGAGCTTAAACAATAGAATAGCCAAAGTAAAATACCTCGAAGGGGATAGTTTGGTTTACGAAGAAACCCATGATTTTATTTCTTTTTCTAATCCAAACCTGCCTTTACCTTCCCCGGCATTTAGGGTTATAGAGAAAAAGAATCAAAGTTATTTAGAAATATTTTCGGAAACCTATATGAAAACCGTAAAATTGTCAGCGAATCATTTAGGCTATTTCGAAAAAAATTATTTCAACCTTTTACCTGGAGATACCTTAAGAATTCCTTTTATTAGTGAAGACCTTTCCTATCCATTAAGGGTAGAAGAAGTAAATGTATACTCGTATTATCAGAGCTATGAATAATCAAGATCAAAGAGGAAACCTACGCAAAATGCGTACGGTACTAGAAGAAGAAGTGCAATATTACCTACCCTTATACAACAATTTGGATAAGGGGACAGAAATTCACCTTAATCCTTTTATAGGTAAAGAAATATGTCTTCAATTTACGGGGAATATAAATTGTGTGGTAACTGGTAAAAAGATTAAAAAGACCTTTGGAGAAGGGATGTCCTATGATGCTTTTAGATCTTCTCCTTTGGCGGACGAAAGTATCATTCGTCCGGAATTATCCACAGCTCATTTAGGGATTGAAAGAAGGGATTTGGAATGGGAAATTAGACATCATGTGGTTCCACATTTTGTTTATTTGTCTTATACAAGTGGTTATAAAGTTGGGGTTACCCGATATTCTCAAATTCCTACTAGATGGATTGATCAAGGTGCTACAAAGGCCATAAAAATTGCAGAAACTCCCTATCGGCAAGCTGCAGGGGTAATAGAGGTCGCATTGAAGAATTTTATTGCTGATAAAACAAATTGGAGGACCATGCTTAAAGGTAGTGATAGTCCTGATAGAGATATTCTGGAATTGCGCGATGAATTGATTGAACGAATTCCAGATGAATTAAAAACGTTTGTTTTAACGGATGAAACTGAGATGGATATTCATTTTCCTGTTATTCAATATCCTGAAAAGCCTAAAAGCGTAAAGTTGGATAAATTACCGACTATACAAAAGAAGTTAACAGGGATTAAAGGACAATATTTGATCTTTGAGGATAACTCTGTATTTAATGTTAGATCTCATTCCGCATATGAAATTACCTTTGAAGCACTGTAAGGTGTGATACATAAAAAAATCCCTTGAAGAGTTTCAAGGGATTTTTTTATGATTATTTCTCTGTTTCTTTTTCTTTAGTCTCAGAAGTTGGTTTTACGATGGTTACTTTTATACCATCTTTTTTTTCATTAACATCAATCATGATTTCATCATCTTCTTCTACATGTGAATTAATGATTTCTTCTGCCAATGGATCTTCAATTAATTTTTGAATAGCTCTTTTCAAAGGTCGAGCACCGTAATCTTTATCGTATCCTTTGTCAGAAATATAATCTTTGGCTTCAGAGGTAATGTTTAACTTATAACCAAGTCCTTCTACTCGCTTGAATAACTTCAGTAATTCAATCTCTATGATTTCATGAATATTCTTTCTTGAAAGGCTATTGAATAGAATAACATCATCTATACGGTTTAGAAATTCAGGAGCAAAGGCCTTTTTCAATGAGCTTTCTAATACTCCCTTAACACGTTCGTTTAAGTTATCCTCCTTTGCTGAAGAGCTAAAACCAACTCCTGTACCAAAGTCTTTAAGCTTCTTGGAACCAACATTAGAAGTCATAATGATGATAGTATTCTTGAAGTCAACCTTTCTACCAAGGCTATCTGTCATATGACCATCATCTAAAGCTTGTAATAATAGATTGAAGACATCTGGATGTGCCTTTTCTATTTCATCTAAAAGTATTACAGAATATGGTTTTCTTCTTACTTTTTCAGTTAGTTGACCACCTTCTTCATATCCAACATAGCCTGGAGGTGCACCTACCAATCTTGAAATGGCAAACTTCTCCATATATTCACTCATGTCAATTCGAATAAGTGAACTAGTGGATTCGAATAGAAATTTAGCCAACTCTTTAGCCAATTGTGTTTTACCTACACCGGTTGGGCCAAGGAAAATAAAGGAGCCAATTGGTTTGTTTGGATCTTTTAATCCAGCACGATTTCTTTGTATAGCTTTTACTATTTTACTTACCGCTTCATCTTGTCCAATTACAGTGCTTTGTAATTCACCAGCCATTCCTTTTAAACGTTCACTTTCTTTAGAAGCAATACGCTGAACTGGAACTCCTGTCATCATGGCAATTACCTCCGCAACAGATTCTTCCGTTACGACTTCTCTATGATTTTTAAGATCTTCTTCCCAATTGATCTGGGCTTCTACTAATTTTGCTTCTGTTTTTCTTTCTAGATCCCTTATTTCTGCAGCTTGTTCAAAGTCCTGTTTACCAACGACCTCTTTTTTTCTCGCAGTCAAATCTTCCAACTCTTTCTCAAGTTGCTCGATATGTTCCGGGACAACAATGTTTGAAATATGAACTCTGGAACCTGTTTCGTCTAATGCATCAATGGCCTTATCCGGTAAGAACCGATCACTGACATATCTATCCGTTAAACTTACACAAGCTTTGATAGCTTTATCCGTATAAATTACATTGTGATGGTCTTCGTACCTACTTTTGATATTGTTTAAGATTTCAATGGTCTCCTCAGCAGTTGTAGGATCTACAATTATTTTTTGGAATCTTCTTTCCAGGGCACCATCTTTTTCAATATGTTGTCTGTATTCATCCAATGTAGTAGCTCCTACACATTGTATTTCCCCTCTTGCTAAAGCTGGTTTAAACATATTGGAAGCATCTAAGGAACCTGCAGCTCCCCCAGCTCCAACAATAGTATGAATTTCATCAATGAAAAGAATGATGTTTCTATTCTTTTCAAGTTCATTCATTAAGGCTTTCATTCTTTCCTCAAATTGACCACGGTATTTTGTTCCAGCCACCAAGGATGCTAAATCGAGACTTACAATTTTCTTATTGAAGAGTACTCTAGATACTTTCTTCTTTACAATTCTCAATGCCAAACCTTCGGCGATAGCACTCTTACCTACACCTGGTTCACCAATCAGCAGAGGATTGTTCTTTTTTCGTCTACTTAGAATTTGAGAAACGCGGATGATTTCAGTCTGCCTACCAACTACAGGGTCTAGTTTTCCATCTTCAGCCATTTTGGTAAGATCCCTACCAAAATTATCTAAAACAGGAGTTCTGGATTCTTTCCCTTTACTTGGTGGGTTTTGTCCATATCCTTTTGAACCTCCCACATGCCCTTCCGGTCCTCCTGAAAAAGGAAGCTCCGCACTTGGACCTTTAGTACTTGATTCGCCGCTTAGCATTTCAAATTCATTTTTAATTTTATGGTAATCAACACCAAACTTAGTGAATAGTCGTGATACAGGATCATTTTCATTTCGCAATATGCACAACAATAAATGAATGGTGTTCACCGTACGGCTTTGATAGTATTTTGCTTCTAGAAAGGTTGTTTTAAGTGCCTTTTCAGCTTGTTTGGTTAGAGGAAGATTATTTTTCACCAAAGCATTATCGGTTTGAATACTTTGATGTAAATCTTCAATACTCTTTCTAATTTGTTTTAAGTCTACTCCAGCATCTTTTAAAATCTGAACAGCATTTGAACCTCCCTCTCGGATAATACCTAACATTAAATGTTCTGTACCGATGAAGTCATGACCTAATCTCAAAGCTTCTTCCTTACTGTAGGATATTATATTCTTAACTCTATTTGAGAAGTTATCGTCCATGATATTATTTTTAATCTAATTATGTAAGAACAAAATCTATTCCGAATTGTTACTCGATATATTCCCTTCGATTAAGAGAAATAATGTCGCATAAAATGGACATTATGGCATTCAATTCGAAATAATCTAGAAGAGTCCCGAAAGGAAATCATTATTTCTGATTAATAGACTCCAGGCAAGAAATAGAAGAATTAAAATGATAATGATTAATCGTCTACTTGTATTCTTTCTTTCAGAATGGTAAAATGATCTTTGATCCCATTGCTGCCTCAAGGACCCTTTGGATAATCTTTTATCACCTGACTCCTGTGTCTCATGTTTCCCAACTAGCTCTTCCAATTTCTCTTTACGCTCATCGTAATAGCGAGGTTTAATTTCAAACCTTTTGTTTTTCTGTGTTTTAAAGAAAAAAGAAACCATTGTCTACATTTTGTTTAGAACAATGTAATAAATTTTTACCTTAAAAACTCGTTTTCCAGAGGCTATATTTTCCCTATTCACCGTATTTAACAGCTATTTATCGGGTAAACAAAATGTTAGATGACTCTTAGTAGAATACTTCAATTATGTTGGGATATTGGCTCAATAGAAGATCTGTTGTAACTTATTTCCGGATGTAGAAGGAATAAAGCAATTAAACTACTCTTTTTTCCACAATACCATTATTTTTGTCCTATGGAATTTTATACTCACCGTTTGAAAAACGGGATGCGAATAATTCATAAGCAAGTGCCTAATGTTGTGGCGCATGCAGGAATTATGATTGATGTGGGAAGTAGAGATGAGACTGAATCTGAACAGGGTTTGACTCATTTTATTGAACACTGCTTATTTAAAGGGACTAAAAAAAGGAAGGCCTTTCATGTACTAAGCCGTCTGGAGGATGTAGGAGGAGAATTGAATGCCTATACCACCAAGGAGGACACCTATATATATGCCAGTTTTATAAAGGATTATTATGAACGAAGTATAGAACTATTTCACGATATTCTATTTTGTTCGAGTTATCCGGAAAAAGAATTGCTTAAGGAAAAGGATGTTATAGTAGATGAAATTAACTCTTATAAAGATTCTCCCTCCGAACAAATTTTTGATGATTTTGAAGGACTTATTTTTTCCGGCGATGCTTTAGGTAGAAATGTTTTGGGTACGGAAGAAAGTTTGGAAAAACTTAGTAGATCGGATATTCAATCATTTGTAGATCGATTTTTCCAACCTGAAAATATGGTTTTCAGTTCTGTGGGTGATATAGCCCCTGAAAAATTGTTCAAAATGGTGGAAAAATATTTTGAACATATCCCATCTAAGGGTAAAGTGAATACTCGAAAAAAAGTCCAACTATATGTTCCACAACATAAGGTTGAACATTTATCTCAGTTTCAAACCCACTGCATGATAGGTAATCGTGCCTATGGTGCAAAGGAAGATAAAAGAAAAACATTGGTATTATTGAATAACTTGCTTGGAGGCCCTGGCCTAAGCAGCAGGTTAAATATGGGTATTCGTGAAAAGTATGGTTTCGCTTATAGTGTAGAGTCCAATTTTCATAATTATTCTGATACAGGTTTATTCAGTATTTATTTTGGGACCGATGAAAAATACTTGGATAGGGTAGGGAAATTGGTCGAAAAGGAACTGTATAGGTTGATGGATCGTCCATTGGGGATACGACAATTGGAGAAAGCTAAAAGACAGATTATAGGACAGATTGCTATAGCACAGGAAAATCATGGTCAATTGATGACAACGATTGCAAAAAGCTACCATACCTTTGGTAAGGTCGATAGTTTGGAAGAAGTATACGATAAGATTTGGAGTATTAGTAGCCAGGATATTCAGGAGGTGGCAAATGAAATCTTCAATCCGGAGAGCCTATCTACTCTTATTTTTAAACAGCGTTAAGCATGGATTTTATTAGCAGTGAATTATTAGATTATTGTATCAAGCATACAGAGGATGAGCCAGAGGTTCTTCAACGATTGGATAGAGAAACACATGTGAAAATGATTAATCCACGTATGTTGTCTGGTCATTTTCAAGGTCGTTTTTTGAAAATGATGGTTCAATTGACTGGAGCAAAGAACATTCTTGAAATAGGAACTTTTACTGGTTATTCCGCCATATGTATGGCCGAGGGATTACCATCAGATGGTAGGTTGGACACCATAGATGTCAATCCGGAATTAGAGGATATTGTAAGGAAATATCTGGATGAATCCGGATTTGATCCATTGGTCAACCTTCATATTGGAAGTGCCTTGGATATAATTCCTACCCTAGATGTAGAATATGATTTGGTATTCATAGATGCTGACAAGGAGAATTATGCTAATTACTTCAATTTAATACTACCCAAATTAAAAAAGGGTGGTGTCATTTTAGGCGATAATGTTCTTTGGTCAGGGAAGGTAGTTCAAGATGAAAATATCAATGATAAAAGTACGCAGGGAATCCTGGAATTTAATCGATTGGCCAAAGAGGATGATCGAGTAGATAGTTTCCTTTTACCACTTCGTGACGGGGTTATGATTTGTAGAAAGAAATAGTGTCAAATCTCAATATCCATATCAATACAGAAATTGCTTTAATTGGTGGTGGTCCCTCTACTTTAATGGCAGCTACTTTTCTGGTAGAGGCTGGCTTGCAAGTCAGTATTTTTGAATATAAGTCGGCTTTGGCTAAGAAATTGAATATTGCTGGTAAAAGTGGTCTGAATCTTACCAATGATAAACCGAATGATACATTTATTTCCATGTATGGAAAGGATGCTGATTGGTTATCCACTTTCATTCAAAATTTTAATAATGAGGACTTAAGGTTATTTCTAAAAGAAAAATTGGGATTGTCTACCTATATTGGATCTAGCGGGAAAATTTTCCCAAAAGAGGATATTTCGGGAACGCGATTTATAAAAATTTGGATTAAATATTTGAAAAATGCCGGAGTTGCCATTTATACCCATCATCAATTTATTGGTTGGGACGATCAAGATCAGCTTAAAGTATTGGATCAAAATGGTGCTGAGATAACAATAAGTTATCGTAAAGCAATGTTTGCTATGGGAGGTATCTCATGGCCCATGACTGGATCAGATGGGAATTGGACTTCTGCTTTTCAAGAAAGAGGAATAGAATTGATCCCATGGCAGGCGTCTAATTGTGGAATTCATATCAAGGGAGATGATGCATTTTTTAAAAAATGGAATGGACAGTTTCTGAAAAATGTAAAGTTAAGTATCAACGATCGGTCTGTTAAAGGAGAAATTAGAATCTCCAAATATGGATTGGAAGGTAAGCCTGTGTATCACTTGGTACCTGAAATTAGAAAGATGTTGGCTATAGATTCAATCGTTAAGATTAACTTGGATTTTAAACCAAATGTATCAGCTGAAATATTGTTAGACAAAATAGTAAATAGTCAAGAGAAATCACGCTCAAAGGTATTGAAGAAGCTAGCTATTCATCCTAGTTTTTCTATGCTACTTAAAATATATAATTTACAGCATGCTACTCCACAATTATTGGTAGGGTATATGAAATCATTCCCCATAGAAGTAATTGAATTGGGAGAAGTCTCAAAGGCAATTAGTGTTGTGGGAGGGGTGAAGAAGGAAGAATTGAATCAGAGTTTGATGTTGAAAAAAGTGCCTAATAATTATCTGGCTGGAGAAATGATCGATTGGGATGCCCCAACAGGTGGATATTTACTACAAGCATGCTTTTCCATGGCGAAAACTGTTACAGATTCTATGATAGAAGATTTAAAATTTTAAATTTGCGAGATGGCAAAAGAAAAGATTTCATCTAAGGTTAGCATATCCAATAAAAAAGCTCGTTTTGAATACGAGATAATGGATACTTATACAGCTGGTATCGTACTTACGGGTACAGAGATAAAAGCACTGCGTATGGGGAAAGCTAGTATTGGTGAAGCTTATTGTTATATAAGGTCTGGAGAGGCTTGGATCAAAGAAATGTATATTGGAGAATATGATTTCGGATCGTACAATAATCATGAGCCTAGAAGGTTGCGGAAATTATTATTGAATAAGCGAGAAATATCCAAGCTTTTTGAAAAGCTTAAGAATAAAGGTTTTACCTTAGTCCCTTTGTTACTTTTTATCAACGATAATGGCTATGCAAAGGTCAATATCGGGGTGGCTAGAGGTAAAAAGATGCACGATAAGCGAAATACGCTTAAAGACCGAGACAACAAACGTCAGTTAGATCGAATCAAGAAAAATTACTAATTAAGAAGCATTAAGTACATGAAAAATAAATCTTCTATCCGTTTTGGAACTTATTTAGGATCTACCATGATTTTAACGCACCTTTTATGGTTTGTTATGGATATGTTGTTAGTTACAATTGCGGATCAACTGACTTCTGCAATATTGTTTTTAATATTTATAACCTTATCCATTAAGGAATTGAGAGATGTTGAAGGAGATGGATATCTGAAATTTAAACAAGCTTTCTTACAAGGGGTTAAAACGTGTGCATATGCTGCCATATTATATGGTGCTTATTATTTTGTATTTCTAGAGTTTATAGATCCTGAGTTTTTGAATAAAAGTATGGATTTCGCAGAGGAAAAAATGTACGAACTTGCCGAGCTTGGTTTTATGGACGAGGATAGTATTGAAGAACAAATGTTGTTGGCAAGAGAAAGATCAACAAGTATGTTTACTGTAATGTCGGGAATTCTTTCACACCTATTTTGGGGGAGTATTGCTTCTCTTATAATTGGAGCAATTATTAAAAAGAATAACCCTAATCCATTTGAAGCCTAATACATATGGAGTATACAAAAGATATATCGATTGTTGTTCCTTTATACAATGAGGAAGAATCTTTACCGGAACTACATCAGTGGATTGTTCGCGTAATGAAGGCCAATAACTTCAGTTATGAAGTTATTTTTATAGACGATGGTTCTAAGGATAATTCTTGGGCTGTAGTTGAAGACCTCAAAGCAAAGGATGAAAATATAGTTGGTATCAAATTCCGTAGAAACTATGGTAAGTCAGCTGGTTTACAAGTTGGTTTTACAGAAGCCATTGGTAGAGTTGTGATCACTATGGATGCAGACCTACAGGATAGCCCAGATGAAATTCCAGAGTTGAATAGGATGATTGTGGAGGATGGATTTGATTTGGTTTCCGGTTGGAAACAAAAAAGATATGATCCGCTATCTAAAACAATTCCTACTAAAATATATAATGGAGTAACCAGAGCCATGTCGGGTATTAAATTGAACGACATGAACTGTGGATTGAAGGCCTATAAAAACGAGGTTGTGAAATCTGTGGAGGTTTATGGTGAGATGCACCGTTATATTCCAGTGATGGCGAAATGGGCAGGATTCAATAATATTGGAGAAAAGGTGGTTGTACACCAGGCACGTAAATATGGCGTTACCAAATTTGGTTTGGAACGATTTATCAACGGACCACTGGATTTAATGTCTATTATCTTTGTTCAGAAGTTTTCAAAACGCCCTATGCACTTTTTTGGTTATATGGGGATTGTTGTGATGATGATTGCTTTATTATCGGTTGTTTGGTTAGGAGTAGATAAAATGTGGATTGATACCTCTGGAAGATTGATCACTGAGCGGCCAGTATTTTTTATTGGTTTGGTAAGTATGGTGATTGGGGTTCAATTATTTTTAGTTGGTTTCCTTGCTGAAATGGTTTCTCAGAATAGGCCCAATAGAAACAGCTATCAGATAGAAGAAGAATAAAGTTAGTATTTGACATACTATAAATAAAAAAAGCACAATCAAATCTGATTGTGCTTTTTTATGACTTTAAAGTACGAAATGTCATTAGATATTGTCATTTTGACAGAGTAGGAGATGTCTAAAAGAATAAAACCTGTCATTTTGTAATCAAATCAGGTGCTTTTTCAACTGGCACAATGATTGACTTAAGTGAATTGTAAAATTTTGAATCACATTAAAGTAAAAATAGATAGACATGGGTAAGATTATAGGTATAGATTTAGGTACTACCAATTCATGTGTAGCAGTAATGGAAGGTAATGAACCTACTGTAATTGCTAATGCGGAAGGAAAGAGAACAACACCATCTATGGTGGCATTTGTTGAAGATGGAGAGCGTAAAATTGGTGATCCTGCAAAACGTCAGGCCATTACTAATCCAACAAAAACTATTTCTTCTATAAAGAGGTTTATGGGTGAATCTTTTGACAATGTTCAAAAAGAGGTGTCCAACGTACCTTATAAAGTATTGAAGGGAGATAACAATACACCAAGAGTTGATATCGACGGTAGAATGTATACTCCACAAGAGCTTTCAGCAATGATTCTTCAAAAAATGAAGAAAACTGCTGAAGATTATTTAGGGCAAGAAGTTTCTGAAGCTGTAATTACAGTTCCTGCATACTTCAACGATTCTCAACGTAAAGCTACACAAGAAGCAGGTGAGATCGCAGGTCTTAAAGTTAGTCGTATTATCAACGAGCCTACTGCAGCTGCTTTGGCATATGGACTTGATAAGCAAGATCAGGACATGAAGATTGCTGTATATGATCTTGGTGGTGGTACTTTCGATATCTCTATCCTTGAATTGGGTGATGGTGTATTTGAAGTAAAATCTACAAATGGTGATACGCATTTAGGTGGTGATGACTTTGACCAAGTTATTATTGACTGGTTGGCACAAGAATTCAAAAACGAAGAAGGGGTAAACCTTAAGGAGGATCCTATGGCTCTTCAACGTTTGAAAGAAGCTGCCGAAAAAGCGAAAATTGAGTTGTCTTCAGGTACACAAACTGAAATCAATCTTCCTTATATTACAGCTACTGCAAGTGGACCAAAACACTTAGTACGTTCATTGACAAGAGCTGCTTTCGAACAATTAGCAGATACATTGATCCAGAGATCTCTGGAGCCATGTAAGGTTGCATTGAGAGATTCAGGATTCTCTATCAGTGAAATTGATGAAGTTATTTTAGTAGGTGGTTCTACAAGAATTCCAGCGATCCAAAACATCGTTGAGAACTTCTTCCAGAAGAAGCCTTCTAAAGGAGTTAATCCGGATGAGGTAGTTGCTATTGGAGCATCTATTCAAGGTGGTGTATTGACTGGAGAGGTAAAAGATGTATTACTTTTAGATGTAACTCCACTATCACTAGGTATCGAAACAATGGGGTCTGTAATGACTAAATTGATCGATGCAAACACTACCATTCCAACACAGAAGTCACAAGTATTCTCTACGGCTGCTGATAACCAGCCAGCAGTAGATATTCACGTACTTCAAGGAGAACGTCCAATGGCAAATGACAACAAATCAATCGGTCGTTTCCAATTGGCAGATATTCCACCAGCACGTAGAGGTGAGCCACAAATTGAGGTAATTTTTGATATCGATGCAAATGGTATCCTAAAAGTAACTGCAAAAGATAAGGCAACTGGAAAAGAGCAACATATCAAGATTGAGGCTTCTTCAGGTCTTTCAGATGATGAGATTGCAAAAATGAAAGCTGAGGCTGATGCAAATGCAGAAGCAGATAACAAGGTTAAGGAGCGTGTTGATAAATTGAACCAAGCGGATCAAACAATTTTCCAATCTGAAAAGCAATTGGCTGAGCTAGGAGATAAACTTCCAGCAGATAAAAAGCAACCAATTGAAGATGCATTGGAAACATTGAAAACAGCTCATAAAGAGGAAAATATTGAGGCAATTGATGCTGCTATGGAAAACTTGAATAAGATTTTCCAAGATGCTTCTCAGGAAATGTACCAAAATGAAGGTGCTGCCGGAGATGAAGGAGCTCAAAGTGCTGATTCTTCTTCTGATAGTGATGCTGACTCTGTAACAGATGTAGATTACGAAGAAGTAAAATAAACTACCCTAAATAGTACTATTTAGGTTTTGGATGCCACAACTTTGTTGTGGCATCTTTGTTTTTAATATATTCGTTTCAAATTATTTTGTTCAAATTACCGTATGGATAAAGCATTTAAAGAATTGGCCAAGGCAAAATTGGAACCTCTTATGACAGAAAGGAGGCAGGCCAAATTGAACCGTATTCTAGCCGATAGAATGACCTATATGTCCGTCGTTTTAGAAGATATTTACAATCCTCAAAATTCGAATGCCGTTCTTAGATCCTGCGATTGTTTTGGAATTCAAGATGTCCATATTATAGAGACCATCAACCCACATGAACAAAGGAACGAAGTATCAAAAGGTTCGGATAAATGGTTGAGTTTACATACCTATAATGATCCTGCTGTAAACAATACACTGGCTTGTATAAAAGGATTAAAGGAGAAGGGAATAAGAATTGTGGCAACTAAGGCTACGGAAGACGCTGTAGCTTTGCGTGATTTTGACGTCTCTAAAGGTCCTTTTGCTTTGGTGTTGGGTAATGAGCTACATGGAATTACGGATGAAATGGATCGCTTGGCGGATGAATATATTCATATCCCTATGTGTGGTTTTACTCAAAGTTTAAACCTGTCTGTTGCCGGTGCTTTATGTATACATCACTTAAAGCAGGAAATGGAGGAGAAGTCCATTGATTGGAAATTGACAGCGGTTGAGCAATTGGATGTACATTTACAATGGATTGTCAATACTCTGCCCAATGGTGATTTTATGTTGAAACGAATGTATGAAGACTATCAGTCTCAAAAATTGATAAAATAAAAAAGGGAGCCAATTGGCTCCCTTTTTTATGCGTTGTATAACTGATTAATTCAGCTTGATATTTTTTACTGCTCCTTCATCAAGAATGAAGATATTAGTTGGATTTGTAACATCTTGTAATAAGCATTTGAAAACGATGGTCGCTTTATTTTCCTCATCAATGGTTTTTACATATGCCTTTCCTGAATTCGATTTAAATTGGACGCTATCAGAAGTTTCGTAATGGATGCTTACCATATTATCGGTAAAATCGATATCATCTGTCGCGTTGTATATTTTTCCAACAAAAGTTTCCGTTACGTCATAAATAGTAACTTTCATTTTGTTTCCTACTAAATCTTCACCATCAACAGTGATGGTATTATTGGTCATTGTCCCAGTACAGTTCATCTCTGGGGCCATGAATGGAAATACATTTATATTGGCTGATATACCGACTTCTAAATTCCCCAAGTAATCTATATTGAATGGGGCATTTGGATCAGAATTGATAATATCTGGATTGTTCTTAGGTTGCGTTATCAGTAGATTTTGTAGTTTTCCATTTTCTATTAGATAACTATCGTTGAAAATAGGATCTACCCATACACTGAATTCACCATTTACTCTTTTAGAAACTTCTGTTAAGTTAATGAAGCCTAGTTGATTGGTTGCTATTGAAGAATCTGTTTTATGAATAGCTGCATAGAAACTATTGTTTGTAAACTCGTATTCACCTACCACAATAGGAAGATCTGGAGTAGCCATTAATGCAAAAATCATGGTGTCCTTTCCAAATATTCCTTCCAAGGAAAGTCCATTTGCTGAATTGGTAAGTAAATAATCTGTAGTACTAAAGTTTTTACCATCAATGGTAAATGAAAATTCATCGTTCGTATCCTCCTTATCAACGCTACAAGAATAAAGACCGGAAAAGACTAGAAATACACTTAGGATTTTAAACAAATAGTTGAATTTCATTGTTCTTTTTTTTTTAGTTTTATTGTAAACGTAAATCTAATAAAAATCAAGGAAATATTAACTAGATAAATGAAGCATAGCGTATGTCAATAGTAAAAAATGTATTTTTTTCTGCATTATTAGGCTTAATTGCACTAGATGTTGGTGCTCAAGATAAGGGATATGCAAAGAAATGTATAGAAAAATTGAGTTCAAATAGGTTACATGGTAGAGGTTATGTGAAAAATGGAGCCGATAAAGCGGCAAAGTTTATCGCATCAGAATTTGAAAAGATCGGTTTGGAGCCAATTGGAAATGATTATTTTCAGCACTTTGAATTTCCTGTTAATAGTTTCCCTTCAAAAATGACAGTTCAGGTGGATAAGCGGAGATTGTTACCAGGCGTAGATTTTTTAATTCATCCTGGTTCTCCGGGCATCCGTGGTGAATTCCCTATCTACTTAATGCAGGAATTTAGTGAGTTGGATCAACTACTTAACGCCTTGGATGAACAAGCCTCACCTTTTGTATTATTTGTTGATTGGAATGCCCTGGATCAATTGCCAAAACAGACTAAGTCTATATTGGAAAATGCTTTATTCAGAATACATAAGTTTGGATACGGTAAAATGGTTGCAATTGCTGAAATTACTTCAGAAAAATTAACCTGGAGCGGAAGTACCAAATTATTTGAATTGCCGAAATTCACTGTCAATTGTGAAGGATTTAGCCCTTCTTCTGGATCGACCATAAAGTTAAATGTTAAACATAAATTTTATAAAAATTATAGTAGTAAAAATGTTGTTGGGAGGCTAAAGGGAGAAAATGCTGATAGTACAATTGTGCTTACAGCACATTATGACCATTTAGGGAGAATGGGCAAGCGCTGTATTTTTCCTGGAGCAAATGATAATGCAAGTGGTGTTTCTTTGATGTTGAACTTAGCGAAGGAACTTCAGAAGGAAGACAAAAAATACGATATTGTTGTTATAGCCTTTGCTGCTGAGGAAATTGGATTACTGGGCTCTCGTTATTTTGTTGAACATCCTTTAATTGATTTATCACAAATTAAATTCCTAGTGAATTTGGACCTTGCCGGGACTGGAGATGAGGGAATTCGAATTGTTAATGGATCTATTTATTCAAAACAATTTGATCGTCTTGCGAGTCTAAATGAGAATGGTAATTGGTTGAGTACAATTAAAACTAGGGGGGCGGCATGCAACAGTGATCATTGTTACTTTCATGAGCGGAATGTGCCTAGTTTCTTTATATATACTTTAGGGGGGATTAAGGCATATCATGATGTTTATGATAAGTACGAAACTTTACCATTAACGGCTTATGATGGTTATTTCAAATTATTGAAAAGTTTTATTCTTGATTTATAAAATGGAGGCAAAAAAAAAAGACCAGTTTGAAAATTCAAACTGGTCTTTTTTATAGTATGTATAGTTCTAAAAAATAATTGGTAGAGAACTTATTTTCTGATTTGAAAAGTCTTTAATGACTATATAGTACATTCCTGAATTGAATTTTGGCAAGTCCAAAACATTATTTGAACTGACTACTTTATACATGGACTGACCTGAGATAGAAATGATTTCAACTGAATAGTTTTTATTCAACTGATCTGAATTGGAAGATCCTCCTTCAGTATCATCATCCAAGATTTCTTTCATGATTAACGTAATAGAATTCCCGTTGTCAAACTGAATAAATTCAAAATTCTCAGCTTGGCTATTGTTTCCTATCCCTATATTGTGAATATCTTGATTGTCAATTGCTTTTTGATCTATCTGTATGGTTGTGCAAATTTCGTCGTAACATCCGTAAATAGTTTCGTATCTGACACAGACCTCATATTTACCAGCACTTTCATAATAGTGTTCAGTAGTAGTTTCGTTGTAGGTTACAAAGTCATCTCCAAAATTCCATTGAATAAAATCAAAGGATAAACTTTGATCAAAATCTAAATTAAAAGTAACTCTACTTAGATCAATTTCATTAATCAAGCCAACTTCATCGCAATTTGTGCAAACTACCAATTCTAATGATTCTTCATGAAAGGCGTCCAATTCTCCGTCGTATGAAACAACTTGACCATAACAAAAATCGAATGTAGATATTGTATAGAAGAAATATTCTTCCTGGTCATCAATTTGACCTGGTTTATACGTGAAAATAAATTCTCCATTTTGATTCGTAGGCATGGAATCCTTTCTTAAAATGGAATTATCGGAGCCTTTACGAAGTTCCAATACTACCCATTGGTCAGCTACATGGAATTCATCAATAAGATCAGTAACAAGCCCAGAAACGTGAACCAGAGAAGTACTTCTTACGGAGGTAGCTTCTTCCGAGCCTCCTGCGAAAAGACTTAAGCTAATAAGGCTGAGTAGACCTAGTAATATGGATTTGAAATAACACATTTTCTATCAATAAGTAACAAATATAGTGTTTACAATTTATTTTTCAAAAAAATATTCATATTTAGGTAATTAACCGCTATATAAGGCATACCAGGGCTAAAATATAAATTATTCATTTCATGTCGCATGTATGCATATTGATTTACCTTTGTGAAATCATTATGAAACATAAAAAATACCAACATATATTCTTTGATCTAGATCATACTATCTGGGATTTTGACAAGAATGCTGCAATAGTACTGAAGCGTTTGTTCGAAGATTGTTCTTCTGCTCTTTCGCATATTTCGTTTATAGATTTTTTTAATAGCTATGTTCACCATAATGATCAGTTGTGGGGCTTATATAGAGAGGATGGAATTAATCAGGCTGATTTGAGGTCTGGTCGATTTAAATTGAGTTTGGCGGATTTTGGTGTTACTAGAGAAGATGTTATTGATTATTTTACAATCGAATATCCAAAGCAAGCGCCCTTACAGACTCATCTCTTTCCGTATTCTATGGAAGTTTTAAATTATTTATCTTCAAAATATGAACTTCATCTGATAACCAATGGTTTTGAGGAAGTACAGCACATAAAACTTAATAACTGCGGTCTAACAGATTATTTTAAGACAGTCACAACTTCGCAGAATGCCGGTGTTAAGAAACCTAATCCGAAGATTTTTGAATATGCGCTGCAGTCTGCTAACGCAGCAAAGGTATCATCCATCATGATAGGGGATAGTATTGAATCGGATTGTTTGGGAGCTAAAAATGTAGGCTTGGATCAGATCTATTTTAATCCAAAAAAAATGGACTGTAAACATACGTTCACAGCCCAGATATATTGTTTATCGGAATTGAAAAAAATACTCTAGCGTTCAGCTATTGCATCAATTCCTCCTTTTACTGCTTGGTCAAGACTTACGTTTATTTTTGTTCCAAGTGGTACAAAAACATCTACACGTGATCCAAATTTGATGAATCCAAAGTCATCACCTTGTTTAGCAGTTACACCTTCTTCAGCATACAGTACAATTCTTCTGGCAAGTGCTCCAGCTATTTGTCTAAACAGCACTGGTCCCCAAGTTTTATTCTCAACAACCACCGTTGTTCTTTCGTTTTCTGTTGAGGATTTAGGATGCCAAGCCACTAGGAATTTTCCAGGGTGATATTTGGAAAATTTCACCAATCCACCTAATGGATATCTTGTAACGTGAACATTAATAGGGGACATAAAGATTGAAATTTGAATACGTCTATCTTTGAAATATTCTGTTTCTTCTACTTCCTCTATAACCACTACTTTACCATCAACAGGTGCGAATAGTTGGTTTTCATTATTTCCTAAATTTCTTTTAGGATTTCTAAAAAATTGTAGGATTAGTATTAAAAATACCAAAGAAATCCCTCCAATAATATAGTGAGCAGTTACAGAATCAGTTAAACTTATTACTGCTCCGTTAACAGCTGCTATAATTAGCAGTGTTCTAAATATAATTACTTTTCCTTCTTTATGAAATCTTATCATGTATCCAGTTTTTATTCCCTATGAACTATAGGCCAAAGATAGAAAAAAAGGCATAGATCACAGGTAGAGCAACCATGAAACTATCCATTCGATCTAAAATACCTCCATGACCAGGTATTAAATTTCCGGAATCTTTTATACCAATAGATCTTTTGAACATAGATTCTACTAGATCTCCTATAGATCCGAAAATTACTGCTAATAAGGAAAAGAGAATCCAATTGTGAAGTGATGTAATATCTGTATTGTAAAATAAAACGATACCAGTTCCAATGGTTAAAATCGCTCCTCCTATGAACCCTTCCCAGGTTTTCTTAGGGGATATTTTTTCAAACAATTTATGTTTTCCAAAGGTTCTGCCACATAAGTAAGCAAAGGTATCTGAAGACCAAATTAAGATGAATAATGAGATAAGTATCATTCCCTCATAGGAACCATTGATATGTGCAAATGGTAAGGCAAAACAAAAGGGGAGCGCCGCATATATAAGTCCTCCCATTTGAAAAACTATATTGGCTGCACCTTTTTCAAACTTAGTAAACAATTCAAATAGAAAGGTTCCAGTAATGCTAAAAAAAGATGAGAACAAGATCAACTTGGTCATATGATCATTCAATCCGATATAGGTCCCATTTATCCCAACAAAAAGTAAAATAACGCTGAGGTAGCTGAAAAAGTTGGTGTTTAGTTTTATGCTTTCTTTTCCATTTTTAGCATATTCGGAAAAGGCAATTAGGGCGAGTGCTAAAAATAATCCAAACGATACATATACATTAATAAGAATTCCAAAGCAGAGCACAGCGATATATAATATACCGCTGATAGCTCTTAAAGTCATATTGTTCATATTTTAATTCTGATTGTAGTCTTCTATCATTAAGATAAAAAGCTGCTTATCATTGGGACGATCAATTCCAGAGTTATCTGAGTTCTTATTTCGGATACTGGTAATTTGTCCAGGAATATTCTTTTTGTGTCTAAAATTGATTTGGGTAAGTCCTTCTCCCATGTTATTTACCAATTGGGAGGTTTTAGCAATCACGATGACCTTTTCAGGTAAGTCGCAAACCTTATTATACCCCGTCTGTATTGAAGTGACCATAATGCGTCCATCGGAGGCGATAAGGCTTTCACAATTACAAATAAACACATCGGCAATAGTTGCCTTTGTTATTTGTACCTCTTCTTGAATGGTACTTAATAAAGCTTTAATGGACTGTTCGTAGCAAGCTAGATTTTTTAATTTCCACTGTTTGGTAATTGCAGCAATGCTTTCTACTAATTCCTGATGTGTGGCACAATAAATGAATTTACCTCCTTGTTGGGTTAGGCGATAGGCAAATTCTTCATCCAGCTCAGTGAATGTTTTAGGAATGTTCAAATCAGGATGCTGGTTAGCATCCTGATTTGAACTATGGGTTGGTTGACTTTCTTTTACTTGTTCTGTTTCCGAAAAGCCAAATATTCTATGCAGTACTTTTTTCATTGTTATTCTCCTCAACTTCTTCTTTATCCGACTTCTCTTTTGGTGTTTCAGATTTAGTAGATGATTTCTTTTCCTCGTATTCATCTTCCTTTTTCCAAGGACGAGCTCCAAGAATGTTTTCTAAATCTTCCTTAAAGATAACTTCTTTTTCCAAAAGTTGGTTAGCAATTTCTTTTAATCCATCTAAATTTGATGAAAGTACATCTATAGCTCTTTGGTAAGAGGTTTCAATGATTTTGCTAATTTCTTCGTCAATGATTTGGGCAGTGTATTCACTGTAAGGCTTTATAAAGCCGGAATTTTGCCCACTTGAGTCATAATAACTAATGTTTCCGATGCGGTCACTTAATCCGTAAATAGTTACCAAGGCTTGTGCCTGTTTGGTTACTTTCTCCAGGTCACTAAGTGCTCCTGTTGAAATCTTATTAAAGATTAGTTTCTCTGCGGCTCTACCTCCTAGCGTAGCACACATCTCATCTAATATTTGTTCTGTAGTCGTAATCTGACGTTCTTCCGGTAAGTACCAGGCTGCCCCTAAAGATCTTCCTCTAGGTACGATGGTTACTTTTACCAATGGTGCTGCATGCTCCAATAACCAGCTTGTCATTGCGTGACCGGCTTCGTGGTGGGCAATCACCATTTTTTCATTTTTAGAGATTATCTTGTTTTTCTTTTCAAGTCCTCCAACGATTCTGTCCACAGCATCCAAGAAATCTTGCTTTGTGATTTCTTTTTTATCTTGTCTTGCTGCAATTAATGCAGCTTCATTACATAAGTTGGCAATGTCAGCACCTGAGAATCCAGGTGTTTGTTTTGCTAAGAAATCCACATCCAGATCTTTCACATGCTTGATAGGACGCAGGTGAACCATGAATATCTCCTTACGTTCGTTTAGTTCTGGAAGGTCAACAAAAATCTGTCTGTCAAATCTACCTGCTCTTGTAAGGGCCTTATCCAAAACGTCTGCACGGTTGGTTGCTGCCAATACAATTACATGGTGATCGGTTCCAAAACCATCCATTTCAGTTAATAACTGATTCAAGGTATTCTCCCTTTCATCATTAGATCCTGTCATCTGATTTTTACCTCTGGCTCTACCAATGGCATCAATCTCATCAATGAATATAATGGAAGGTGATTTTTCTTTTGCCTTCTTGAATAGGTCACGAACACGAGAGGCACCAACCCCTACGAACATCTCAACAAAATCTGAACCTGAAAGTGAGTAGAAAGGAACTTCGGCCTCTCCAGCTACAGCTTTTGCCAATAGGGTTTTACCTGTTCCTGGAGGTCCTACCAATAAGGCTCCTTTTGGAATTTTACCCCCAAGGGCAGTATATTTACCAGGGTTCTTTAAGAAGTTTACAATTTCTTGTACCTCCTCTTTAGCTCCCTCAAGACCGGCAACATCTTTAAAGTTTGTATTGACTTTTACATCTCCTTCAAAAAGTTGTGCTTTTGATTTACCAATGTTGAATATTTGGCCACCAGCACCTCCGGCACCACCACCACTCATTCTTCGCATGATATAAATCCAAAGAACAATGATTACGATCATTGGTAGCCACCCAATAAGGCCATCCCAAATAGAATCCGTATTGGTGAAATTTAAATCTACCTTTTCAGCATATGGAACTTCTGTTTGAATTATTTCCAGTTGTTCTTGAAAATGTTTAAGATCACCAATAGTATAACTATAATGAGGTCCTTTGTTTGGTTTTTGTCCAAATTCAGGTTGACTCACTAGCCTATACTTATCCAATTCCAAAGATTCTTCTTTAATATGGATATAGGCTATCGTTTTATTACTAACCTCAATTTTTGCAACCTCATTATTTTCAATAGCGGTCTGGAGATCTTTCCAACCCCAAGTTCTGGCTGGATTCATTTGCTGCATCATCAGCCAGGCAAAAAATACCACACCAATAAGTGCATAAATCCAATAGAAATTAAAAACCTTAGAATTTTTAGGGCCTTTAGAATCCTTATTGAATTTATTCTTCTGTTTATTTTTGTCGTTATTACTCATATCAGCTTTTCGCTACTTAATCATCAATTGTCTCAAAAATTGCATCACCCCAAAGCTCTTCTAACTTGTAATGTTCTCGAATATCTTTTTGGAAAATATGAACAACCAGGTTGACGAAATCCATCAATACCCATTCGGCTTCTCTTTCCCCTTCAACATGCCAAGGTTTTTCATTTAGAAGGTCTAAAGACATCTTTTCTACAGATCCTACTATAGCACTTACCTGTGTATTGGAAGTTGCCTCGCAGATAATAAAAAAGCTGGTAGATGCATTCTCTATATTTCTTAAGTCTAGAATGGTTATTTTCTGACCTTTAACTTCCTGTATTCCTTTTACGATGACTTCTTTTAAAGCATCTATCTTAGTAACTGTTTGCTGACTCATGTATTCTTGTTAAAATATCTCGCAAAAATACGTATTAATTGCGAATCTATAGGATTTAATGGAGCTAATTGACCATGTTTTTATCAAGTAGATATAATATACTTGCTATAGAAGCAGCCCCCAATTCAAGCTCTCTTCTGTTAACGCTTTCAAACACGTCTGAATCAGCATGATGAAAATCGAAATAACGTTGGCTATCTGGGTGTAATCCCATCAGGATGATGTTTGGATTATTCTTTTTCAATGGTCCAATATCCACACCTGTATGTCCTTTTTCGAAATAGTGTAAACCATAAGGCTCAACTATTTTTTTCCAGGCCCGAATCATTTTCATCTGCTTTGGCGAAGCATCAAGGTTAAATCCTCTAGGCGAAAACCCTCCACAATCACTCTCAATGGCTGCTACATGCTTTTCACCGTTTTGCTCTGCCAATTGTGCATAACGTTTTGCTCCACGCGCTCCATTTTCTTCATTGGTGAACAGAACAAAGCGAATACTGTGTTTTGGTTGTATATCCAATAGCTTAAAGATACGCAAAACTTCAATGGTTTGTACTATTCCAGCGCCATCATCATGTGCGCCTTCACCCAAGTCCCAAGAGTCTAAATGGGCACCAATGGTGATGTATTTATCTGGAAAAGTCGATCCTTTAATCTCAGCAACTACATTGTGTGATTCTGCATCGTCCATCGAATAACAACCCAATTTCATATAAGCAGTTAGGGTAGAATCATTTTTTAATTGTGTACTTAGTAAATCGGCTGTCTCAGTACTTATGGCAGCTGCAGGGATGGCTTTATCCGGATCTTCATAACCCAGACTTCCCGTATGTGCAAAATGATCATGAGCATTGGTCAATGATCGAACTAAAACGCCGATTGCTCCATATTTTGCAGCTTCACTGGCTCCTCCCCATCTTTGATTTACACATCCTCCATAGGCATGGAATGTGTTGATTAACTTCTCATTGAATGGCTTGTTGAAGAAGACGAATTTACCTTTTATGTCTGCAGTATCCATATTGGCCAAATCTTCTATTCCTTGAACTTCAATGACACTTGCAGAAATTTGATTATTGGTACCTGTACCAACAGATCCTCCCAATGCACTTATATCCATATTTACCCTTCCTTGATTGGAGTAAAAATAACCATTTTCCTTTTTTGTCCTTATCCATTTTGGTACCAGTACCGCTTGTTTAAAGACGGCATCAGGTTCTAGGGCTTCGAGCGTTTCTTCACCCCAAATAACAGCCTGTTCCAATTCTTTGGAGCCACTCAAGCGGGCGCCAATGTTTTTGCAAAGGTCTCGGAGGTCTTCGTAGGCTGCTCCTTGCTCTAGAGCTTCATCGTAAATTTGTCGGATTATTTTTTTGTCTTCTTCCGTTTGTGAAAAGGCTTGTCCACCGTAAAAAAGACAAGAAATGAGGGCAATAATTTTTAAATTCATATAGATGCGTTGATTAAGCAGCTTTAAAAGTACGATATTTTTTGACATATCGCTCCTGCTACTTTTATACCTATATGTTAAAAAATGTGATTGATTGAAATGATTTTCCTAAAAATTAATTGCCCTCCTTTCTCTTTTTTTTATAAATGGTAATTGGTATAGGCCTCCCTTTGTATTTGCTCTCTATGATCTGGATGCGCTATACCAATCATAGCAGCAATCCTTTCTTTGATGGTTTTTCCATACAAATCGGCTATACCATACTCTGTAACTATAAAGCGAACATGTGCTCTTGTCGTAACGACACCTGCTCCTTGCTTTAACATACTCACTATTTTACTTTCACCTCGATTCGTGGTAGATGGAAGTGCTATAATGGGTTTTCCACCTTTTGAAAGGGAGGCTCCTCGTATAAAGTCCATTTGTCCGCCTACTCCGGAATAGAATTTGGTTCCTATAGAATCCGCACATACCTGACCGGTGATATCCACCTCAATAGCTGAATTGATGGATACCTGCTTAGGGTTCTGTTTTATATTGCTTACATTATTTACATAAGCGATATCCAGTAGATTGATAGATGGATTGTCATCTACAAAATCGTACAGTTTTCGGGAACCAATGATAAAGCCAGAGATGGTTAATCCTGGATTTAGTACTTTTTGACTGTTATTAATAGCACCACTTTCTATTAGCGGTAAGACGCCATCTGAAAACATCTCGGTATGTATCCCGAGATTTTTATGTCCGCTCAATTCATTCAATACAGCATTTGGAATGGTCCCAATTCCCATTTGTAGAGTAGAGCCGTCTTCTATTAAACTGGCAATATGATGTCCTATTTTACGCTCCACCTCATTGGGTGCTGGTAAAATTGTTTCGTGCACTGGTTGATCGTGTTCTATAAAAGCATCAATTTTGGATATATGGATAAAACCATCTCCATGAACCCTCGGTAAAGAGGGATTGATTTGTGCAACCACATATTTTGCAGATTCCATGGCTGCTCTTGATGCATCTACGGATAAACCTAAGCTGCAATATCCATGTTTATCCGGTGGGGATACAGAAATAAGTGCCAAATCTAAAGGGATAATATTATTTCTAAATAAGTCTGGAACCTCACTCAAAAAGGTAGGAATGAAATTAGCCTTTCCTTCCCAAACGGCCTTTCGTACATTTGAGCCTATAAATAGATTGTTGATCTCAAAATGGTTGATGCATTTAGGGTCTAGATATGTGGCCTTGCAATCAGTATGTAGTTGGTAAATTTTGAGATCGTTTAGGTCCTTTTCACATGCCAGATGACACATTTGGTCTATTAAGAATTGTGGTGAAGAGGCTGCTGTATGTATGTAAATTCTGCTGGAAGAGCTTAGGTAATCTTCCAATTTTCCTTTGCCGCTAATCATAATTTTGATTTGTGTTTGTTTATTCAAAGGTACGAAAGGGGGATAGGCGGTTTACTGACAATTGTTAGTTGTAAAGCATGTAATTGTCATACTATTTGAAAACTGTGATTTATGAGGATTGGATTTCTCTATTATGCAAGGTGAATAGGGGATAGCTGAGGGGAATGTGATATTTTTTTACACCATAACTATCAGGAAAACATAAAATTGCAAAGAGCTTACAAAAAAGCTTTAAAATAATTCGATTGTTATTTGTGGAATAAATAAAAATTGTACTATGTTTGCAACCGCAAAAGCGAAAAGCCGATGTAGCTCAGCTGGCTAGAGCAGCTGATTTGTAATCAGCAGGTCGTGGGTTCGAGTCCCTCCATCGGCTCAGTTCTTTGAAA
>MAAC01012091.1_pt1 | contig 51073 bp, 41 predicted proteins | sample 1115981 | NCBI WGS metagenome assembly MAAC01 (sample SAMN04961126, study PRJNA320927) | seawater metagenome | isolation source: sample BD02T64 sea water enriched with oil for 64 days | place: USA:Gulf of Mexico | collected 2013-07-27 | reverse complement strand
GCTTGAATCAATGGCGACAAATGAAACGCCGCCAGCCGAAGAGAAATCAACAGACGATAATGCGCAAGCTGAAATAACCGACCCTGATGATATCGATGCCTTACTTGAATCAATGGCGATGGATGAAACGCTTGTAGCAGAAGAAACGCCACCAGCCGAAGAGAAATCAACAGACGATAATGCGCAAGCTGAAATAACCGACCCTGATGATATTGATGCCTTACTGGATTCAATGGCGATGGATGAAACGCCTGTAATGGAAGAAGCACCTTCAACAGACGATGATACTCAAGAAAAAATTATCGAAGAAATAGTTGAAACAGAACAAATAGAACAAGTAGAAAGCGAGAATAAGACCAAGATTGAAAACTTGACTGCAGAATATGTAGCGCCTCTTCTCGCTATTGATTTTAGTGATATTTTAGCAAAATCAGCGGAGTCAGAGCTAACAGAGTTAGCAGCTTCAGAAGAAAGTGTAGTTGAAGATGAATTTGATATTGGTGATGACTTAGCTGAGGGGGCGTTTGATGAAGATACACTTACGGAGTTATTAAGTGATAAACCTACAGAGCATCTTGTCGAATTAACACCTGACTTTTCCGATCAAAATGTTCTTGCCGATTTACTTAATGATAATGATGATAGTAGCGATAATAGCCAAGTATCTGAAGCAACTGAAATAAATGATATTCAAGAATTAGACAGTTTAGATTTTGATGAACTATTAGCAAATATTGAAGAAGAGTCTAGCGTTGCTAATCAGTCTGTTGACTTCAATGAAAGCTTAGACGTTGGTGATGATGTTGCGCTTGCTCTTGCAGATTTTGACAATCATGCTTCAAATACTCGTTTGAATGAAAACAAAGAAACAATTGAAAGTGAACAAAGTTTTCTTTCTGTAGATTCTTTGCTGTCAGAAAGTCAAGATGACGTTAGTTCTGATGAACCTTATGATAAAGCTAATATTGATGTTGGTTTAAATGAATTTCCAGAGTTTACTAATGACGTTAATCAAATTGACGTAGATATTGATGAAAATGGTATGGCTGCCAAGCTAGATTTAGCAAAAGTTTATATAGAAATTGGTGATCAAGACAATGCTCATGCGATTTTACAAGAAGTTGTCAAGCAGGGAGACACTCAGCAACAAGTTGCAGCTCAAGAAATGCTAGATGATTTATAGTTTAGATCTATACCCATGGCACTTGAAGGTGCTTGTTTCAGGGAGTCTGAGCGATTCATAATCAAGGTGCATTTTTGTATTAATGGTTTTATCCCTTAAAAAGAAATGCAATGCAGAGTATGATTTGCTCAGTCTTCCCCATAGGTTGGTTTATAAACGTTTTATGCTACGTTATTGATTTCGACAAGGGAACAACCGTTCTCTTCAATTAATACCTTGTCTATAGACGTTTCTAATTCCAGCTGAATCCTGCATCTTCAAGTGGCATGGGTATAAACCACCTTAAACTGTGAGTCTGAGCATATTAGAACGAATCAATTCATGACTTCAGTTGGTATAAGCACAACAAGCGTTGGCATAGCATTGTAAAATAATAGATAATGCGCCACATAATTTGTAGGTTGGTATAAGTCCATCAGGGCTGCGTTTGAAGAGGTTTACATGCGTTATGCGTTAGGTGTTGAATACGATGGGAGAAATTATTGCGGTTGGCAGCGACAAAAGAATGTCATTGGTGTTCAGCAAAAGGTTGAACAGGCGCTCTCAAAAATTGCTAATGAATCCATAGAAGTTATTTGCGCTGGTCGTACAGATACAGGTGTAAATGCTACTAACCAAGTTATTCACTTTGATACGAGTAAAATTCGCAAAGATACAGCGTGGACTTTAGGCGTGAATACTCATCTACCGAGTGATATAGTAATCACTTGGGTTAAAGCCGTTAATGATGAGTTTCATGCTCGTTTTACTGCTACAGCCAGGCGTTATCGTTATATTATTTATAATAACAGGTTGCGCCCTGCTATTTTAAGTTATGGTATTAGCCACCACCACTTCCCTCTCGATGAGAAATTAATGCATGAAGGGGCACAGTATCTTATTGGAAAAAATGATTTTACCTCATTTCGTACGGTTCACTGCCAATCTCATTCACCAATTCGTACTATTATTCATTGTGATATAACTCGGCAAGGTGATTATATTATTGTAGATGTTAAGGCAAATGCATTTTTACATCATATGGTACGAAATATAGTAGGAAGTTTGATGAGAGTAGGGCAAGCACAAGAATCCCCCGCTTGGATAAAAGAAGTACTTGAACATAAAAACCGTTGTTTAGCTGGGGTAACAGCGCCTCCTGAGGGGCTATATTTTGTTGAGGTTGATTACCCGCAGGAATTTGACTTACCTAAAAGGCCTTTTGGACCACTTTTTTTAAGTTAATTAAACTTTCAGGTATTTAAATAACAAGCCCGACCAGTTTTTTATATAAAACATAGGTTAAAGTGTGCTTTAATTAACGGTTAAATTAGCATTATTTTTAAAATTGATTATTGAAGTGATAATTCTCACTGAAAAGTTGATTTGTATTCGTTGCAATAGGCAAAAATAAAATTATGAGCTGGATAGAAAAAATTCTCCCAAAAGCAAAATCTACCCAAAAACGCAATATCCCTGAAGGCGTTTGGAGTAAATGTTCTGCATGTAATGCAGTTTTATATAAAGTTGAACTAGAGCGCCAAATCTCTGTTTGTCCTAAATGTGATCATCATATGCGCATTAGTGCTCGTAAACGCATTGATAGCTTCCTTGATCAAGACAATAGACAAGAGCTCGGTGAAGAGTTTGAAGCACAAGATATTTTAAAATTTAAAGATTCAAAGCGTTATAAAGATAGATTAAGTGCCGCTCGTAAAAATACGGGTGAGAAAGATGCATTAGTTGTAATGAAAGGGGAACTTCATGGCATGCCAGTGGTTGTTGCCGCTTTTGAATTTGCATTTTTAGGCGGCTCAATGGCCTCTGTTGTTGGTGCGCGCTTTGTAAAGGGTGTCGAATATTGCCTTGAGCATAATATACCTTTTATTTGCTTCTCGGCTAGTGGTGGTGCGCGTATGCAAGAAGCCCTATTTTCGTTAATGCAAATGGCTAAAACTAGTGCAGCATTAGCTAAAATGAGCGAAAAGGGTTTACCTTACATTTCTGTGTTGACCGATCCTACTATGGGTGGTGTTTCGGCAAGTTTAGCTATGCTAGGTGATATTAATGTTGCAGAGCCTAAAGCATTAATTGGTTTTGCTGGACCTCGTGTGATAGAGCAAACAGTTCGTGAAAAGTTACCTGAAGGATTTCAGCGTAGTGAATTTTTACTAGAAAAAGGTGCGATTGATATGATTGTTGATCGCCGTAACATGCGTGAAACTTTAGCACGCATGTTAGGAAAGTTTATGGGTCAAACTAGCCCTCTTTCAGAAAGCTAAGTAAATAACAAAGCTATGTTATTTACTTAGCTTTGTTAAATAAAACACAAACAATAGAGCAATAAATGCTACAAAATACTTCAAGCCACTCTAAAGGATGTAAAGATCTTAACGAGTGGCTTTGTTATTTAGAAACACTTCATAATACCGAAATAGACTTGGGCTTATCTCGTATTGGCCAAGTTGCTAAACGGTTGAATATTAACTTTGACTTCGCTCGTGTTATTACTGTCGCCGGTACTAATGGCAAGGGAACTACTTGTGCCTTTTTGGAAAATGCTCTTCTTGAAGAAAATATTCATGAACTAGCGTTAACTGTTGCGGTGTATTCTTCACCTCATATTGAGCGTTTTAATGAAAGGTTGCGAATAAATAAAATAGATGTTGGTGATCAGTATTTTATTAATGCTTTTGAGAAAATAGAGTTAGCAAGAGCTGAAATATCGTTAAGTTACTATGAATTTACAACTTTAGCTGCTTTTATTATATTGATGGAGGTGAAGCCAAACATCATTATTCTCGAGGTAGGGCTTGGCGGACGCCTCGATGCAACAAATATTATTGATGCAGATGTAGCGGTGGTTACTACTATTGATTTAGACCATCAAAGCTTTTTAGGAAATGATAGAGAGACAATCGGCTTTGAAAAAGCGGGTGTTTTTCGTGCTAATCAGCATATTATTATTGGTGATACCGATGCTCCTAATTCCGTCATTAGTTATGCTGAAGAGGTGAATCATTCTATTGCCAAAATACTTCCTAAAGAAGTAATAAATAAAATAAAAATTCGTGAAAAAGACTTCACAATAATTGAGTCTCGCACGGGTAAAAATCAAGATTTGTGGCAATGGCAATGTACAGCTGTTAATGATGAAGCCATTCTCTTGGAAGATTTAATTAGTACTCATATTCCTCGAGATAACGTTGCCACTGCACTGATGGTGTTAACGCAACTTGGCATTAGGTTAACAACAGATAAAGTTAATTCGTTAATAACAAAAACTAAAGTTGCAGGTCGAACTGAATTATTTATCAAGAGTGGGGTAGATGATTGTGATGTAATGCTTGATGTTGGCCATAACCCTCATGCAGGGCGATATTTAGCAAAACAATTAGCTCAGTTTAAACAGCATAATAAATATCAGCGAATAATCGCTGTTGTTGCTATGTTAGCAGATAAAGATATTAATAATACTTTACAACCTTTTCATAACGTAATTGATGAGTGGTATATAGCGCAGTTAACTGTGCCAAGAGCAGCATCAGTTGAGGTTATGGCTGCAGAGTTAGCTAGCTTTACTAATTCAATCAATTGCTTTGACAATATCATTCAAGCATTTAAAATAGCGAATACAAAAACGCAATCAACTGACTTGATTCTTGTTTTTGGTTCTTTTTATACTGTTGCTGAAGTTAGGCGATTATTGGTTTAAGCTGGTTAACGTTAAATTGAACGTTAACCTTATTTGATTGGAGCATCACTTGTCTACACCGTTTCAAAATCGCCTTGTTGGCACTATTATAGTTGCTGCTGCTGCCATCATTTTTTTACCTAATTTACTTGATGGTAAAAAAGAATCAAATCAAACTGATTTTGAGCAAATACCACCAGTTCCCACTTTTACCGGAAAAATGACTAAAAAGCCTTTTCCAGAACAAAAGTTAGTTATAAAAGATAAAGAAACAGTCTTCAATGAACAAGCACAAGACGATTTTTTGAAAAAAAATGCCACGGCTAAGAGCAAGACACAAAATATCAGTAAAACCAATATTCCAGCAGTAGACAATAAGACAATAAAAGCGAATGTTAAAAAAACGAAAATAACTTCGTCTACCAAGACTAAAAAGATTGTTGCTAACACTCCTTTAAATGTGAAGAGTAAATCGTCAATAAGTAAGCCAATATTAGGCCAAAAACCACCAATAGCGGTTAATAAAGAAGCATGGGTAATTCAACTTGGCAGTTTTAAGCATAAAAGTAACGTTGCTGAATTAGTGACTAAACTGAAACATAATGGCTATACCGTTTTTACTAAACCGATTAAAACAAAGCAAGGTGTTTTAACGAAAGTCTTTGTTGGACCTGAATTAATTAAAGCTGCACTGATTAAAAAAATACCAGCGTTGAAAAAACTGACCAATGTACAAGGAAAAGTAGCGCGTTTTTACCCAACAAAATAATTTTTTTTGTTAAAAAACTTAAGTATTTTCACTTTTATTCTGATAGAATGCGCGCCTCTAATCAATGAGAAACTTAAAACATGGTTTGGATAGATTACGCCATATTGGCAGTTATAGGTATATCAACGTTAATTAGTTTGGCACGCGGTTTTGTTAAAGAAGCAGTCTCACTAGTTATCTGGATAAGTGCCTTCTTTATTGCCAGTACTTTTTACGCCAATCTAGCCAACCTTCTTACCAATATTTCCGATCAAACCTTGCGAAATGCTGCCGCGATCGCGATCTTGTTTATCACTACCTTAATACTGGGCGCCCTTGTTAATTACCTAATAGGTCAATTAGTAAGTAAAACCGGCTTGTCAGGTACAGATCGTGTTTTAGGGCTAGTTTTTGGCGCTCTACGTGGCGTGTTAATTATCAGCGCTGTGCTATTCTTTATGGATGCTTTTACTGGAGCTGCAACAAGTGATTGGTGGAAAAGTTCACAACTAATACCTGAGTTTAGGTTAGTTGTTGAGTGGTTTTTTGAGTATCTCAAGCAATCATCAAGTTTTCTAACTTAGTCTTTTTATTTAATTAAGCTTAACTAAGTTTCAAGCGGAGAAAAATTCATGTGTGGTATTGTTGGTATTGTTGGTAAAACTCCGGTTAATCAATATTTGTATGACGGGTTGACCGTGTTGCAGCATCGCGGACAAGATGCTGCGGGTATTGTAACTATTCATAACAATACTTTTCGTCTTAGGAAGGGTAATGGTTTAGTTAAAGATGTCTTTCATACGCGTCATATGCTGCGTTTACAAGGTAATGTTGGTATTGGCCATGTGCGCTATCCTACAGCAGGTACGTCAAGTTCATCTGAGGCTCAGCCTTTTTATGCTAACTCACCTTACGGAATATCTTTAGCTCACAATGGTAATTTAACAAATGCAGCTGAGTTAAAGCTTTGGTTGAATACAGAAGCTCGCCGTCATGTTAATACAACATCTGATTCCGAAATATTATTAAATATTTTGGGTCATGAGTTGCAGCAAAGCACTCAGGTAATATTAACGCCTGATGATGTTTTTACCGCGGTCGCTAATGTGCATAAACGTGTGCGAGGTGCTTACGCCACTGTAGCGCTAATTGTGGGTTATGGTATGGTCGCTTTTCGTGATCCAAATGGAATTCGCCCGTTAGTATTTGGTAAGCGTGAAACTGAAAGTGGCATTGAATATATGATTGCTTCTGAGTCAGTAGCCCTTGATGCTTGTTCATTTGAATTTGTGCGTGATGTAGCGCCAGGTGAAGCGATATATTTCACTGAAGATGGTCAAATTCATAGCCAACAGTGCTCAGAAACGCCAGTTTATAGTCCTTGTATTTTTGAATTTGTATATTTTGCTCGTCCAGACTCAACGATTGATAAAATGTCGGTTTATGCCTCTCGTGTTGAAATGGGGACTAAACTTGGACAGAAAATCTCTCAAGAATGGAGTGATGTCGATATTGATGTTGTTATTCCTATTCCTGAAACATCATGCGATATTGCGTTGCAAATAGCACATGAATTAAAGTTACCTTATCGACAAGGCTTTGTGAAAAATCGTTATATAGGTCGAACTTTTATCATGCCAGGGCAAGAGCAGCGTAAGAAATCAGTACGACAAAAACTTAATGCTATTGCAACAGAGTTTAAAGGTAAAAATGTATTGCTTGTTGACGACTCTGTAGTGCGCGGTACAACGTCTGAACAGATAATTGAAATGGCACGTGCATCTGGTGCTAAAAAAGTCTATTTTGCTTCAGCCGCGCCTGAAGTTCGCTTTCCCAACGTTTATGGTATTGACATGCCAAGTGCTAATGAATTAATTGCTCATGGACGCGATGTTGATGATATTTGTAGCCTAATTGGTGCAGATAAACTTATTTTTCAATCTATTGAAGATTTAGTTATTGCGGTTGGTCTTGGAAACCCAGACATTAAACGTTTTGACACTTCAGTATTTGATGGTAACTATGTCACCAATGATATTGATAATGCCTACTTAGAAAGACTAGATGCGATGCGAAATAATAGTACTAAAGAAGAATCAGATAAAGATGCTGATTCGGTAATAGATATGTATAACGAAGGAGCAGAGTAACTGTATTTGGTTATGCGCCTTACTTTGCGATGCTAGATAATAGTAACGAATTTAGATAAAAAAGTAGCGAGTTGTACTTTAACTCGCTACTTATCAACTCGATACTAGTTAAGACACAAATTCTGGACCAAATCCCATAGTCCACATTATCGCACTCAATGCCATAATAGCTACTAGTAATACTAAGCCACAAGTCACCACTGAACTTGAATATATAAAACCTTTCTCTTCTGGAATATTCATCATAATAGGTACACCAGAATATAAAAGGTATACCGAATAACTCACTGCGGCTAATCCTGCCAGAGTGACGAACCAAAGAACAGGAAATAACGCTGTTATACCAACCATTAACATTGGTGTTGCGGTATAAGCAGCTAACTCCAATGATTGAATAAAGCTAGGCTTAGAGTCAAATGTTTTTGCCATCCATTGAATCAAATAAGCAAGTGAAAATACACCTGTAATTAACGCTGCATACATAGCAATAGCCATTATTTGTGCACTTGACTGGCTAATTTTTATTGGGTCTCCAACACCAATAGTCCAACCTATGTGTGCGGCTGCATAATAACCGCATATAGAAGGAATCAATGCGACGACTAAAATATGTACAAGACTGTACATCAAACTTTCATGGCGCTTTTCAATTGTTTGCCATTCATCTTTTGGATGAGCGTATAATCCCCAAATATGATTTAATATCATAAAAACTTCCTCTTGCAGTCCCCAATAAATTATTTAGTTTTGTTATTCTTGTTCGCTAAATAAACGTTCGGTAGTAGTAATTATTTTATACCGATACTCTATTTATGGAAGATGGTTGAGCATTCGTCAAGACATGTTTGAAAAACAAACGAAAAAACATGAAAATAGATTGTTTTTATATTTAAAATAAACAAATAAAATGACTATTATAATTAATTGTTATAAAAATAATAATCATTAGTATTTAGTCTTGGTGTTTCACTTCATAGTTAAGCTACTTTTATTCGTACTATTTTCATTATTTCAATTTCAAAACCAGCAACGTTTTCAGTATCAGGATAATAAGTAATATTAACCCTGTTTCCAGTGAGGTTTTTATAGGTTTTTTTTCGCTTATATTTAAAAGGGACATTAACGCCATCAAGCATTAATGTATTCAGCTGCCAATCACCAGATTCGCGTTGCACGTGAGAAGTCACCTTAATGTTTTCCGTATGGGTTAACTTTGGATGACGCTGGATAAGCTTAGCAGCGATATTGCTTTTTTTGGATATTGTCATACTTTGATCTGTATCAATAAAATTGAATAGAGTTATACACACTATAGTAACTAGATGCGCTTAAATAATATAGAATGGAAGACTTGCGAAAGTTTCACTATGTATGTAATTATATGTCGAATCGTAACCTTTTTCCTAAGGAAATTAAAAGCAGTGGTTGAAGAGAAAGTAAAATCAATAATTGATAGTTTATCCAATTCAGCATCTGAAAATTTTACCGATGTTATTTGCTTATCTCTAGCTCAAGCAATAAAGGCTGACTTTGTCTTCATTGCTAAATTAAATCCTGAACACACTGTTGCAACGACTATTTCATTAGCTGTTGATGGTGTTATCGGTGATAATTTTTCTTATGATTTACAGGCTACTCCTTGCCAGAATGTCAGTCAAGGTGATATGTGTTGTCACACTTCTCAAGCACAAGAAGCATACCCCGATGATCAACTATTAGTCGATATGAACATAGTCGGTTATGTAGGTGTTCCTTTAAATAATAGCCAGGGTAAAACTGATGCTATTTTAGTCGCTCTATACCGTTATACCATCGAAAATGAAGCGGAGGCAACCTCACTGTTTATGCTGTTTAGTGGCATGATAAAAAAAGAAATGGAAAAGCAGGAGCTGATTGACGAACTACGTACTAGAAATAAAATTATAGAAGAAAGTAATGACGCCATAATTGTTTGTGATAAGCAACACAAGATAACAAGTGTTAATAAGGCTTTTACTCGAATTACTGGTTATAGTTTTAAAGAGGTTGAAGGGAAGAACCCAAATATTTTGGGAGCAGGTTTAAATGATAAAGACTTCTTTAAACAAATGTGGCAGGACATTGTTGATAATGGTGCTTGGTCGGGTGAAATATGGAATAAAAAGAAAAACGGAGAGGTTTTCCCTGAGCACTTGTCTATTAATGCTATTTTTGATGAAGATAACAATGTATCCCATTATGTTGCCTTTTTCTTTGACATATCAAAGCAAAAACAAGCGGAAGAAGAGATATATAGACAAGCACACTTTGACTTGTTAACGGGCATTGCGAACAGATCTTTTTTTATGGAAAAATTGTCATTAGCTGTTAATTCTTCTAATGAAAATGAATCAACAGCCTTATTGTTTATGGATCTTGATTTGTTTAAAGAAATTAATGATGTTCATGGCCATGACTTTGGTGATGAATTATTAATAAAAGCATCAAATCGTTTACGGAGCTTAACTAAGGGCACTGATATTGTTGCACGTATCAGTGGTGATGGCTTCGCTATTTTATTAAATAATGTTGTTAATGATGAAATTATTGATAACATTATTACTCGAATATTTTCAGGTTTTAGTGAATCTTTTATCATACATAATGTCTCTATTCGATGTACGCTAAGTATGGGGGTCATATTTTTTCGGGGTGATAGTGATGATGCAAGCTCATTAATTAAAAAAGCTGAGCATGCAATGTTTCATGCGAAAGATAATGGGCGAAATTCATTTAGTTATTTCACCCAAGATATGCAAAATAATGTACAGCGACAATTGTTTTTGAAAAAGGCGTTATCAACAGCATTAAACCGTAATCTGCTTAATGTGGTGTTTCAACCAATAATATCAATTAAAGAGAAAAAAGTTAATAAATTTGAAGCTTTAGTGCGCTGGAAAAATGAAGGGGAATGGGTTTCGCCTGAAGAATTCATTCCTATCGCAGAAGAGTTTTCATTGATTAAGCCACTAGGTGAGTTTGTTTTAGATGAAGCCTGTCGGCAATTAAAAATATTAAAATCTCAGGGGTTTAATAATATTGTTTTTAATATCAATCGTTCAGTGTACGAAATCCCCTTAAATAGGAGTGAAAATGATCAATGGCTGGTGGTTATTGAACAACATGGACTTAAACCTAATGATATTTGTTTTGAACTAACAGAGAGCGCTCTAGCGCCAGATAAGCGAAACAATGAACGGCTTTTTAATCAGCTAAGAGCAGCGGGTTGTACTATTGCACTGGATGACTTTGGTACTGGTTATTCATCCTTGAGCTATTTGCGCCGTATTCCTGTTGATTATATTAAAATTGATAAATCATTCATCAAAGATATGAGTAAAAATAAAGAAGATAATATCTTAGTCTCTACTATTATCGCTATGTCAAAATCGTTAGGGAAAAAAGTAGTTGCTGAAGGGGTTGAAACAAAAGAACAGCTACATCAACTTACCGAATTAGGTTGTGATTATATTCAAGGTTATTATTTTTCAAAACCTTTACCTAGCAAGAGCCTAATTAGCTTCTTAACAGATTTTAAGTACTAATACCAATTGTAATAATTCTCGCTAAGTGGTGCATTCATTAATTCAATTGGTATAAGGTGTTAATCAAGAAAGTCCACTTGGTGGTAAATCTGTTATACTCTATTTCATTTATTATACCGCTTACCAGTTAATTTTTAATGAGATTTACAATTGGCTTTAGAAAAGTAAAGCATGACGACATTGATTTTTTACTAAGATTACGAAAAAAATCAATGTCAGCACATTTAGCCCAAGCTAAAATAAAGTTAACCGATGAGCAGCACCTTGAACGAATCAAAGAACACTATTATGATTCGCATATTATCTTACGTGATCGTAAACCCATTGGCGTGTTAAAGATGGGAGTAATTGCGCTAACGGGCACCACAAAAAGCCTTCATATTAGACAGTTACAAATATTGCCAGAATTCCAAGGGCAGGGTGTTGGGAGTAAGGTATTAACGGTCGTGAAAAAAAGAGCATTGCAACTTCAGTTACCAATTACCCTTAATGTTTTATTGAAAAACCCTGCTAGAGGGCTTTATTTGCGCCATGGTTTTCAAATAGAAGGACAAAATAAGCTAGAGTTTCATATGCGGTGTCCACTTGAAGTGATTGCTGCTTAACCCTTTAATTAGGTATTAAAAAATAAGCCCTTTACCTTTGACTAAGCTCTTATCAATACGTGATGGGGTAATACTACCATCGACTAAAGGTTGAGTTGCCGTCGCAAGCGTTTTTATAATTTGATGAAGAGACGTTAAATTCAATGATGATAAATCGTCGCTAGTTTGATGATAATGTTGATCTTTATCGAGTTGAGTACTACTGAAACTATGCGCAGGTACGCCTAATCTTGCTAGAGTTGCATTATCTGAGCGATAGAACAATCCTTGCTCAGGGTAGGGATCTTTATATATACTTTTACCTGAATTGGCTAACACGGTATTTAATTGCTCGCCTAAAGTCGAGCGCTCCATTCCTGTCATCCATATAGTGCCAGCACCAAATTTTGATGGTTTACCAATCATTTCAATATTGATCATTGCGGTAATTGTTTGTGGGTCAAGTTGTTTCGAAAAATAACTAGAGCCAAAGCCGCCTATTTCTTCAGCACTAAAGGCAGCGAACATCAGCGTACGTTCATTATTTCCTTGCTTAGCGTAGTATTGAGCTAAGTTAATAATAGCGGTTGTACCAGAGGCATTGTCATCAGCGCCATTATAAATATCATTTCCTTTATCATCTTTAACACCTAAATGATCATAATGCGCAGAATAAAGTACAATTTCCTCTGCTTTGCTGGTTCCGGGTAATACAGCAACAACATTAACTAGTTCGCTTTCACTAACGCTACTAATACCTGAAATGTTCACACTCTCAACTTGCTCTGATGTTAAAGACGATAGTGCTATAACGATAACGCCGCCGGTGTTTTTATTGCTGTGTTCATTAGCTAATTTTGCGGTACCTTGCTGAAAATAGTGTTGATAACGTTCAAACAAGGCTTTATGAAGAGGGTTTAACAAAACTAGATGTTTTCCTCCTTGGTGATTTAGCTGGCTAATTATGGCTCTCATATCATCATCTAGATTGATGTTATGTATCTCAAAGTCAGTTTGTTCAACACGGTGAGTCATTTTCCATGAGAAATTAACTATGGTGCTAGCCATCGCTAAATTTTCACTAGGAATATTTTGCCCATTTATTATTAAATTAAGTGATGTTGGAGTAATCTTAGTAACTTGATATTTTTGGAGAAAATCATCCTTTGATAGACCGTATTCACCGATTAAACCACTTTCTTTAAAACGCTTCGCAATATAGTTAGCGGCTAAACGTATTTCGGGTGAGTAATTATCTCGGCCTTTTAATTCATCACTCGCAAGGTAGGAAACATCGTTGGTGACTTGTGTTAACGAAATATTATTTATTTCTGCAAAAGTGAAGTTTACTGTCATTAAGCTAGTAATCAATACGCTGATTTTTACTAACAAACTAGCAAAGTCTTTAGTCATATTATTCTCGTTGAGTTTATTAATCCGTGGGCGGATGATAATTTATGACTTTAAAGTATTTGTTTCTATCAGTACTGTCTCATCACCACAGCTGAGCCATAGCTGACCGTCTTGAATGCTACATTGAAATTCCATATTTCTACTCAATAATTTCACTAAAGTATTCGTTGTCTCTATATCAAACTGCTCAATACTTAATTTAGGAAATTTCTGCAAATTATTTTGTGTTTGCGACCACCAAGTATTCACACTTGAACCATAGCAATATAATTTTACTTTTGCTGCTTTATTACATGCTTTTTTAATACGTTTTTCATCTATTTGTCCCAACTCAATCCAAAGAGATATTTCGTCACTATAATTTATTTGCCAAATAGCCGCTTCATCTTCGTCACTAACACCTTTACCAAATTGCAAGTCCGGATGAGCATTTAAAATATAGCAGATCAAACGAACCATAAGCCGTTGTTCTGTTTCTGAAGGGTGCTGTGCTAGCGTGAGTTGCAAGGAATCATAATAATTACGATCCATATTTGCTAAGTCAATATTTACTTTATAAATTGTTGCTTTTAGTGCCATTAGAAGTGTGCCATTTGAGCTATTATTTATTAGCTACCAGTAAATTGAATAAAGAGAATGATAACAATAAGTGGAGTACTTGCCACTACATTTCTGAAATGAATAACTAGGATAACAGCTATTAATGAAGTAAATAGTTCAATTGATGCTATGGTGTCAGCATCTATAGTCAAACTATTTCAAGATGTGAGCTTATTATGCCAATTCAATCTTTTATACCACCACAACGCACGTTAATGGGTCCCGGTCCTTCTGATGTTAGCCCTCGTGTATTGTCAGCTTTAGCAAGACCAACCGTTGGTCATTTAGATCCTACTTTTATTGGTATGATGGATGAAGTTAAGTCGTTACTACAATATGCATTTCAAACTAAAAATACTTATACCATGGCTATTTCTGCCCCTGGTTCAGCGGGTATGGAAGCATGTTTTGTTAATTTAATTACACCAAATGATACCGTAGTAGTTTGCCGTAATGGTGTTTTTGGTGCGCGTATGATAGAAAATGTACAGCGTATTGGCGCAAAAGTAGTAGTTGTAGATGGCACGTGGGGTAGAGCGGTTGATCCACAAGCATTAGCAGATACTTTAAAACAAACGCCGCAAGCAAAATTTGTAGCTTTTGTGCATGCTGAAACATCAACAGGGGCGTTATCTGATGCAAAAACACTATGTGAAATAGCACGTAAGCATAACTGTTTAACTATTGTTGATGCCGTAACTTCACTTGGTGGTGTTGAATTAAAAGTTGATGACTGGGGTATAGATGCTGTTTATTCTGGTAGTCAAAAATGTCTATCTTGCGTGCCAGGTATATCACCTGTAAGCTTTAGTGAACAAGCAGCTGCGGTAATTAAAAATAGAGAAGTTCCGGTGCAGAGTTGGTTCTTAGATCAATCACTTGTGATGGAATATTGGGCTGGTCAAGGTAAGCGTAGTTATCATCATACCGCGCCAGTAAATTCTTTATATGCATTACATGAATCATTATTAATGTTACAAAACGAAGGCTTGGAAAATAGCTGGGCTCGTCATCAAAATCAGCATGATAAGCTTGCAACAGGGTTACAAGCATTAGGACTTGATTTTATTGTGCCAGCTAGTGAACGTTTACCGCAGTTAAATGCTGTTTATATTCCTAAAGGTATTGATGATGTACAAGTTCGTCAATTTTTATTAAATGAATATAACTTAGAGATTGGCGCTGGCTTAGGGCAGTTTGCTGGTAATGCGTGGCGCATTGGATTGATGGGTTATGCCGCACGTAACGAAAATGTGCTTTTATGTTTAGCTGCGCTTAAAGAGGCGTTGGCTCAATAAGTACTTTTTTCTGATAAATTGCTGTCGACAAAAGCACTACCAAGAGCCAACGTTTTCCATACTTGACCATGGCTCTTGAGGTGCTAGTGCTGCCCCTTTTTGTAATAATTCAATAGAAATATTGTCTGGTGATTTAACAAAAGCCATTTTTCCACAACGTGGTGGTCTGTTAATAATAACGCCACTTGCTTGTAATTGCTGACAAGTGTGGTAAATATCTTCTACTTCAAAGGCTAGATGACCAAAATTACGACCAATGTTGTATTCTTCTTTGGATCCCCAGTTATGGGTTAATTCAATTTCAGCTTCACCTTTAGCCGTTGCTAAAAATATTAAGGTAAACTTTCCTTCTGGTACATCATGACGTCTAATTTCAACTAACCCTAGTTTATTGATGTAAAAGTCGAGTGATAGCTCAAGATCATTAACTCGAACCATGGTATGTAAAAATTTCATTTATATTCCTTAACGTGAGATCAAAATACTTAAGATTCTACTTTGTCTTTAAATTCACATAAATCTTCAATAATACATGAGCCACACTTTGGTTTCCTAGCAGTACACGTATACCTGCCATGAAGAATAAACCAGTGATGAAGGTTAAACATGAACTCTGTTTTGTTCGGTGTGTTTTTTATAATTGCTTGTTCTGTTTGTTCAACTGTTTTGCCTTTGGCATAACCAGTGCGGTTTGCAAGCCTTTGGATATGAGTATCGACTGCTAAAAAATATCTACCTTCATTATCTTTTAGCCAACCAAAGGCTGTGTTTAAGACTACATTGGCAGTCTTTCTGCCAACCCCAGGAAGTGCTTCTAAGGCAGCTCTACTTTCTGGTACTTCACCGCCATGCAAATCAACGAGCATCTGACATGTTTTTAGGGTGTTTTTTGCTTTGGTATTAAACAGACCAATCGTTTTCACATAGGAAATTAATCCTTCAAGTCCTAAATCTAATATTGCTTGTGGTGTGTTGGCTACCGGGTAGAGTTTAGCTGTTGCTTTATTAACGCCGACATCAGTTGATTGAGCTGAAAGTAATACGGCAATGAGTAATTCGAATGGCGAGCTAAAATTTAACTCTGTTGTTGGTTCAGGGTTATTGTCACGAAGCCTGGACAGTATTTCGAAACGTTTTTCTTTATTCATTTTTGTTTTTCACTATGGTTGTGCTTCGTAATTTGCCATTAGCTTTTAAGCTAAGGCTGTTCACAGCAAGTTATTTGTAAACTTACTGCTGAACTTCTAAGAATCAAAATTTACTCTTATACGCTCAATCGCTTTGTCTGACTCTTTAGGTTGGCGCTGTTTCACATGCGCGTCAATGGCATTTTTAAGCGCGATGATAAAGCCCATGGCAATAAATGCACCGGGAGGTAAAATCGCTAGTAAAAATTGACTATCTAACTGAATAACTTCAATGCGTAAAACGCTTGCCCATTCGCCTAGTAATAAATTAGCGCCGTCAAATAGCGTTCCTTGCCCTAAAACTTCGCGGATAGCACCAAGTACAATAAGTACTAAAGCGAAGCCTATCCCCATCATTAAGCCATCAAAGCTTGCTTGTTTTATTGGGTTTTTAGAAGCATAAGCCTCGGCGCGACCAATGATTGCACAATTGGTAACTATTAAGGGTAAGAATATGCCTAGTGATTGGTAAATACCGTAAGCATATGCATTCATTAATAATTGTACGCAAGTTACGAAAGCGGCTATGATCAAAACAAAAATAGGAATGCGAATTTCTTTAGGTACCCAGTGGCGAATAGCCGATACTGTGGCATTTGAACATACCAATACTAATAGAGTTGCTAGCCCTAAACCCAAAGCATTAGTAACGGTAGCAGTCACTGCTAATAACGGGCAAAGTCCTAATAACTGCACTAAGCCGGGGTTGTTTTTCCATAACCCTTGTATGGCTAATTCTTTATATTCTTCTTTGCGCGCTTGTCTAGCTAATTCAAGTGCTGCTTCATCAGGCGCTACAGTATCTGTTAAATCAGAATTATCATCTATTGATGGTAATTCTGTCTTTGTATTAGTGCTCATTGTTTGCCTCACTTGCTATTTGAGCGCTTTGATTTTCGTTAAGACAAATATTAGGGCGTGTTAACAGTGAATGTTTATTGTCTTTAAAATAAAGTAATGTTTTTCTCACGGCTTTAACAACTGCACGTGGCGTAATGGTGGCACCAGTAAATTGGTCAAACATGCCATTATCTTTAGTGACAGCCCAGCGATTATCATTTTCAGATAATAGTTTTTTACCAGTGAATGTATTGATCCAATTACTTTTTCTCAACTCAACTTTATCACCTAAACCCGGTGTTTCTTGGTGTTTTAATACACGAACACCACTGACAGTATCGTCCATATTTATGGCAATAATTAGCTCTATATTACCATTGTAGCCGTCAGGGGCCGTGCTTGTCATAGCAATAGCAATTGCTTGATTATCTTGGCGAGCAATATATGCAGTTTGCATTTTTTTGTCGTTTGTTGCATTGCCAAGTAGCGTAGAGCTGAGACTAACACAGTCTTGAGTAATATCATTATTATAACGATTAGGTTCGATAATACTGTGCAAGGTATTTAAAAGCTGTAACTGCTCTTGTGCTTTGATTTTATCAGAAGTTAATTCATTCACTAAGCCAACTACAGCGGTACAAGCGATTGCAAATATTGCCAGTATCTGGCTATTCTTTTGTACAGGTAATCGAAAGTTACTGGTATCTTTTGGGAGCTGAGTAGTCATTATTTAGCTTCCCGATGTTTTTCTTTTGTTTGATGGCCATATGTACGTGGACGAGTGTATTGATCAATTAAAGGTGCTGCCATATTACATAATAAAACAGCAAAAGCGATTCCATCAGGGTAGCCACCAAAAGTTCTGATCAAATAGACTAACAAGCCTGCTAACGCGCCTATGATGAATCTACCTTTAGTGCTGGTAGCGCCTGTAACGGGGTCAGTTAAAATAAAGAACGCACCTAACATGCAACCGCCAGTCAACCAATGAAACATAGTAGAGGCGCTACTGTCAGGACTGATACTATAAGCGATAAATGAACAAACAAATAAGCTTAATAAAAAGCTCAAGGGTGTTTGCCAAGCGATAGCTTTTTTAGCTATTAGCACTAAACCACCAATGAAAAAAGAGAAATTTACCCACTCCCAACCTAAAGCGAAATGTTCGCCAAAAATATTACTCTCCATACTTTCAAATACAGTAAGCCCTAAGCCAGTATTTGTTTTTAAAGTATCTAATGGAGTTGCCATGGTAAAACCGTCAACACTGGTTCGTAGCTGTTGTACAGAATAACCTTCTTTTGTGAAATCGGTAAAAATGACGCTTAAGGTGTTAGCAAAGTCTAAGTCGATAGTCATTAAAGCAAGCGGTGGTTGCCATGATGTCATTTGTAAAGGAAATGAGATCAAAAGCATTACGTAAGCAGCCATAGCTGGATTGAAAGGGTTATGCCCTAAGCCGCCATAAAGTTGCTTAACTACCACAACAGCAAATGCAGCTCCAATGATTGAAATCCACCATGGTGCGGTTGCAGGCAAACAAACGCCAAGTAATATTGCTGTTAATATGGCACTGCCATCAAAAAGTTGCTTGCGGATATTCTTCTTATTCCGTAATGATAATACGGTAAATTCACATAATATTACGGTGGTAACAGCTAGCAGGATATGAATTATATTCCCCCAACCAAAAAAGTACCATTGAGCAAAAATGCCAGGTAAAACAGCATAAATAACTAAACGCATCAAAGCAGAGGTTTCTGCTTTGTTGTGGTTATGGGGTGAGCTTGCTATCCAAAATGCCATAATTATGTCGATTCTTTACTGTTAGTTGTAGATGATTCTTGCGCTTCATCAATTGTTCTCAGCTTAGCTTTTGCTTTCGCCTTAGCAACTGCGGCAGCAATACGAGCTTTTTTTTCTTCGGTTGCAGTTGTGATATTTATTTTACCTTCGTTATTTTTTCCTTGTATCGATTTTTTCGAAAGCGTACTTGTGACAGCAGAGGATTGCTCTTTTTGTACTTTTTTAGTCTTTGCTTTTGCAATGGCTGCTGCAATTCGTGCTTTTTTATCATCAACAATGTTATCGAGAGTTTCGTCATTAGCAACAGGTGGTGTTTGTATTTGCTCTTTGTCACTTGTAACGGACGTCTCTGTGTTTTGCTTTTTAGCTAATCTTTTGGCTTTAGCCCTTGCTATAGCTGCTTTCACTTGTGATTTTTCAGTTTGTTGATTGTCATCTTGAACTTCGTTACTTGTAACTGACGACTCTATATTTTTATCTTTAGCTAGCCTTTTGGCTTTCGCTCTTGCGATAGCGGCTTTCACGGGGGAGTTTTCAGCCTGTTCATTGTCATTTGGCTTGTCGCTATTGGTTGCGAGCAACTCAGTACCGTTGTTTTCAGCGGCTTTTTTTGCTTTCACTCGCGCAAGCGCTGCAGCTACTGTAGAATTTGCTGTACCACCATCTGATGATTTTTTATTCATGGTTGCTTTACGTGCGGCAGCAGCTTTTTGATGTTTTTCTTGTCGAGCTAATTTTTCTTGCTCTAAACGAAGTTTTCTTGCTTCAAAACGTGCTTTTGCTTTCTCTGCTTTGATATCAAGCTGTTGTTGTTGGCGTATTTCAGCTTTGGCAACGCGATAATATTGAACTAACGGAATTTGACTAGGACATACATAGGCACAAGCTCCACAGTCGATACAATCAAATAAATTAAGTTGCATTAATTGTTGGTGATCTTTTGCTTTTGCGCTCCACTGTAACTCTTGAGGTAACAGTTGACTAGGACATACATCAGCACATTGACCACAGCGAATGCACTCAACCTCATTAGAGTTATTGTCAAAGGCGCTAGGCATCTCTACTTTACTTGGCGCTAAAATGCAGTTACTTGTTTTAACAATTGGTACTTGCTCATTTAAAATGCTAAAACCCATTAATGGTCCACCCATAATCACTGGGGGGCTTGGCTGTGGAGAGTTAAGGGTAGGTGTTGTCTCACTAACTTCACTGACAAAACCGGCTTGCTCAAGTAAGTAACTAACTTGTGTTCCTAATAAAGCCCAAACATTTTGAGGTCTAGATAAAGCATTACCCGTTAAGGTTACTACTCGGCGAATAAGAGGAATATCGTTGATGACTGCATCACTGATCGCAAAACAAGTGGCAACATTTTGAACCACAATACCTGAATTAACAGGTAAAGTACCGCTGTTAACTTCTTTGCCTGTTAGGATTTTTATTAATTGTTTTTCGCCACCGGTGGGGTACTTAGTGGGTAGCACACATACTTTTATCTTGTCGTGATTTATAGTTGCTTGCTGTAAAGCTTTTATTGCTTGTGGCTTATTATCTTCAATACCGATTAAAATAAAAGCAGGGTTAAGTAGCTGATCAAGTATCTTTATACCATCAACGATGGCTGTGCTTTGTTCGCACATTAATAAGTCATCAGCCGTAATGTAGGGTTCACATTCGGCAGCATTGATGATTAGAAAGTTAATCTCTGGCTTGGTATTTACTTTAATGTGGGTAGGAAAACCAGCACCGCCCATACCGGCAATACCAGCATCGGCAATTTTTTTAATTATTTGTTGGTGACTTAATTTGGTGAAATCTTGACAAATTTCTCTTTTTTTCCATGTATCTTCACCGTCTACATCAATGAATAAACATAACTCACTCAAACCTGAAGGGTGAGCAATGACGGATTTTTTAATTGCACTAATAGTTCCACTCGTTGGTGCATGTACGGGTACAGCCATCGGGTTAGAGCTTTGGGTGAGAGCTTGGCCTTTAAGTATTTTATCACCAACTTTTACAAGTAAGTCACCTTGACGGCCTATATGTTGTTGTAATGGTAAAACTAACTGCTTAGGTAAAGAAAGCTGTTTAATCGGTTTGCTTGAGGTTTTTGTTTTTTGCTCGGGCGGGTGAATACCACCATGAAAATGCCAGAACTTCCCTTGGTTGATGCGCTCAATAATAGATTCCACGGGGCTATATTCTCCTAATCTACTTGCTTCACAGCAATTTTATTCAAATCCCACTGCCAATTCTGAATGGTATCAGGGGTTGGGCGCATTTCAATACAGTCAACAGGACAAGGAGCCACACATAAGTCACAGCCGGTACACTCATCAATCAGTATGGTGTGCATTTGTTTAGCTGCGCCTAATATTGCATCAACAGGGCAAGCTTGGATGCACTTAGTACAGCCAATACAATCTTCTTCAATGATAAAGGCTACTTTGGGCCGATTACTTTGCGAGGTATCGTCTTGTTCATGATTTTCATCTATAGGTTGAACATCAACACCAAGCAAGTCAGCAATTTTTTTAATTGTGTCTTCACCGCCAGGCGCACATTTATTAATAGCCTCGCCATTGGCAACGGCTTCTGCGTAAGGTTTACAACCGGGGTAACCACATTGGCCACATTGCGTTTGTGGAAGTAAAGCATCAAGCTGTTCAACAATCGGGTCACCTTCTACATGAAAGCGTACTGAAGCATAACCAAGTAAAGCGCCAAATAATGCGGCGATAACGCCAAGAACGAGTATGGCAATTAAAATATTCATTAAATTTTAACTAAGCCGGCAAAGCCCATAAAGGCTAGAGACATTAAGCCAGCAGTAATCATCGCAATAGCCGCTCCTTTAAAAGGTGTCGGCACATCGGCATTAGTTAACTTTTCTCTCATGGCAGAAAACATTATTAGCACCAAAGAAAAACCTACTGCAGCACCAAACCCATAAATAATTGATTCAAAGAAATTATGTTGCAATCTAAGATTCAATAAAGCAACACCAAGTACGGCACAATTAGTCGTTATTAAGGGGAGAAAAATACCTAATAAACGATAAAGGCTGCTGCTTGTTTTGTGAACCACCATTTCAGTAAATTGCACCACTACTGCAATCACTAAAATGAAACTCATAGTGGTTAAGTATTCAAGATTTAAAGGTACTAAAAGATAGGTGGTAACTAGATAGCTCAACAAAGAGGCTAATGTCATGACAAAGGTAGTAGCAAAGGACATACCTATGGCTGTTTCAGTGCGTGAAGATACCCCCATAAAAGGGCACAAGCCAAGAAATTGCACTAGTACAAAGTTGTTTACCAGTACAGTGCCAATAAGCAGTAGAGCGTAATCAGTCATTCGCGTTATATGTCAGGATGTTAATTATTATAAAAGCTGTCAGCATTATCCGTTTTTTTCTTACATATAACAACACTACTGTAAGTAGGGATATCGTTTTTATCTATTTTGTATAATAAAAACGAATATTTAATGTTTGTTTCGACAGTAAAGTAAATGTTTTTTGTTAATTAACTATAATGGTGTGGGTTTACCAATATAAAACCCTTGGCAACCATCAATGAATAACTTTTCTAAAGTATGTTTTTCTTCTTGGCTTTCTACACTCTCAGCTAATACATGGATACTTAACCTATGGGCTAAATCTACCATTAGGCGTAAGAAGTATTGATTGTTTTTATCATCGTCAATATCTCGAGTATAAGAGCTATCCATTTTAATATAATCAGGTGTTAAATCTCTGAAGAATTTAAATGAAGTTAAACCGACGCCAAACCGTTCAACGGTTATTCGCGAACCAACACGATGTAACATATCAATTAGACGTTTACTCGTTTTAATATTTTGTTGTAAACCGTACTCAGATATTTCAAAAATTAAGCGTGGCGCAACTTTGGGTTCACGCAATAGTTTACGCTCTAGCCAAATCATAAAGTGTTCATCGCTAATACTTCGTGCGCTAATGTTTATACCAAAGCTATGCTCGAACATATTTTTATTAACAATTTCATTAATTGTTGTTTCAATAATAAGTTTATCAACAGCAATGATTTTATCTAGCTTTTCAGCCATTGCGATAAAAGACGCGGTAGGCAACATCTCGTCATTTGAATTAAGGAAGCGAGCTAATACTTCACTATAAACCTTATTGTTTCGACCATTAGGTTGAATTGGTTGTAGTAACAAAGTGACTCGTTGGTTTTCTAGCACACTATCTATTTCTTGGCGCCAATTTTGGTTACCATAATTAGCGCTGTTTTTTTGTAAAATATCAGTGTCTTTTTGTGAATACCAAGAATTAGAGCCTTGCGTTTGGGCTACACTCACGCCAGTATCAGCTAAAGCTAATAATTCACCTAAAGGTCTGGATTTATCAAAGTGCACTAAACCGGAGTAGGCAATAGAATCTAGATCTGATTCTTGTTGATATTCATTAAATAAAACGGTTAACTCTTTAGTGAATTTTTCAGCCTCTTTTAACTCAATATTAGGTAAAATACTGGCAAAATCTGAGCTGTTTAATCTAAATGCATTACCGTCGGAGTATGCCGAAAGAGCTCGCTTAATTAGCTTAGCAACATGTGCTATATAATTATCACCTTCTTTGTAACCATGAATTTGATTGATGGTTTGTAATTCTGAACAGCGGGTTATGATTAACACACCAAACTGTACCGGACTCTTTTGAACTACTTGGTTTTCATAAAATTTGACAAAGCGGTTACGGTTATCAAGCTTAGTTAAGTGATCTACATAAGCTTCTTGCTCTAAATTAATGGTATTTTCCAATTGTTTGGTCATTAATTCTTTGATGTCACTAATGCCTTGTTTAAGCTCCGGTATTTCTAATAAATCAATATCACTATCTGGTTTTTCAGTTTTAGAAGCGTTGATGTTATTGACTAAAGCGAGATCAGTTTTTATTTGTTGGTTAATTATTTTAAAGAAAGCTTTGTGTCTTTTAGTACTCATTACTGCGGCAAATAAGGCTAGGGAAAATGATAAAAAAGTAGATAATAAAATAAAACTGATAACTAAAGCATATTCACTTGAAAAATTAAGTTGATATTCAACAGTTACGGCTAACTGTTTGGCGACATGTTTTTTAGGTTTTGGTGAAATAAAAGGTATAATTAAACCTATGTTAGTGTTGCTATAGCTAGATAAATTTTTACCTGCTTGATTCGTTATTATTAAATTGTTGTAAAGTGTGGCTTGTTGCAGTATTTTTGCAATGTTTTGGGCGGATTCGATTTTATCATCTATTATTAACGATTGATTAACCAATAAGCCAATCACCTGGCTGTGTTGCGTCGCTTTATCTTCCAGCAATGAAGATAACATTGATAAAGAAACAACACTGATCGCAATGATAAAAATCAATGATAATAGTACATTTCTTAATAATAATTGGGGGAATGTATACATGTCGAGTTAAATTGCTCCGCAAAAAATTAGCCACACTAATTGAATTAATGCTATCACTGACAAAAGTGTTTTATAGCATGGTTGCTTAGACCATACTAACTGATTGTAAAGAATAAGTTAATTTTTTCCATTAATTCTATTATTTAAAACCATACTGTTTACTCATTTCTTTTAGTATATTCTCTATTCTAGCTTGCGCTTGTGCCTTTGTAGCTATATAATTCGCGTTGCTCAATTTCTGCCTGTAGGCAAGTTAAGCATGTAGCAAGATGCCACTGAGGATTTATCTGGTTAATCGGGTAATTCTATTCTTGTTACTAATATTAGTAATAAACCTACCATATAGGAATATTATTAATATGGGGTCAGTGAAATAGGCCCCGGTTATGGGGCTTTTTTGTTTATGGTGTTAAATAAAGCACGAGCAACAAAATATACAGCAAAAAAACGCTGGGCTATAAGCCCTTTTTTTGTATCTAAAATTTTATTAAAAAAGAAACAGTTAACTAATCTTTAGCTCTTTCTTCGTCCTAACAGGAGAAAACGATTGGCTAAATTTGAACAAAAATTAACTGACATGCTTCGCCCCGCTGTGGCTGAAACAGGAAAAGAATTACTCGGTGTTGAATTTATTAGTGCGGGTAATAATTCAGTTTTACGTTTGTTTATTGACCATGAGAATGGCATTAATGTCGATGATTGTGCAGAAGTAAGCCGTCAAGTTGGCGCTATTTTAGATGTAGAAGATCCAATAAGTAGTGAATATAATTTAGAGGTTTCATCCCCAGGCGTTGATAGACCATTATTTGAATTAGCGCATTTTCAAACTGTGGTTGGTGAAACTGTCAATGTTAAATTATCGATGCCATTAAATGGCCGTCGAAAATTTAAAGGTACTTTAGTTGCCATAGAAAATGACACATTAATAGTAACTGTCGATGGCATAGATTACGAACTTGTTATCAATAATGTAGACAAAGCAAACCTTGTCGCGAAACTTTAGAAAAGAATTAAGTAAAATATATATTTAAGTTTAATAGCAGTGGCTATTTAGCTTTACGTTGTAGAATTTGATTTACCGAACAAAACACAGACTTGACTTAAGTTACACTGTGATTTTTGACGAGTAAATAAATTTTACGGCAACAAGAGAAATAGTTACCTAAAAATTAAGGCTAAAAAAACATGAGTAAAGAGATATTACTGGTTGTTGATGCTGTATCCAATGAAAAGGCATTACCTCGTGAGAGTATTTTTGAAGCAATGGAAACTGCTTTAGAAACAGCAACCAAGAAAAAATATGATGGCGATATAATCGTTCGTGTTTGTATTGATCGTATTACCGGTGAGTTTGAGACTTTTCGTCGTTGGTTGATCATTGAAGACAACGGTGAACCTATGGAAAACCCTTACGCTGAAATTAGTTTAGCGGCGGCTCAATATGATGACCCTGAATTAAATGTAGGTGATTATTCTGAAGATCAAATTGAATCAGTTACCTTTGATCGTGTTACCACACAAACAGCTAAGCAAGTTATTGTACAGAAGATTCGTGAAGCTGAACGCGCTTTAGTCGTTGATGCATACCAAGACCAAGTCGGTGAATTAGTTACCGGTGTAGTGAAAAAATCTAGTCGTGAAAGCGTTATTTTAGATTTAGGTAATAATGCTGAAGCGATTATATATCGTGATGACATGTTGCCACGCGAAACATTTCGCCCTGGCGATAGAGTACGTGGTTTGTTATATGACATTAAACCGGAAGCACGTGGTGCACAATTATTGGTGAGCCGTACCAAACCTGAAATGTTAATTGAGTTATTTCGTGTTGAAGTGCCAGAAATTGGCGAAGAAATGCTGGAGATTAAAGGTGCAGCACGCGATCCTGGTTCACGCGCTAAAATTGCGGTAAAAAGCAACGACAAGCGTATTGATCCTGTTGGTGCTTGTGTGGGAATGCGTGGTTCACGCGTGCAAGCCGTTTCTGGTGAGTTAGGCGGTGAGCGTGTAGATATCGTGTTATATGACGATAACGTCGCTCAATATGTAATTAATGCTATGTCTCCTGCAGAAGTTTCTTCAATTATAGTTGATGAAGACAAAGGCACAATGGATATTGCCGTTGAAGAAGGTAACTTAGCTATGGCCATTGGTCGTAGTGGTCAAAATATTCGTTTAGCAAGTCAGTTAACTGGCTGGGAACTAAACGTAATGACTGTTGATGACATGAAAGAAAAGCATCAAGCAGAGAACGATAAAGTATTGAACTTATTTATCGAAAAGCTAGACCTTGATGAAGATTTCGCGACATTACTATCTGATGAAGGTTTTACTTCATTAGAAGAAATAGCGTATGTACCAGCATCGGAAATGCTTGAAATCGATGGTTTAACTGAAGAAATTGTTGAAGAGTTAAGAGAACGAGCTAAAGAAGCGTTAACAACACAAGCACTTGCTAGTGAAGAAACGCTTGAGGGCGCAGAGCCGGCAGCAGATTTATTAGCACTTGACGGTTTAGAACGTCATCTAGCATTCGTTTTAGCAAGTCGTGGTGTGAAAACACTAGAAGACTTAGCTGAACAAGGCATTGATGAAATTAGCGATATTGAAGAATTAACTGAAACCAAAGCGGGTGAGCTAATTATGGCTGCACGTAACATTTGTTGGTTTAACGAAGAATAATTAACACCGGGAGTATAGTGTAAATGGCAGATATAACAGTAGCAGAGCTTGCCAACGAAATTGGTACACCGGTGGATCGTTTAGTGAGCCAACTGGCTGACTCAGGCGTACATAAATCGGCAACCGATTCTATTTCGCAAGACGAAAAAGAAGCATTGTTAGGACATTTGAAAAAACAACATGGTGATAACTCAGCTGCAAAGCCGAGTAAATTAACACTAAATCGTAAAACTAAGTCAACATTGACTATGGGACACGGTAGCAAAAGCAAATCAGTTGATGTTGAAGTACGTAAAAAACGTACTTACGTGAAGCGTAGTGAACTAGAAGAACAACAAATAGCAGATGCAGCAAAACAAGCAGAAGCTGAAGCGGCAGAAAAAGCGGAGGCGTTAGCATCAGTAAAAGCTGAAGCGGCAGCGAAAGAAGCTGAAAATGCTAAAGCGGTAGCGGTAGCAAAAGCAGAAGTTGAAGCTGAACGTAAAGCAGCAGCAAAAATTGAAGCAGCAGAAAAAGCCAAGCAAGTCGCTGCAGACAAAGCGAAAAATGCTGATAAAGCACCGGTTGCTAAAGTTGAAGAAACTGAAGAAGCTAAACGACTTCGTATAGCACAAGAAAAAGAAGCTGCTGCAAAAATTGAAGCAGAAGCGGCTGAAGCTGCGGAAGCGGCAAGAAAGTTAGCGGAAGAAAATGAATCTCGTTGGAAAGAGCAAGAAGCTGAACGTAAAGCGAAAGAAAAAGAAGTTGTTCATGTAACCTCTTCTAAGCACGCGCAAGAAGCTGAAGATAAAGTTGATGCTGCCGATGAAACTGCAGGTCGACGCCGTAAGAAGAAAAAGCCAGCTGATCGTAATGCTCGTGGTGGTCGTAATGCCCGTGGCGGACGCAAGCAAACATTATCTGCACCACAAAGTTTAAAACATGGTTTTACCAAACCAGTTGAAACTAAAGTACAAGACATTCGTATTGGTGAAACAATATCTGTTGCTGAATTGGCCAATAAAATGGCGAAAAAAGGTGCTGAAGTTGTTAAAGCTATGTTTAAAATGGGCGCAATGGCAACCATTAACCAAGTTATCGACCAAGAAACGGCGGCACTCGTTTCTGAAGAAATGGGCTTTAACGTAGTGCTTGTTAAAGAAAATGCTTTAGAAGAAGCTGTGTTAGCTGATCGTGATGATGCAGGTGAAGCGGTAACTCGTGCGCCAGTAGTAACCATTATGGGTCACGTTGATCACGGTAAAACATCGCTACTTGATCACATTCGTGAAGCAAAAGTTGCTGACGGTGAAGCCGGTGGTATTACTCAGCATATTGGTGCTTATCACGTAGAAACTGGTCACGGTATGATCACTTTCTTAGATACTCCTGGTCATGCTGCCTTTACTGCAATGCGTTCACGTGGTGCTAAAGCTACTGATATTGTTATTATTGTTGTTGCTGCTGATGATGGTGTTATGCCGCAAACAATTGAAGCAATTCAGCATGCGAAAGCATCAGATGCCCCAATTATTATTGCTGTGAATAAAATGGATAAAGAAGGCGCTGATCCAGATCGTGTTAAAAGTGAATTATCACAACACGATGTGCTTTCAGAAGAATGGGGCGGAGATGTTCAATTCTGTCATGTATCAGCCAAAACTGGTTTAGGTATTGACGAATTGCTTGATGCCATTTTATTACAATCAGAAGTATTAGAGCTTACTGCGGTAGTAGATACCATGGCAAATGGTGTTGTCGTTGAGTCAAAACTAGATAAAGGTCGTGGCCCAGTAGCAACAGTGCTAATTCAAGAAGGTACTTTAAAGCAAGGCGATATCGTTCTTTGTGGTTTAGAATATGGTCGTGTTCGAGCAATGCGTGATGAGAATGGTAGGTCTATTCAGTCAGCGGGTCCATCTATTCCTGTTGAAATCATCGGTCTTAGCGGTGTACCAATTTCAGGTGATGAAGCTACTGTTGTTAAAGATGAGAAAAAAGCTCGTGAAGTCGCGTTATTCCGTCAAGGTAAATTCCGTGATGTGAAACTTGCTCGTCAACAAAAAGCTAAACTTGAAAACATGTTTGCTAGTATGGCCGAAGGTGAAATTTCAGAAGTTAATGTAGTAATTAAATCTGATGTTCAAGGCTCACTTGAAGCAATCTCTGATTCACTATTGAAACTTTCTACTGATGAAGTGAAAGTGAAAATTGTTGGTTCAGGTGTTGGTGCTATCACTGAAACAGATGCAACGTTAGCTGCTGCTTCGAATGCTATCGTAGTTGGTTTTAATGTTCGTGCAGATGCTTCTGCTCGTAAAGTCATCGAATTAGAAAATATCGATTTACGTTACTACAGTGTTATTTACGCTTTAATCGATGAAGTTAAACAAGCGATGAGCGGTATGTTAGCGCCAGAATTCAAGCAAGAAATTATTGGTCTTGCCCAAGTTCGCGATGTTTTCAAATCACCTAAAATTGGCGCAATTGCTGGTTGTATGGTTACTGAAGGTATTATCAAGCGTTCAGCACCAATTCGTGTATTACGTGAAAACGTGGTTATTTACGAAGGCGAACTTGAATCATTACGTCGCTTTAAAGACGATGTACAAGAAGTTCGTAACGGTATTGAATGTGGTATCGGTGTGAAGAACTACAACGATGTACGCGTTGGTGATCAAATCGAAGTATTTGAAACAGTAGAAATTAAACGAACTCTGTAACTTTATATCTTTGCTAATTTCATCGATAGCGGTATAGGAAGTACTCATTGACGTTCGTCAACGCCGTGCTTCTTCTTTGCTCTCGAAGTAATTAGCTACTATTTAAAGCAACAGATAGTAGAATACTTTACTACAATTATATTAAAGGGACTGATGTCCCTTTTTTGTTAATAGATATTCATACCATTTGGATTAATTTAGGGTACAGAATTCAATGAGAATAAATTTTCAAGAACAAGACGCTTGATTGAGCAATAGCTAGCTATTAGGATTGAAAGTAACGACGTTATTGAATATTTAGGCCATTTGGAAATGATTACCTAGTTAGTACAATTAGTATAAATTATAAGAGAAAAATTATGGCTAGAGAATATGCCCGTACTGACCGTGTAGGTCAGCAAATCCAAAAAGAAATCGCGATTATTTTAATGCGCGAAATTAAAGATCCGCGTTTAAGTATGACGACAGTCTCTGCTGTTGAAGTTACGCGCGATTTAGCTTATGCAAAAATATTTGTTACATTTTTTAATGATAACCCAGATGAAATTAAAGCATCCCTTGAAGTATTAGCTGACGCGGAAGGTTATATTCGTTCATTATTAGGGAAACGGTTACGTGCGCGAATTATGCCGCATTTGCGTTTTGTTTATGATAGCTCAATGAGTGAAGGTGTCCGCATGAGCGCTTTAGTAGACCAAGCTGTTGCAAGTGACAACAATACAGATGACAGTCATGATACTTCTGAAAATGACAGTGAAGAGCAGGGCGAATAAAGCATGGCAAAGCGTAGAAAAGGTCGTGCGATTAACGGTGTATTGTTACTAGATAAGCCTCATGGATTATCATCAAATCATGCTTTACAAACTGTTAAACGTATTTATTTTGCTCAAAAAGCAGGTCACACGGGGGCATTAGACCCTTTGGCAACGGGTATGTTACCCATTTGTTTGGGTGAAGGAACTAAATTCTCGCAGTTCTTACTTGATACAGATAAAACCTATCAAGTTAAGGCTAAGTTAGGTACTCGTACTACAACCAGTGATGCCGGTGGTGAAGTTGTCAGTGAGAAAGAAGTTAACGTTTCGAATGAGCAGTTAATGCTTGCACTAGATAGTTTTCGTGGGACAACTAAACAGGTGCCATCTATGTATTCGGCACTTAAGTATCAAGGTAAACCCCTATATAAATATGCCCGTGAAGGCATTGAAGTACCGCGTGAGTCGCGTGATATTACTGTTTTTTCCTTGGAATTATTACGTTTTGAGCATGATGAAGTTGAACTAAGCATACATGTATCAAAAGGAACTTACATTCGCACTATTGTGGATGATTTAGGTGAGTTATTAGGTTGCGGTGCACATGTGGCTGATTTGAGACGTTTGGCTGTAGGCAGTTACCCTGTTGATAAAATGATAACCTTACCTCAGCTAGAGGCCTTACTCGAGCAAGCGATAACAGAAGAGATCACGCCATCAGAATTACTTGATCCTTTATTACTACCAATGCAAAGTGCAGTGGAAGGTATGCCAGCGGTTTATGTTGATGATATGTCGGCTAATTTTTTACGCCATGGTAACCCTGTACAGGCATATAAAGCACCAGCGGAAGGGTGTCTTCAAGTCTATATTGGTGAAGATGAACATGATGAAAGTGCAGAGTTTATTGGTGTTGGCTTCATTAATGACGATGGTCAAGTAGCGCCGAAGCGTATTGTAGTTGTGTAGTTATCAATACTCTTAATTTTTATAAGCTGTGTAGAGTTTTAGTTGCATTTTAGCTACGCCCTGATAGAATACGCGCTCTTTCGTTACCTTAGCTGAATTAGTGTTCGGCCAGGTAGGATTTTAACAACTCTAAACTAATGATAAATCATATAGTTGAGTTTACACACTAAGGATTAATTATGTCTTTAAATGCTACAGAAAAAGCAGCAATCGTTGCAGAATACGCTCAAAAAGAAGGTGATACAGGTTCACCAGAAGTACAAGTTGCTTTGTTAACTACACAAATCAACCACTTACAAGGTCACTTCAAAGAGCACATCCATGATCATCATTCACGTCGTGGTTTATTACGCATGGTTGCACAACGCCGTAAATTATTAGATTACTTAAACGGTAAAAACGTTGAACGTTATACTGCTTTAATTGGTAAATTAGGTCTACGTCGTTAATCATTTGTTTACTCAAATGATATGAAAAAGGAGCCTGATGGCTCCTTTTTGCTTTCTAGCACTTTATTTTTGACAATGAACCTAATTAGATTCATCAAGCTTATTAACTAAAAAATATTATGATGACAATTTATTAATTTTTTTTGTACTAAAACCACAGTAACTCCCATTCTAACTAGCAAATAGTGCTCAGGTCAGTATAATATGCGTGCTTAATCTTATCGTCATAAAATGACGGTAGTATTTAGTCAGTAACTAATCAATCAAACTGTATAATTTTTTGTTCCACTTAACTATTTAAAATAGACACTTAAGTGAATAAATAATTGTACAGATTGATTAATATAATTAAGTAAAATATTAAGGAAACATATTAAATGTTTAATCCAGTAACTAAGAAATTTCAATACGGTAAACATACCGTAACGCTTGAAACGGGTAACATTGCTCGTCAAGCAACTGCTGCTGTTATGGCTAGCATGGACGATACTTGTGTACTAGTATCCGTTGTTGCAAAAAAAGAAGCTAAACCAGGACAAGACTTTTTCCCGTTAACAATAAACTATCAAGAGCGTACATACGCAGCGGGTAAAATCCCAGGTAGTTTCTTCAAACGTGAAGGTCGTCCTTCAGAAGAAGAAACACTTATTGCGCGTTTAATTGACCGTCCACTTCGTCCATTATTTCCTGAAGGTTTCATTAACGAAGTTCAAGTAATTATTACGGTTGTTTCAGTTAACCCAGAAATTGCCCCTGATATTATTTCATTGATTGGTGCTTCTGCAGCACTTGCTATTGCTGGTGTACCATTTAGTGGCCCTGTAGGTGCGGCGCGTGTTGGTTATACTGATGGTCAATACATTCTTAATCCGCTTCAATCTGAATTACCAACAAGTCAATTAGACTTAGTTGTTTCAGGTACAGACTCTGCCGTATTAATGGTTGAATCAGAAGCTGACGTATTATCCGAAGAAGTAATGCTTGGCGCGGTAGTTTATGGTCATGAGCAAATGCAAGTAGCAGTTTCTGCTATTAAAGAATTTAAAGCTGAAGTAAACACTCCTTCATGGGATTGGGTTGCTCCAGTTAAAAATGCCGAATTGCTAGCTAAAATTGCTGAGCTCTCAGAAGCACAAGTAAATGAAGCATACCAAATTACTGAAAAAGCTGTTCGTTATGAAAAAATTAAAGAAATCCGTAACTCAGTAGTTGAAGCATTATTAGCCCAAGATGCAGATCTTGATGTTCAAGAAGCTAAAGATTTATTTCATGATTTAGAGAAAACTGTTGTACGTGGTCGTATTACAGATGGTAACCCTCGTATTGATGGTCGTGATCCTGAATCAATACGTGCATTAGACGTAATGACTGGCGTATTACCACGTACTCATGGCTCTGCTGTGTTTACTCGTGGTGAAACACAAGCATTAGTTACGGCTACTTTAGGTACACAACGAGATGCACAACGTATTGACAGTATTTTAGGTGAAAAAACTGATGCATTTATGCTTCATTATAACTTCCCTCCATACTGTGTTGGTGAAACTGGTTTTGTTGGTTCTCCTAAGCGTCGTGAGATTGGTCATGGTCGTTTAGCAAAACGCGGTATGTTAGCGGTTATGCCTACTATTGAAGAATTCCCGTATGCTGTACGTGTTGTTTCTGAAATTACTGAATCAAATGGTTCATCTTCAATGGCTTCTGTTTGTGGTACTTCACTTGCACTTATGGATGCTGGTGTGCCAATTAAAGCTTCTGTTGCCGGTATTGCGATGGGTCTTGTTAAAGAAGGTGAAAAATTTGTAGTACTTAGTGATATTTTAGGTGATGAAGATCACTTAGGTGACATGGACTTTAAAGTTGCCGGTACTACTGGTGGTATCACAGCATTACAAATGGATATCAAAATTGAAGGTATCACGCAAGAAATCATGCAAATTGCGTTAAACCAAGCAAAAGCTGCCCGTACGCATATTTTATCTGTAATGGACGAAGCTATTGCTGGTCACAGAGAAGAAATCTCTGAGTTTGCACCGCGCATTCATACGCTTAAAGTCAGCCAAGATAAGATTCGTGATATTATTGGTAAAGGTGGCGCAACTATTCGTCAACTTACTGAAGAAACCGGTACAACAATTGAAATTGATGACGATGGTACGGTTAAAATTGCCGCAACTTCTGGCGAGCAAGCAGAAGATGCAATTAATCGTATTAAAGCATTAACAGCTGAAATTGAAGTAGGTACGCTTTACACTGGTAAGGTTGTTCGTATAGTTGATTTCGGTGCTTTTGTTAATGTATTACCAGGTAAAGATGGTTTAGTACATATTTCACAAATTTCTGAAGAGCGTGTAAATAACGTAAGTGATGTGCTTAAAGAAGGTCAAGAAGTGAAAGTTAAAGTACTTGAAGTTGACCGCCAAGGTCGCGTACGTTTAAGTATTAAAGAAGCAATTGAAAAGCCAGCTGCAGAAACTCCAGCAGCTGAGTAATAGTATTTTATGCTAACGACTAAATAATTTACAATTTAGTCTATTAAAAAAGGAGCCTCATGGCTCCTTTTTTGCTATAAATCAAGTACAATCAAATTGGTATAAATTCAAACGAATATTCTTAAGGCGTTTTAGTGAAATTACTTTATAAACCATTGATGCTAGCTATTATCTTTAGTATTACTTTACTTTCACAAGGCTGTGTATCACTGAATAAGTCTAATTCTGGCTCTAGTTCTGTGGCATTAAGCCAACTAGTTATTGCTGAACCTTTGGCTATTAACTTTAAAAGCGAAATTGCTATAGCACGCTTGTCAGAAGTGATTAACCGGGTAAAAATTACCGATGAACAAAAAGCACAGCTTTATTATGATCGCGGCGTATTATATGACAGCGTTGGTTTGCGTTCATTGGCACGACTTGATTTTTCTCATGCATTACAACTACAGCCAACACTAACAGATGCTTATAACTTTTTAGGTATACACTTAACGCAATTAAAAGAGTTTTCCCAAGCTTATGAAAAGTTTGATTCAGTTTTAGAGTTATCGCCTTCACATGAATATGTCCACTTAAATCGAGGTATAGCACTTTATTACGGTGATCGACCAGAACTAGCAGTGCAAGACTTTGCCAGCTTTCATTATAAACAGAGTGATGATCCTTATCGTTTGTTATGGCTATATTTAGCCGAATATGAAGTGGATTCTGTGCTAGCTAAGAAAAGCTTAAAACAAAGAGCAGAGCTTGTAGATGAGCGCACTTGGGCTAAACAAGTTATTTATTTATTTTTAGGTGATATTAGCCAAAAAGAATTTGTTAGTGAATTAACTGTGGATATTAGCTCTAATAAAGAGTTAACCGATAGGTTGTGTGAAGCCTACTTTTATTTAGGTAAATATAATCAAAGCCAGAAAAATTTTGGTGCGGCAGCTAACTTTTTCAAATTATCGTTAAGTACCAATGTTTATGAATTTGTTGAGCACAGATATGCAAGATTAGAACTAGATTTAATGCGAACTAAAAAAGCTATTCGTAGCAAACAGCAAGATCCGTCATAGTTTTTTTTACATGATTCAAAAACGGTTTGTAATAATGAGTTTGTCGATTTTCCTGTTAACAGGGCTATCAACAAGCTCATTTTTTTTAGCTAACTATTTAACTCGCATTATTGAAAAAAATGAACATACAACAGCGCAGTTAAATTTTGCTATAGCACAAGAAAATGAAACAGCTTTACTCCATGTGTGGCAACAATCAAAACAAGGCAGTGAAAATTGGCAAAACTTAGCTAAAAAATTAGCCAAAAATAATGGAGAGGTTGCTTTTTTATTGGCTAATTTTTATTTTAATAAAGAGTCGCTAGGTAAAAACTCTTCTTCTCAATCAGAACAAGCCATCTTATGGTATCAGCAAGCTATTAGGCTGAACTACTCCAGGGCATCAATCGCGCTAGCTGAGTTGTACTTTCAACAAGGTAATGTATCTGACGCACAAAACCTTATAGCTACATTGAAAGTGATGGAGTTCTCACACACTCAAGGTGACAGTGTTACTTTTTCCGCAATAATACTAACGATAAAAATTGCCATAAGTACCGGAAATGTTAAGTTAGCTAAGTCAGTGTTAAGGAAGTTTTCATCATTGTTACAAGCCAATGAAGTAGGAGCTTCGCTACTTAGTGCGATTGATAAATATCAAGTGTTGCCATCAATAGGCGATATAAGCCTTGAACGGGTTAGTACCTCGGCATCTTGTACAACTAGTATACAATTTTTCGCTACAAATTTATCAAACTTAGCGCAGGTTGAGCGACTAGTTAAACACTTTAAACATCAGCCATTGAACGATTTGGTGTGTTTTTCACCTGTTCGTTATATCTCTATATCGGCATTATCTTGTTCATCAGCATTGCAGGGGGCAATCCTTTGTGATGAAACCAAATTCCATGAAATTGCTGACTCAGTTACTACTCGTTACATTGCCATTATGTTACCTAAAGGCGGTGCTAATGTTCATTTTGGGATGCTCTATTTTGATGCACAAGATAACATTGATGTTGTTGAACATGAGATAAGCCATTTATTAGGGTTTGTAGATGAATACCCCTTAGTAAAGGGGCATGTAAAGTGCCGAGCTAGCCAACAACATGTATCAGCACAAAACATTGCCGTGCTGCAAAATAGTTATTACGGTGAGAGAAGTTCTATCAGAACCAAGATATTAAAGCAGCTGGCATGGGCAGAACAAATTAAAAAGAGTACTCCTATTCTACACCTCAAGAACGAACGTTCACAAAAAGATCAATATTGGCAATTAGGAACACCTGAGCAGTTTAAGCATGAAGTAGGTCTATTTAAATCGCTAACTTGTGATAATAACTCTGTTAAACAGCAAAGCACTTTTAATGCTTTTAAACCCCTATCGGATCGAACTAAATTACAATATGATGAGCTCAATTTTCCAAAAGAATATATAAGATTATTACTGAATAATTCACAGCAGTTTTTAATGCCGAGTTTTCATTACAATATTGCTTTAGCTTATTATCAACAAAATAACATTAAACAGGCTACTGCTTGGCTTGAGCAAGCTGCTGGTTGGGAGAGTGTCGACAGTAAAAGGAAAAGAATACTGCAAGGGGCATTTTAATCTCGCCTGTTATCTTTATGGCGTTTTACTTATATGAATGAATAACTTAAGCTTGATACAAATGACTTTGTAAAACATACTTACAGCTTCTCAGGAGAAAGTGAATAGGTACCTTTTTAATTTCCTTATCAAAAATAGAAACATGTACTGGATGAAATAGTAATTACTTAGTCACTATTAGAGTTGACTCCAGCGGCATAAACTTTTCTTCTAACGTCGATTTTTGTGTGTTGGATTCTTTTGCTAATTTATCCTCAACGTCATCATGAACGGGCAATATAACTTCAATTCCTTGTTTTACTTTAGCAGTTGGCCACATAGTGTAGTTTTCAATATACTTAGCGGACTCAGACGCTTTCAATACGTTTTTGTTAACCCTTATAGTTTTTTTGTTTTGTTCCGTAGTGTTTTTTCCAAACCATGAATATAGTGCCATAATACCTCCTGTATAACTCATTCTATCCCCAATTATAGTTCAAGAATAATTAATTACCTATGAATAAATCAGGTTGGATAAGGTATAATCATGATCTAATTATTTAGCCTGTTGTTTTATAATATAAATCCAAAAATGAAAAGCTTTAAACCTGCACTATTTCGTCAACAGTTTCCGTTAGTTGTAAACAACGAAGGGAGTGCTTTGTCTGTTAATAGCACATCTAGAATTAATACTTCTTCATCATTAGTTTATTTCGATAATGGCGCTACCACACAAAAGCCAAATTGCGTTATTGATAGTTACCAGTCTTTTTATCAAACAGCTAACGCCAATGTACATCGGTCATCTCATGCGCTAAGTGCCAAAGCGACAACGGCTTTTGAGCATGCTAGAAATAACGCTAAAAATTTTATAAATGCCAAAAGTAATAAAGAAATAATATGGACAAAAGGAACAACTGAAAGTATTAATTTAATAGCGATGAGCCTTGGCCAAGAAATACTAAATCAAGGAGATGAAATAATACTAGCGTTAAGTGAACATCACGCTAATATTGTGCCTTGGCAATTAATAGCAGCGCAAACAGGTTCAGTTATAAAAACTATAGCACTTGACGCCATGGGACGCGTTGATCTTAATGCTTTTGTTCGAGAGATAAATAGCAAAACTAAAGTGTTTTGTTGCGCTCATATTTCTAATGTTATTGGAAAAGTAAACCCTCTATGTGAGCTTATTCAAAAAGCGAAATCAGTGGGTGCTATTACTGTTATTGATGGTGCGCAAGCTGTGGCCCATTTTCCGATAGATGTACAATCACTCGATTGTGATTTTTATGTTTTCTCAGCGCATAAAATGTATGGACCTACAGGAGTAGGGGTACTTTATGGTAAACAAGCACTACTAGAAACTATGCCTCCTTATCAGGGAGGTGGAGAGATGATTAAAAAGGTCAGTTTTAATACACCAACTACGTTTAATGTTTTACCCTTTAAGTTTGAAGCAGGTACACCGAACATTGCGGGCGTGATTGCTTTTAGTAAAGCGATTGAATTTATCAGTGCGTATGACGCCAAACAAATACGTGATTATGAAAAACGATTAACAATTTATTGTTATCAAGCATTACAAAACCTGGCAGGGTTATCAGAAAATGTCGTTAAATTTATCGTACAAGGATTACCTGATATTCCCGTTATCTCTTTTACCTTAAATGGTCACCATAATCACGATATTGCAACGGCACTTGATAGTTACGGTATTGCAATTCGAAGTGGACATCATTGTGCAATGCCATTAATGGAGTATTTGAATCTTTCAGGTTGCTTAAGAATATCACTAGCAGCCTATAATACCTTTGAGGAAATTGATTACTTTATAGAGTGTTTAGAAAAAGTATTAGCGCAAGAATGCGGGACTTCACTGGGGGTAACTCATAAAAGTGAAGTGAGTGAAGAGGCGAGTTCAACGATTATTGCACAGTTTGCTGCGGTTAAAAGTTGGGATTCTCGTCATCGGAAAATAATGTTGCTAGGGAAACAATTGAACCGTTTAGATAAAAGCGCTCGTAATGAGCAAACGTTGATCAGTGGTTGTGAAAGTTTAACTTGGTTAATTGCGAAAAAAAATAGCCAAAATACTTTTTATTTTAAAGCTGATAGCGATGCCAAGATTATTCGAGGCTTACTGGTCATTGTACTTGCAGCTTTTAATAATAAAACAGCAGTACAAATTCAGGCATTTGATATTGAAAACTACTTCAAAACACTGGGCTTGATGCAGCATTTAAGCCCCTCGCGAGGAAATGGTATTTTGGCTATAGTAGATAAAATTAAAGGAATAGCGCGATAATCTATAGTTTTAATCTTGCGCGACGACTGTTTAAAGTATATACCCGTAACCATTCAAGATGCAGGTTTCACGCACTTTGAATGATTACGGGTATAAACATTATTAGATTAGTTATTTGCTACGTTTTAATAATTTATCAATCGCTTTACCGACAGCAAAAAAAGCAAAAGTGGCTGTTACATGCGTAGTCGCGCCAAAGCCGCTACTACAATCCAAACGCATAGAGCTATTATTTTCATCGTTGGTATCCGGCTTAGCTAAACATACTTCCCCTAAATCATTTGGGTAACGTAATTGCTCTGTTGAAAATACAGCATCTATAGTAAATTTTCTTTTACTTGCTTTAGTGATATCGGCACGGGGAAAATTAAATTCTCGCCTTAGTTGATTCTTCACTTTAGCTAATAGCGGATCTTGATAAGTTTTACTTAAATCAGAAATGGCTATCTTTGAAGGGTCTACCTGGCCACCAGCACCGCCGATAGTAATTATTGGCATTTTATTGCGTTTACAATGTGCAATTAAGCGGGTTTTAATATCTACAGAGTCAATAGCATCAATCACATAATCATAATGCACCGCCATTAATTCATTCAAGTTCTCAGTGGTAACAAAGTCTTCTATGGTATTGACTTGGCAATCAGGATTAATTTGCTTAATACGCGTGCTCATTACCTCTACTTTACTTTCACCAATGGTCTCGGTTAAAGCGTGAATTTGACGGTTAATATTAGTCACACAAATATCATCTAGATCTATTAAAGTAATCTGTCCAATGCCATTTCTAGCTAGGGCTTCTGCCACCCATGAGCCCACGCCACCTATACCAATAACACAAAAATGCGCTTGTTGTAATATTGTCGCACCATTTATACCATACAGGCGAGCAATACCGCCGAATCTTAAAGAGTAATCTGTCATGTTAATCATTGTTGAATAAAGTCAGCACTATTATACCTAGTTCAACTAAGCCAATAAATACTCTTTTAGCTATTAATACCAATACTAGTAAGTTAGTGATCAAATATTAATGAGGATAAATTTGCAAGAACAAGATGTGATCAATTACTTACCAAGGGTTCGTGTACAACAGGTTAAAGATAAGTTAAAAAACTAATGACGCCATTAATCACATAATCTGGTCAGTATGATATGACGATGTTAGTAGTTTTAGGCAGGTTTTTAAATGTTTTACTGAATTATCTCCTAGATAATATCGACAAAAACTTTCTAAAGAGGATTTTTACCTAAAAAGCACCTAATGTGTATTTTTTTTATGAATAATAGTTATTGGTGTAATAAATAAAAAGTATAGTCATTTATCCGGATAAAAGTTAATTATCGTTCAATAAGTGTACTTTTTGACTTGCTCACATATTAAGTTGTTTAATTTTCATTTAAAAAAATTGAATAAAAAAGGCAGCAAATGCTACCTTTTTTATTCAATTGTTACGCAGAATTTATTTCTGGTAACGCTATTCTGTATTTATCTATCAGATAAAGGCACAAAAGTACGGTTTATTTCGCCAGTATATTTTTGACGAGGACGACCAATTTTTTGGCCTGGTTGAGATAGCATCTCATCCCAATGAGAAATCCAACCAACAGTTCTAGACATAGCAAAAATTACGGTGAACATGCTTGATGGAATACCAATAGCTTTTAGAATAATACCTGAGTAGAAATCTACATTCGGGTAAAGTTTCTTCTCTATAAAGTATGGGTCTTCTAAAGCAACTTTTTCTAATGCCATTGCTACGTCAAGTAGTGGATCTTGAATACCAAGTTCTTTCAGAACTTCATGACAAGTATCACGCATTACTGTGGCACGTGGGTCGAAGTTTTTATAAACACGATGTCCAAAGCCCATTAGACGGAAAGAATCATCTTTGTCTTTAGCTCTTAATACAAATTCATCAACACGGTCTAAAGTGCCGATTTCTTCAAGCATTGATAAACAAGCTTCATTGGCGCCACCATGTGCAGGGCCCCATAAAGAAGCAATACCAGCAGCAATACAAGCATAAGGGTTAGCACCTGAAGAGCCAGCTAAACGCACTGTTGAAGTAGAAGCATTTTGCTCGTGATCAGCATGAAGAGTGAAAATTCTATCCATCGCATTAGCGACAGTAGGGCTAACTATATATTCTTCAGCAGGCACAGAAAACATCATGTGTAAGAAGTTTTCAGCGTAAGTTAAATCATTGCGTGGGTAAACAAAAGGTTGTCCTACACTGTACTTATATGCCATTGCTGCGATAGTTGGCATTTTAGCAATTAAGCGGTGCGCACTTCGTTTACGTTGTGCTGGATCGTCAATGTCTAAATCACTGTGGTAGAAAGAAGATAATGCGCCTGTAACACCACATAGCATTGCCATTGGGTGAGCATCAGGTAAAAAACCATGAAAGAAATGAACTAGCTTTTCATGAACCATAGTATGATTAGTTATAATACCTTTAAATTCATCATATTGGGCTTGAGTTGGAGCTTCGCCATTAAGTAAAATGTAGCAAACTTCTAAGTAATCAGCTTTTTTTGCTAAATCATCTATAGCATAACCACGATGTTGTAATACACCTTTGCCACCATCAATAAAGGTGATTGCTGACTCACAAGAAGCCGTTGCTAGAAAGCCTGGATCGTAGGTGAAGTAGCCATGGCTACCTAAGGTTCTAATATCAATTACATCGGTACCTTTAGTACCCTTTAGAATAGGCAGTTCGGTAATTTCTTTACCGTCAATGCTTAGAGAGGCTTTAGAATCAGCCATATGTTTTATCCCCTATTAATTTTAATTTGCAATTATTTTCAGACAAACTGACACCGTTAGTACTTCACTGATACATCAGTAATTTAGTACTAATTCAAAAAAAGAATGAAAATAGGTCAGTTTTCAAATGTCGCTTGGGTAAATCAAACTGCCGACATTCTACCTTAATTTTTAAATAAAATGTAATAGCCGTTAGACTAAAGTTTGATGACAATCATTTTTTGACTAAAAAATCATCGTTGACCTTTTTTTCGTGAAGGAAAATTGAATTTATTCACTATCAACTATATAATCTAGCCGCTCTGTAATTGCTTTTCGTTATTTCGCAATATAAATAAGAAAAAACACAGTAAATTTCTTATTTAATGAGAAGTGGTTTTGTCTTGAAAACTACTCTCTTATACCAAAGTATTAATAGAATTACTTAGCTAACTTTAGCTAAGTTCGCTATTATTACGCGACTTCGGTGAACTGAGAAATAGCTAATGAGCTATTTTTTAATAAAAGGCAGTTACCGGGCATTTCGGGAATTACTTATATTAGTAATCTCTTTAATATTTACCTATTTCTTATTGTGTATAAGATTAAGATAAGTATTAAATGCTAATAAGGTAATTCATGAGTAACAATAATAAAAGTTGAAGGCTTTCGAGCTCTTTAGGCAACAATTGTGAAAAAACAACGTCCTGTAAACCTAGATCTAACTACAATTAAGATGCATCCGGCAGCTAATGCTTCAATTCTTCACCGTGTTTCTGGTGTGATTATGGTATTTGCTATTGGCATCTTATTATTGACCCTTTCAACCTCTCTTTCTTCTGCTGAAGGATTTGCCCAAATTCAAGGTTACCTTGATGGCTTTTTCTTTATGTTTATTATATTCGGCTGTCTTTCTGCGCTGACTTATCATGTATTAGCGGGTGTTCGTCACTTGTTAATGGATTTAGGTCATTTTGAAGAGTTAGACTCGGGTAATACTAGCGCCAAAGCAATAATCGCTATTTGGTCAGTACTATCTGTAATAATAGGAGTTTGGTTATGGTAAGCGTCGTCGCATCAGTAGGCCGTAATGGCGTACATGATTTTATTCTTCTAAGAGCTAGTGCAATTATCCTTGTGCTATACACCTTGATTCTTGCTGGCTTTTTCGTTGTAACACCACCTGTTACTTATGAAATATGGCATGGTTTCTTTGCTTGTATGAGTGTGAAGGTTGCCACAATGTTAGCGTTACTTGCATTATTAGTGCACGCTAAAATTGGCGTTTGGCAAGTATTGTCAGATTACGTAAAACCAGCATTTTTACGCGGGTCATTGCAATTTTTCTTTTCAGTTCTGTTATTAGCCTACGTAGTATTTGGCTTTTCAATTGTGTGGGGTGTGTAAGTGAGCGTTCCAATTCGTGAATTTGACGCCATCGTTATTGGCGCAGGCGGCGCAGGCATGCGCGCTGCATTAGCAATTTCTGAATCAGGTAAATCTTGTGCCTTGATTTCTAAAGTATTTCCAACTCGTTCTCATACTGTATCTGCTCAAGGTGGTATTACCGTTGCACTAGGTAATGCCCATGAAGATCACTGGGAACAACATATGTACGATACTGTTAAAGGCTCTGATTATATCGGTGACCAAGACGCTATTGAGTATATGTGTAAAGTGGGACCAGAATCTGTAATAGAGCTAGAGAAAATGGGTTTACCTTTTTCTCGTACAGAAGAAGGTAAAATTTACCAACGTCCATTTGGTGGTCAGTCTAAAAACTTCGGTGGCGAACAAGCTGCTCGTACAGCAGCAGCAGCTGACCGTACAGGTCATGCTTTACTTCATTGTCTTTACCAACAAAATGTTAAGAACAAAACTAACGTATATTCAGAGTGGTATGCATTAGATTTAGTTAAAAATGACGATGGTGCCGTGGTTGGTACTACTGCTATTTGCATTGAAACCGGTGAAATAGTTTACTTTAAAGCACGTGCTACAGTGCTTGCTACTGGTGGTGCAGGTCGTATCTTCGCATCAACAACTAATGCCCATATTAATACTGGTGATGGTGTTGGTATGTCGCTTCGTGCAGGCATTCAAATGCAAGATATGGAAATGTGGCAGTTCCACCCAACCGGTATCGCCGGTGCTGGTGTACTAGTGACTGAAGGTTGTCGTGGTGAAGGCGGTTACCTTCTAAATAAAGACGGCGAACGCTTTATGGAGCGTTACGCGCCAAATGCTAAAGATTTAGCTGGTCGTGATGTCGTTGCTCGTTCAATGATGACAGAAATTCGTGAAGGTCGTGGTTGCGATGGTCCTTGGGGTCCTCATATTAAACTTAAGCTTGATCACTTAGGTCGCGAAACTTTATATAAACGTTTACCGGGTGTTTGTGATTTATCAAAAACTTTTGCCCATATTGATCCTGCTGAAGAGCCAATTCCAGTTATACCTACTTGTCACTACCAAATGGGTGGCGTACCTTGTAATGTTAACGGTCAAGCCCTTAATATTGGCAGTGATGGTAAAGAAACAATTGTTGAAGGTTTATTTGCTGTAGGTGAAATCGCTTGTGTATCTGTACATGGTGCTAACCGCTTAGGTGGTAACTCCTTACTTGATTTAGTTGTATTTGGTCGTGCTGCAGGTAACTTCTTAGGTACCTACTTAAACGATACTCAAAACGCTAAAGAAGCCTCTGAATCTGATTTAGAAGCATCACTTGCTCGTACTAATCGTTGGGAATCTTCAAAATTCGGCGAAGATCCAGTACAAATACGTAAAGACTTACAACAGTGTATGCAAATGAACTTCGGGGTATTCCGCGAAGGTCAAGCAATGGCAAAAGGCATGAAAGAATTAACTGAAATTCGTGAACGTCTTAAAGATGCTAAGTTAGACGACAAGTCATCTGAATTTAACACTCAACGTATTGAATGTTTAGAATTAGATAACTTAATGGAAACTGCATTTTGTTCAGCTAAAGCAGCTAACTTCCGTACTGAATCTCGTGGTGCACATGCAAGACAAGATTTTACTGAACGTGATGATGAGAACTGGTTATGCCATTCTGTCTATACGCCAGAAACTGAAGAAATGTCTAAGCGTGACGTTAATATGAAACCCGTTCACCGCGAAGCTTTCCCACCTAAAGCACGTGTTTACTAAGGAGAAAAGACGATGAAACAAATTTTTTCGATTTACCGCTATAATCCTGATGTAGACGCTAAACCTTACATGAAAGATTATGAGCTAGAAATTCCAGATGGCTCTGATTTAATGGTACTTGATGCACTTATTCTGTTAAAAGAAAAAGACCCAAGCTTATCGTTCCGTCGTTCATGCCGTGAAGGTGTATGTGGCAGTGATGGTTTAAACATGAACGGTAAAAATGGTTTGGCTTGTATCACACCATTATCAGAGTTAAAAGCGAGTACTATAGTACTTCGTCCTTTACCTGGTTTACCAGTAGTACGTGACTTGATCATTGATATGACTCAATTTTATCAGCAATATGAGAAAATCAAACCATATTTGATCAACGATGCACAACAGCCTGCGCGTGAAAATATACAAACCATCGAAGAGCGTGACAAATTAGACGGTCTTTATGAGTGTATTTTATGTGCTTGTTGTTCTACGTCTTGTCCATCTTTCTGGTGGAATCCTGATAAATTTATCGGGCCTGCAGGATTACTTCATGCTTATCGTTTCTTAATTGATAGCCGTGATACTGCAACAGAAGAGCGTTTAGACGGTTTGCAAGATGCTTACAGCGTATTCCGTTGTCATGGCATTATGAACTGTGTTGATGTTTGTCCAAAAGGATTAAACCCAACGAAGGCCATTGGCCATATCAAATCTATGTTATTAAGCCGAGCAGTTTAACTGTTTGAGTGAGTAATACAGTGATAATACTTAAGCAAAGGGTTTAGGTATTATCAAATTAAAAATTTCAGCGTGTTTTTATAAATGGCATGCTGATGTTTTTACAATAAGTGTAAATACAGGGTAATTGTTTTATCACCGGCCGTTTGATCAAATTCAAGGCGAAGCACGGAGTTGACGCTAGTCAATAAGTGTTTTCAACGAAGAGATTTGGCGAATAGACACAGAGAAAATAATTACATTATTTTAGTTGCTTTCCCCACCAAAGGAACAAGGCAATGCCAGAAGGTATAATGAAGGCTTGGCTAGAGTCTTCCCACTTAAACGGTGGCAACATCGTTTATATTGAAGAATTGTACGAATCATACCTAGATAATTCAGCCTCTGTGTCTGCAGAATGGCAAGAGATCTTTTCAGAACTTCCTAAAGTTGAAGGTAGCGAGGTGGAATATCGCCACAGCGCTGTTAGAGATGAATTTAAAGCCTTAGCTAAGGAACAACAAAAACAAGTTGTGACAAGTGGCGGTGACGCCAAGCAAGTTAAAGTTTTACAACTTATTAATGCTTTTAGGGTTCGTGGCCATCAAAATGCTAATTTAGATCCATTAGGTTTATGGCAACGTGATAAAGTGCGTGATCTACAATTATCACATCATGATTTATCTGAAAATGATTTTGACAAAGAATATAACGTTGGCTCGTTGGCTGTAGGTCAAGAGTCGATGAAGTTAGGTGAATTATATAAAACCCTAAGAAAAACTTATTGTAGTGCTCTTGGTGCAGAATATATGCACATCACTTCAACGGATGAAAAACGTTGGTTGCAAAAACGTATAGAGTCTATTCAGTCGCAGTTAATTTTATCTTTAGATGAAAAAACTGAAATACTCAAAGGTTTAATTGCTGCTGATGGTTTAGAAAAATACCTTGGAGCTAAGTTTCCTGGTGCAAAACGCTTTTCATTAGAAGGTGGAGATGCATTAGTTCCTATGCTTAAAGAGCTTATAACTCGCGCAGGTGCTGCAGGCACTAAAGAAGTAGTTATGGGCATGGCTCACCGTGGCCGTTTAAATGTTTTAGTCAACGTTATGGGCAAAAACTCATCAAAATTATTTGATGAATTTGCTGGTAAACATGATGAGATTTCAAGCTCTGGTGATGTTAAATACCATCAAGGTTACTCGTCAGACTTTGTTACACCAGGCGGTAACGTTCATTTAGCATTAGCATTTAACCCATCACATCTAGAAATAGTTAACCCTGTTGTTATCGGCTCAGTACGTGCTCGTTTAGACAGACGTAAGTGTGATAGAGGCGATTTAGTTTTACCAATTACCATTCATGGTGATTCGGCTATTGCTGGTCAAGGTGTGGTACAAGAAACTTTCAATATGTCACAAGCTCGCGCTTTTAAAGTTGGCGGCACAGTACGTATTGTAGTGAATAACCAAGTAGGTTTTACTACCTCTGTAGCAGAAGATACTCGCTCAGGCGAATATTGTACTGAAATAGCCAAAATGGTTCAGGCACCTATTTTACATGTAAATGGTGATGATCCTGAAGCGGTGATTTTAGCAACGCAAATTGCGCTTGATTATCGAAATGAATTTAAACGTGATGTCGTTATTGATTTAGTTTGTTACCGTCGTCATGGACACAACGAAGCTGATGAGCCAAGTGCCACGCAGCCGTTAATGTATAAAATAGTTAAAAAGCATCCTACGCCACGTCAATTATACGCAGACAAATTAATTGCTGAAGGTAGCTTAAGTAAAGCTAATGTTGACGAACTTACTGCTTACTACCGTAAATTGCTTGACGAAGGCCAGTGTACCGTTAAGCAATGGCGTCCAATGACTGAACATTCGGTTGACTGGACTCCTTATATTGGTCATGACTGGGATGATGATTACGATAAAGAAATCAGTGTTGATAAGCTAAAAGAGTTAGCGACTAAAGTGTCAACTTACCCTGAAAGTCATCCTGTACATGCGCGTGTTAAAAAGATCTACGATGATCGTGTAAAAATGGCTTCAGGTGAAAAATTACTTGATTGGGGTATGGCAGAAAACTTAGCCTATGCTTCAATTGTTGACCGTGGCGATCGTGTACGTATTACTGGTCAAGATTCTGGTCGTGGTACTTTCTTCCATCGTCATGCGGTATTACATAACCAAGAAGACGGCAGCACCTATTTACCATTGCAAAATATTTCAGAGGGGCAAGGTCCTTTTGATGTGCATGACTCAGTATTATCTGAAGTATCAGTATTAGCTTTTGAATATGGTTATACCACGGCAGAGCCGGCTGGTTTAACTATTTGGGAAGCTCAATTTGGTGATTTTGCTAACTGTGCACAAGTGGTATTTGATCAATTTATTAGTTCAGGTGAGCAAAAGTGGGGTCGTTTATGTGGCTTAACTATGCTGTTACCACATGGTTATGAAGGGCAAGGTCCTGAACATTCATCAGGTCGTTTAGAACGCTTCTTGCAACTTTGTGCTGATCACAATATGCAAGTGTGTGTGCCATCAACACCAGCGCAAGTATTTAACATGCTGCGTCGTCAAGTGGTACGCCCTATGCGTCGTCCATTAGTTGTCATGTCGCCTAAATCATTATTACGTCACCCATTAGCGGTTTCTTCATTAGAAGAAATGGCGACTGGTGTTTTTCATAATGTGATTGGTGAAATCGACGACTTAGACCATAGCGCCGTTGAGCGTGTAGTATTTTGTAGTGGTAAGGTTTACTACGAATTACTTGATCAACGTCGTAAAAATGAACTTAATAATGTTGCCATTATTCGTATTGAGCAATTATACCCATTCCCAGAGGAAGAACTTCAAGATGCGATTAAAGAATATCAGCATGTGAAGCAATTTGTTTGGTGTCAGGAAGAGCCGCAAAACCAAGGTGCTTGGTATTGTTCGCAGCATCACTTTAGAGCTGCTATCCCTAAAGGTACTTATTTGACTTATGCTGGCCGAAACGCCTCAGCGGCACCTGCCGTTGGTTATATGTCAGTTCATGTAAAAGAACAACAAGCGCTTGTCACTCAAGCGTTAACTTTAGATTAACTATTGAGTGCACCGGCTTCTTATTACCCTGATATAACAAGGTAAATAAGAAGCTAAGTGCTAAAAGTTTGTAAGGAATAAAATAAAATGACAACCGAAATCAAAGTTCCGGTATTACCTGAATCAGTTGCAGATGCAACCGTGGCAACTTGGCATGTACAAGTTGGTGAAAAATTCAGCCGTGATCAAGTATTAGTAGACATTGAAACTGATAAAGTAGTATTAGAAGTACCAGCAACGAGTGACGGTGTAATGACCGACATCAGTCAAGCTGAAGGCGCTACTGTATTAGGCGACCAAATCATTGGTACTTTCTCTGAAGGCGGCGAAGCGGCTCCTGCACCAGTTGCAGCAGCAAGTGCTCCAGCGGCAACATCAGCAGCTAAAGTTATTGATATCCTAGTGCCTGTATTACCAGAGTCTGTTGCCGATGCAACGGTTGCTTCCTGGCATGTAGCCGAAGGCGACACAGTATCAGTTGACCAAAACCTAGTTGATATAGAAACTGATAAAGTGGTATTAGAAGTGGTGGCACAAGAAAACGGTGTAATTGGTAAAATTATTCACGTTGAAGGCGACACCGTTTTAGGTGCACAAAAAATTGGTGAACTTAACGCTGGCGCATCAGCCAATACTACTGCTACGGCAACATCTGAAGAAGCGTTAAGCTCTGATGAACTTGCTAGCCCATCAGTACGTCGCTTGATGACTGAAAAAGGTTTAACAGCTGCGGATGTTAAAGGCTCAGGTAAAGGTGGACGTATTTCTAAAGAAGACGTGGAAGCCGCGTTAGCAACTAAGAGTGTGGCAAAATCTACAGCACCAGCAAAAGCTGCTCCTACTCCAGCTGTTCAAGACTTAGGTGAGCGTACACAAAAACGTGTACCTATGACTCGTTTACGTAAAACAATTGCTACGCGTTTATTAGAAGCGAAAAATTCAACGGCTATGTTAACGACTTTCAACGAAGTTAACATGAAGCCAATTATGGATTTGCGTAAGCAATATAAAGATTTATTTGAGAAAACCCATGATACACGTTTAGGTTTCATGTCTTTCTACGTTAAAGCAGTAACAGAAGCACTTAAACGTTACCCTGCAGTTAATGCATCAATTGACGGTGATGATATTGTTTATCATAACTTCTTTGATATCTCTATTGCTGTTTCTACGCCACGTGGCTTAGTAACACCAGTATTACGCGATTCTGATCAATTAAGCATGGCTGGTATTGAAAATGGAATCCGTGACTTAGCCATTAAAGGCCGTGACGGGAAACTTTCAATTGCAGATATGACTGGCGGTAACTTTACTATTACCAACGGTGGTGTATTTGGCTCATTACTTTCTACGCCAATTTTGAATTTGCCACAAGCCGCTATCTTAGGCATGCACAAAATTCAAGACCGACCTATGGCTGTTAACGGTAAAGTAGAAATTTTACCTATGATGTATTTAGCCCTTTCTTATGATCATCGCTTAATTGACGGCAAAGAGTCCGTTGGTTTCTTAGTGACTATTAAAGAATTATTAGAAGATCCAACACGCCTACTGTTAGATATTTAATCAGATAATTAATTATCTTGAGAGTAGACTATAGTATTAGCTCTTTTGACTACCGTCTTTAGAGCTTTTGTACTATAATCAGGCGACTTTTCATCGGCATCCTACTTTAGTACTGGTCTTTATTGAGAGTAAGTATTATAAGTATTTGTCATCATTCACAGATAAATGGAAAAACACCATGAATTTGCATGAGTATCAAGCGAAACAATTATTCGCTGAATATGGTTTACCAGTTTCTGAAGGTTTCGCTTGCGATACACCTCAAGAAGCTGCAGAAGCGGCTGATAAAATCGGCGGCGA
>MAAC01009462.1_pt1 | contig 51108 bp, 53 predicted proteins | sample 1115981 | NCBI WGS metagenome assembly MAAC01 (sample SAMN04961126, study PRJNA320927) | seawater metagenome | isolation source: sample BD02T64 sea water enriched with oil for 64 days | place: USA:Gulf of Mexico | collected 2013-07-27 | reverse complement strand
CCCGCAGCGATAAACACAGGCTTAGCCGTTGCGGTAACCGGTGGATTTCTAAAATAGTGTACAAAATTAATAGCATCACCATAATCAATTTCATGTTGCATCGCTGATTTTAGTATCATCGCTTCTGCACCAATCGCGGCAGCAGGTTCTAAGTTACTAAACACACCGTCCCACAACTGAGAGTTAGATAATATATTGGTTATACCCACACCGGTTACGTGTAAGAAAGCACCTTTTAGATCGGGCGCAAGGGATACAAACGTTGAACCCAATACACCACCCAATGATGTGCCTTGGTAGAAAATACGACTTGTATCAATTTCTGGAATACCATCACCCGTGGACGATCGGCCAGCACCAAATAAATTCCACATCCGTTTGGGTAGAACATCAAGAGTGGACATGCTGGTTTTCACCGCTTTTAGTAACGACATAAAATCAACGGAAGATTGAATCATCATCCCCACTTGCATCGGCACATATTCTGTATTCAAACGACTCATGACGTAACCACCATCCTCCATTATTCGTGTACCGTGGTTAGGGTGGTCAATCGACACGGTTGCGATTCCAAGTGATGCATTGGTGAGGGATACCAAAATATCCGACTCTTTTAAAATTGTTAAGCCATGTCCGTAGATTGCAATAGGAACCTGTTGTCGCTTCGCAACGCGAGGCAGTGTTAAACGAAACCGAATCCAGTGACCTTTGGATTGAGTGAGGTCATACGCCATGCCACCATCTTTATTTCGAAAATCATGAACATATACATCGCCGGTAATTGTTGCACCAATCCAACCAAACCACGGGTATCTTATATCCAAGTTTTTAATCGGGTGCTCTTCTTCATAGACGTAACTAGTAAGTTCTTTTATTGGCCCCGTTACTTCGTTCTCACTACGAATCGTAAAAAAAGTCATCGCACTAAGGCTATCTCTTGGATGTCCTAATAACTCCAAAAACTCAAACGTCGATTCATAATAATTCGATAACCGTGAACCATCTGCTGCGGCTGACTGTACAAAACCAAGCGACGGTTGATAACGTTCACCCTGCATTGTTTTCAGCGAATGGGTTAATGCAACAACATATCGATTACCGAAATCCCATCGCGCCCGTGGGTAAATCTCCATAACCTGTGAAGGAGCTGCTACATGCTTCGATCTTGCATATTCATTGAGTTGTACTCGCAAAGGGACACGCTCTCCAGTATCAAGATTATAAGCGATGACCGTTTCACCCCCCGATTCAGGGATAGTACTCAAGTCTGGCTCTTGATCTAATTCAAACAAAACACTTGTCGCCGCAGAGAATCCATTCGAACCATTAAAAACCGTTTGAGGTGTTAACGATGGGGGGACATCTTGCAGCAACTCTTCCCTCACAATGCCAACAGGAAGGTATAAGCTAAGACCCGTATCACTACTTTCCTCTTCATAAGCATAAATATCGGAAGGGTAAGGAAGCGCACAGGTAATGACTTTCTGAGGATGACAGGGTTCATCAAGTGGACCATAAAAATCAGAGGAAAATGTCGACGATGAAGTTAGTGATAATAAACAAATAACAATAAACGAGCGTATTAGCCGAGCTATGTAGAACATGATTTATCCCTTTATAATTATATCAGCTTCCTTTGCATTCTATGACGATAGTTCTGTATTGTATTGGCCGAACTGACTGGTCACGCACGGCACCGGAGCCATACCGAGCTAATAATTTCAATGGTATATCTAGACATGTTATGTGCGAAAAAAATTAAAAATGCGTCGATACCAATGAGGCCATAAAATGGAACTACACTCCACTCCGCCAAAACAATCTCCTTACGTAATCTTATCCAAACTTCTTATTATCAGCAGCCTATTAACTATTTCAGGCTGTGACAAGCTTGACGACCTCCCTGTAGGTAAGGGCTTTACAGCAAAATACCTTTGCTCCTATCTATTCACCAGTCAGCTAGACGAAAAGCTCGTAACCAAACGCTTCATCGCCCCCAAGGTTCAGCCACTACCTCTGATTTGGAAGATCAATGTTAACCATGAAGAGAAGTCTGTTAACGTTGCAGATCGCGTTTTTCTTAACAAATCACTAGAAGCAAGAGCCATCTATCGAGAGGGTGTTGGTTGCACTCTGGCAGTAGATAAAACGGATGAAGAGATACTATCACACCAGATCACACCAATAGCTCCACCAGAGATCCCTACTAAACAACCATGGCCATACGGTGCTGCTGGACTTACCGACCAAGCTACCCCTGGATTAGATATAGCCCGTGTAGACGCCGCAGTAACCTCAGCGTTTATTGAACCCAAAGAAGCTCCCAGAAACACCACATCACTTCTAGTGGCTTACGATGGGAAACTTATCGCCGAACAGTACGACCTAGGTGTAACAAGTGATACACCTATGCTCGGTTGGTCTATGACAAAATCGATTTCCGGTACACTCATTGGTATTCTCAATGACCGTAATTTAATAAATCTAGATGACCCTGCCCCCATTGCAGGTTGGGCTGGTACAGAAAAAGCAGACATTACCACGCGCGACATTGTTCACATGTCATCAGGCTTAGCATTTAATGAGGATTATCTTGGTTTCTCTAACGTCACCCATATGCTTTATCGGGAAAGTGACCAAGCTGCATATACGGCGAACTTGGATTTAGCACATCCTCCCGGCACACATTTTAATTACAGCACGGGTGATGCCAACTTACTCGGAAAAATTGTTCAGCAATCGGTAGGCGGCAGCATGCAAAATGCCTACGATTTTTATCAAACCCAACTCTTTCATAAAGTTGATATTCGCTCGGCCTTTATTGAATTTGATGCAATGGGGCAATTTGTCGGAGGAGCCTACGCTTTTATGACGCCAAGAGATTGGGCCCGCCTTGGGCAACTATACCTGCAAGAAGGTAATTGGAAAGGCGATCAAGTTATCTCATCGGAATGGGTTAATTATGTAAGCAAACCCTCCCCGCTCACTGACGAATACGGCGGTCAAATCTGGCTAAACAGCAATGGTGCCGACTGGCCCAATGTTCCCCATGATGCTTATTACTTTGCGGGACACCAAGGTCAGCGTGTTGTTGTGATTCCATCAAAAAAACTTGTAGTGGTTAGAACCGGTGTCACTGAGAATTATGATGTTATTGGACTTGATGGGATAATCAGTGAGATTATTGCAGCGCTACCTTAGAACTATATCCTATGAAAAGTAAGGGGCAGCCCATCACTTGGAAATGTCAGTGGAATATTGTTGTATCGATATTTTGTCATCTTTCCATTTTTTTCAAAACGATAGTTTTTTAGCAGATGAAACAGAACTATTTTGGCTTGCACTTCTGCAAAATGAAGACCCAAACACTTGTGGGAGCCTCCTCCAAAGGGGATGTATTGATAGAAATCCCCTTTTTCTTCAGCCCTCTCGGGTGAGAATCTATTAGGATCAAAAGAGTATGGAGAGCTCCAATATTCTTCCATATAGTGAGTAAATACCGGAGATACAGCGACAGGCGTATTTGCTGGAATTTTATACCCACCATACTCAAAAGGTTCCAATGCAAAACGTGGAAACATAGCCAAAGGCGGATACATTCTTAGTGCCTCTTTAAACACCCAGGATGTTTTAACCAATAGCTCCATGTCTTCGAACGCTAAATTCTCTTTCTTTATAGATTGCATTTCTTCCCGAACTATTTGCTGCCAATCCAGATGTGTTGCCAGCGAATACAGGATGCTACTCAGCGCACTCGTCGTTGTGTCATGTGCAGCAAATAGAACAAATATGATGTGATCTCGTATTTCTTCATCGGTAAATGAATTCCCTTCATCGTCGGTAACGTTACAAAAATGTGAAAAAATGTCTTTACCATCATTCCCCCGCCTTTCAGGGATTGATTTAAAAATATAATCTGAGACTATTTTATTACCTTTAACACCTTTCGCATAAGGCGAAAACCATATTTCTTTCCTACGAAAAGGATCCGTCGTTCCTGCAACTATTTTCTCAAACGCACTATTGATGCGATCCTTACCACTATCAATCCCTGCCCCCAGAAATACTTCCGCACCTGTACTCAATAGCAGTGCCTTTAAAAACTTCATCGCTTTGATGGGGACATCCGTTTGTATTTGTAATACACCGTCCTTAATGATCGGCCCCATCAACTCTATGTGTGACGTTACGGCTGGGCGCTTAAACGCTGCTTGCAATATTTTCCTAGTGGCTTTGTGATCGCCGAAATCTCTCTCAAGCAGGTTGTTATCAAATAAACTATTAAAGGGTACATCCCAAGCGAGAAAATTTGAAAATATCTTATGCTCGTTTTTAAGCACTAATTTATTTGCGTCGGGCCCTAAAAGAAATAGCACCTCTCCTTGAGGGGTTTTTAATCGAAATACCAGACCGTGCTTCTTTTCTTGTTTATTTAACCAGCCATGATAATTCGTTAGAAAATGGTGTATATGACCAATAACCGGTAGACCTCGATCACTCGGTATATGCGAAAGATTAGGTGGCTGCACCTTTTTCTGAAACTCGCGTATCGTAGGTAAGTCATAGTCATTCAAGGCTTTAAAAATGCCTGTCTTATTTTGAATGCCTGAGTGAGTTGTTGTAGGTGCGTTCATATGATGGTCTCCCCTCTTTATGAAATTATCTCTTGAGTACCTAAAGGGGAATAGACTAGAATCGGCCCAATAAAGGGGAATTTCGGCCACACCTTAACTTGCCTACGTAAATACACTAATTCTTATGAATCAAAGAGATAGCTCATTTACAACAGATAATATTCCAGTTTTTTTTCTATTCCACATAGAGAAATTCGTTGAAATTCAAAAAGGGAATACCCAACGCTTATGGCAAAACTCTGGATTAGTTAAAGAGAATGTCAGCCCACTAGAAGACACTATTACCGATAATCAGCTGTACGCTTTTGTAAATGACGCACAGACGCAATTTAAAAATAGGCCCATTGGCATAGAATTAGGCGAATACATCAGCCTCGGAAGCTTTGGTTTAATAAGTAGGGCCTTAATGAGCTGTACAAACTTCAAAAAAGCCTCCTATATAGTCGCTCGATATGTGCAATTCACACTACCTTTAATACAATTTAATTACACTGACAAAGGGGATCACTTTGAATTAGAGATCTTCGGAACGTCTAGATACCCCCTATTAAATCACATTATTATAGAAGCTATTTTTGCTAATTTATTATCAACATTTAAGCTTTTGACAGGAAAAAAATTGTTTTTTGAACGAGCAGACTTTTGCTTTCCAGAGCCAACATATAGTGAATATTTTCGATCAAAAGCAAAAGTTTGCAATTTTTTGAACGCTAGAACAGTGCTCTGCATTAAAAATGAACTTGTCGAACTGCCGTTTATCACTGCGAGTGAAGCGGACAACGAACTTATACTATCGCAATGTGAAGCAGAACTTGTAAAAAGCCAATCAGAAAAGAGCCTTTCTGAACAAGTCACCAACCAAATTAAGACCTATATCGAAACTAATCCATCGGCGACAAAAATTGCTGAACGCTTACACATAAGTCCACGCTCCTTAAGAAGACAACTTTCGGATGAAGGAACAAGCTATAGAGAACTCGTACAAAGCGCAAGAACTGACATGGCCAAGTATTTTCTTACTCAAACAAGCCTAACTATATCTCAAATTGCCCTAAAATTAGGCTACCAAGAAGCGTCAAATTTTAGAGCCGCTTTCAAAAACTGGACCGAACATTCTCCTAGCGCCTGGCGTCTATCCAAAAAGCATTAGGAAATAGTCAACAACGTTGTCCTTGCTGCAGCACCATGCTATGTTGACATTTTCTTTTCATGAGAAAGTTCAACATGCCGAATTCGACCTCTCTTGAAGCGTCATTGCTCAAGGCCACCCGAAGACAATTTCATCGCTCTGCGATCATTAAGAATCTCCAGCCTCTCACCGCGGGAGCATCCGCTGATACATGGAAATTTAACGTCATCACTAAGCAGCAAAGCCGGACGCTTATTTTACGTCGACTTGCCCTAGCAGAGAATATTTCAACTGCGGTGTCCAAAACCACCGAAGCGCTTGTACAACAAGCGGCGGTAGCCAACGGTGTTCTCGCACCCCGAGTTCGTTTTATATTGGAAGATATCGACCAACTCGGTGAAGGTTACGTGATGGACTGTATTGAAGGCGAGAGTATTCCTCAAAAAATATTGAGGCAGGATTGCTTTGCGATAGCCCGTGAACAGATGCCTACGCAATGCGGCGCGATATTGGGATGCATCCACAATACCCCGTTAGAGTCACTACCACCCCTACCCAACGTAACCTCGATTAACCAAATTAATCAACTCTACCATCTTTATCTATCGTACGGGCAATACCAACCCGTCTTCGATATCGCGTTTTGTTGGTTACGAGATCACCTCCCTTCCCCTGTACCCACAACCCTAGTCCATGGTGATTATCGCAATGGGAATTTCATGGTTGATCAACAAGGCATCTGCGGAATACTTGACTGGGAGCTCACGCATTTAGGGGATCCAATGGAAGATATTGGTTGGTTATGTGTTAACTCTTGGCGATTCGGCAACACAGATAAGCCTATCGGTGGGTTTGGGAAAAGAGCGGCGTTCTATCAATCTTACACAGAGAAAAGCGAGTCAACTATTGACGAGAAAGCGATCCATTTTTGGGAAATATTTGGCACCTTAAAATGGGGAATCATATGCTTATTCCAATGTTTTAGTCATCTTACCGGGAAAATACGCTCTATCGAACGCGCCGCGATCGGCAGGAGAGTCTCCGAAACAGAAATTGATTTACTTCAACTTATGGACACCGCTCATGCCATTTGATCGACCGACAAAAACTGAACTCATCCAAGCCACACAAGAATATCTTCAACAGAGTATTCAGCCAGGTAATTCACAAACCCCAAGCAACACCTCAACATTTAACACCCGTATCGCCTCAAATATTCTTAAAGTAGTTGAACGTGAACTCACCTTAGGCGACGCCTTAAATCAACAGGAACAAAACCGTCTTCAGCATTTGTTGGATAAACAAGGGTCTCTAGATGAACTCAATCAATACTTAACCCTTGCAATACGGGAGAAACACATCGCCTATGACGATCCAAATTTACGTCGACACTTACAACAGACAGCGCTTGGAAAGCTCTCCGTCGACAACCCCAAATACAGCACCTACAAACGGCTATATCAACAATAAAAGATGCCACCAAATATAGTCACCAGTGTTGACTATATTTAAAAATGGCGTAGCATTAACTTCATCGAATATGAACCCTAGCCGATGGAGTCAGTATTATCATGACAGAGCTCATAAGAGAATTACTCTCGCCCTATTATATTTACATTAAATTTATTCATTTGTTTTTTGTCATGATGTGGTCTTGGAGTACAACGGTTGCCTACCTATGGTTTGCAAAAGTAGCCTATTTAAAATGGAAAAAAGACCCAGAGAACGGGGAACTTGTGAGACGCAGAAATTGGGCATTTGAGCAATTTGATCGAGGCGCTGTGATTGAACATACCGCCTTTCCGATCATCATGATCACCGGACCATTGCTTTACTGGCTAGGAAATTGGAGTATGGACGCGAATTGGTTGATGGTGAAACTGAGTATCGTTTTGCTGCTATTTATTCCGATAGAAATCGCAGATTATTACTTATCACATTTTGGGGGCAACAAATACGCCATAAGAAAAAGTAACCAACCAGAAAAATATGAACGCTTTATCCATATCCACTGGCGTTTTTTTCAACTAACAACCCCTATTATTCAGTATTCAGTACCTACCGTCTTATTTCTCGCGATTGTAAAGCCGTTTTAATTAGTACTTGTCTAACGGTTCGCCCCAATCTCGACTTAATAAGTTTCGTAGCTCATTGCCTGCGTTGGCACCAACGCGAGTATTTATTTCCTTTTCAATCCTGATCAGCGCTTTTAATGCATATTCCGCAATTTGTTTGCCTTTTGCAGAAGGTGTCACGATTTTTGCCCGCTTATCCGTAGGGTCGGCGGATAATTTTAACAATCCTAGCGTCACCAATTCATTTACCGAACGGTTAACGGCCTGCTTACTCACACCCATATGCTTGGCGATATCAACGGTTCTATTTCGCCCCTGGCTAAGATGAACAAATATCACGGACTGTGAGCGTGTCACCGGAGGCCAGCCTTTTTCATCAATCAAGTTCTGTAAACTTTCATCAAACCAATAATAGGCGTTAAGCAACAACTCCATCATATTGTACCCGCTACCTTCTAACCACTGATCGTATTCTTTATCGATACCGGTGGCTCCACTTGCTTTCGATGCTGATTGCTTACTCATGATTTTACGATTCTATAGAGGGTGAATAGACACGATTTTAAGGCAATTTCTAGTCAATTAATAGAATTTGCCTCTTCTAACCCTATACACAGAGTAAATAAACTATGTTAACGTGGCAACTAGTCATCAACGTTGACCTTATGCAGATATTACACGGGAATATGTCATGGACCTAGGTAACAACACCAATATTCGTCTCAATCAAAATGATGAATATATGCATGCAATTGAAGAAGCCAGTAATTTCAATGAAAGCATGTACATCAATTGTTTTGACCACGTCACTAAAATGGGAGGCTGGTTCCGCGTCGGCAACCGCCCCAATGAAGGACACGCCGAAATGTCTTGTTGTGTATATCTACCAGACGGGCGCGTTGCATTTATGTTTCAACGACCAGCATTGACAAATAACGATGCTCTCGATAGCGGAGGGATGAAATTTTCTGTCCTCTCCCCTTTCAAACATCTTAGGCTGACCTATGAAGGTGAGTTATGTGTGTTGAATAATCCCCAGGATATGGATAATCCTAAGCTAGCTTTCTCCAAAAAACCTAAAGTAATGACAAAAATATCCATCGATTTTTTTAATATCGCCCCTGTCTATGGCGGAGAAATGGTGGATGACAATGGTAATCCCATCGAAGAGGCTCCCGAAGAATCATTTGCTCGCGCCCACTATGAGCAACATATGAAAGCCGAAGGCGTCATTCAAATCGGTACGGAGCATTACCCTATTAACGGACTGGGCATGCGCGACCATTCCTGGGGGCCACGTTATTGGCAAAATCTTTACTGGTATCGCTGGTTACCCATGTGTTTCTCAGAAGACCTCGCGATGAATATATCAGTCGTCACTATGGCAAGCGGTAAGCAGTATGTTTGGGGGATGGTATTACGCGTGGATGAAAATGGCGACAAAGATTACGTTCTCATTGAAGATGCCACTATTACTTCAACTCTCGATGATCAGAATCAAGCTATTTCTCAGGAGATATGGCTCAAAACTCGCGAACGAGAATATACGGTGAGCGGAAAATCACTATCACTAATCCCTTTACGAAACCGACGTAAACTACCGGGCGGTGACTTTCTCAATACGCGTATAACGGAAGCCATGAGCGAGTTTCATTGTGATGGTCAACAGGGCTATGGTATGTCTGAGTATTTGGATCAAATGGTCGACGGTAAACCCGTCGGCATAAAATGCTAAGTAACTGACTTACAGTGCTGCCTCGGATGAACGGCGATAGCAGCACTGCTTTTCCAACCACTAGAATTTCGACTGATAACTTAAAGCAAAAATAACCGCTGTCACATCAGAATCATAATCCGTGCCCATATATGGGTTATAAATAAAATAGGACTGATTCAAACTGTTAGACGTATCACTTTCTCCCGCAGCAGTTGAGCGTGTTGCATTGAAATAGGCAAAAGATAGATCCAATGTTTCATTAGCATCAAACTGATAACTAAGGCCCGTCGCATACAACTCGCCATCTCCCACCGGCAACAATACCGTATGTTTATCTTCAGGAATAGAAGAAGGACGCGGTTCGTAGCCAAACCTAAGCGCAAGATTATCCGAATATTGATATTCAATGCCAACGCCCCAATTCCACACATTTTCAAACTGCATTGGCATCCTTAACACCCGCATCTCTGCAGCAGAAGGCTGAACGATTCGGGCTAATTGCAAAAAATCAACATCCTGGTCAAAGGTGATCTCCAAATCTTTCCATGCCTGCCAATCAGACATTTTATAATCCACGTTTACCTTAATAGCGGGCGTTAACTGAACACTGATCCCCACCGCATAGTGCGCAGGCGTGGGTAATTCAATCGCTACATCACCTTCCTCTACGGTTTCTCCAATGGGTAAGGGGAACCCTATCGCCGCTGTCCCTGCCGCTATCGCTGTTCCTGCGGTATCTTTATGAAACCCCTGCCACATACCAGACCAGTTGCTATCGTATGACACCTTATAACTGCCCTTCAGTGTGTCTTCGGCACCGCTTTGATAGGATAACCCGACAGTCAACCAAGGCGTTGGCTCCCAAAGCAAACCCAGGTTGAAGGTTGTCGATAACATTTCTTCAGCCTCTAATTCCAGCTCAGACACTTCGGTATAAGGTCCAACACGCCCTCCACAAAAATTAATCGCGGGGACATCTTGTTCACAGACTTCTTTGCCCAGAGCTTCTGCAAAAACCAAACCGATATTAGGCACCCGTAACGCCCAAAGAAGCCCCTAAGCTCAGCGTATCAGTGACCTGAATGCCCACGGAAGGAGAGAAATACGTGATGCGAGAAAAAGAGACCTCCTCACCTAAAAAGCGACCAGGGTCATCCTTGTCTCGATAATACCCCGCTGCCGTTGGACTATACACACTAGTGGCGAAGGTAATCTTAGATCCCGGGGCTTGATAGGAGGCGCCCCCTAAGGGTGCCACGATGGCTGGCAACTTAACCAAACCTTGACCTGGTAACACAAACGCAGCCCCCGCTGTTCGACTAGTAGTATTTACCACTGGATCATCAAACGTTCCTGGCGGCACTGCGTCAGCTGCATAGGCATCGCTATAATATTGATCCACAATAGGGTCGTGTTCGCCAAAATCCACACGAATATCGAAACTACCCACAATCAATTTTATCTGTCGCTGCTCACCGCTAAGTTTCGCCAAACCAGCGGGATTAAAGTGAATCGAATCAATACCCGGTGGATCCGCTGTCACCGCATGGCCTAGCGCCAGTGCTTTGGCATTGCCGACAGTCAGATTCTCAATCAGTGCACCTTGTGCTTCCATTGTGTTCAATAGAGAAATTACAATAACAGTAGGTATAGAATAATGAAGAGCGGACATTCGATATTCCATCATAACGTCATCCTTTTTTATTATTAGGCTGAGAAATAAAGGTTACGAAAACAACGTTCCACCAAAAACCGAGATACTAATTAATTCGACTAGCAAACTCGATCCTTCTATTTCGTTTCTTTACGGTATAATCCACCACCCATATAGTCAACCATGTTGACGTATCAATTGTTTTATTTTGTCACCTTAAGAAAGAACGCCCTTTTCTTTCAAATTAGCCACTTCACTTATTTCATAGTTCAACAAATCCGTCATCAGCTCATCGGTTTGCTGACCCAGCGTTGGCGGCGCTGAAAAAATATCTTCATAGGTATCCGAATACTTAATCGGATTTCCCGGCTGATTCACAATTTGCCCATCACCCAGCTCAACCGGAACAACCATGTCACGATGAACGATTTGAGGATCGGTTAATGCATGAGAAAAATCATTGACCGGTGCAGCGGGAATTCTATGCTCCCGTAGTAGCTCTAACCAGTACTCACAACTTTCTTCTGCGAAGCACACCTGTACTCGATGATTAATATGATGGCGATTTTTCCAACGCTCTTGCTGCGTAGAAAATTTTTTGTCTAACAATTCAGAATCGTCCAGCAGAGTCGCTAGCTTAATAAAAAATGCATCCCCCATGCAGGCGACGATAATATGTCTTGTTTTGGTATTAAACGTTCCATAAGGCACGTGGATGAAGTGACCATTACCAACGGCTGGTGGCTGGACACCACTCATTAAATACATGGTTGCCATATAATTCAGCATCGATACTTGGCAATCCTGCATTGAGATATCGATATGTTGCCCTTTACCGGTTTGTGTTCTTGCGCTTAATGCGCCCAATATACCAATCGCCGCGAACATCCCTCCGCCTAAATCACCGATGGGAATTCCTGATCGTAGAGGAGCACCACCTTCCTCTCCAGTAATCGACATACCACCACCCACTCCTTGGGCAACTAAATCAAATGCAGGTCGAGCTCGCTCTGGCCCCGTTTCACCAAACCCCGTAATCGAGCAGGTAATAATATTGGGATTGCGCTGTTTAAGGGTATTAAAATCAATGCCTAATCTTGCAGGAACACCTTCGCTAAAATTGTTTACTACCACATCGGCGTGCTCAACCAGCTGATAGAATATCTCCAATCCTTCTTTATTTTTTAGATCAATCGCGATGCTTTTTTTGTTTCGACACAAGGTCAAAAAATACGCACCCATACCTTGAACACCGTAAATTTCACTTTCTGCCAGTAATTGTCGCGTCGCCTCACCCTTTCCAGGAGGTTCTACTTTGATCGTCTTAGCACCCATATCTGCCAACAACTGTGTTGCGTAAGGTCCTGATAACATGTGAGTTAAATCAAGAATTGTAATGTGTTCTAGTGCTCGCATAGTATCCTCGCAACAAACTATTGGTCAACATAGATTGACTATTAATCTAACCAGCAATAGGATGGTATGCAAACTTAATTCTCATAAATTTACTTCGACCAGAATACAATAAAAATACCGAACGCTTTTTAGGGAGAACATTAATGACAGCCATAACGAATCTCACTCCGCTTCATCATATTCATCATATGGCTTTTCGCTGTCGCGATGCTGAACAAACGCGATGGTTTTACGAAGATGTCCTTGGGTTTACCCTAAGTGCAGCGATGGTATTTGACGAAGAACCCGGTAGTAATAAAAAGATTGATTATATGCATTTGTTTTTTCAAATGGGCGACAATAATTTTGTGGCTTTTTTTGATGTACCTGATGACGTTAATGAAAAAATGTTTATCGCGCGCCATGGGTTTGACCAGCACCTTGCCTTTGAGGTCGACTCCATGGAGGAACTTAAAGCCTGGCGTAATAAAATTAACAAGGCAGGTCGCCCCTGCTTTGGCCCCTTAGATCACGGATTTATCCACTCTATCTATATGTACGACCCCAATGGTATACAAGTCGAGATCACCACAAAAGATGCACGTTACAACGAGATCATGGCAGACGATTCGGCCAGTGCTCACGACCAGTTAAAACAATGGACCGATAAAACCCGTGCAAGAAAAGTCTCTCAGTGTGGTGCTGACGCTGTGGATTTACGCGGCATCGATATGAGCAAAGTTGATATGAGCAACGTCACAAAAAAAACATCAAAAAAAAGCACTGAAGAATAGGAACCTCATCATGAGCACCACCGAAAAAAAATTTGTCTATGATCGCATACCCTATATGGTCGCGTTCGAAGAAAAGTCAGCCTTTAAAGATACCTACGCGGGACCATCCGAATTCGTGGCACTCGAATCCCACTTACTGCGCCCTATCGATGCGCCGTCAAAAACCGTGATTGTTTTCATGCACCCTATCGGTGGAGGTGCCTACCTTCCTATGGTCTCCGCATTAGCAAAAAAGGGTCTGCACGTTATCTACTGCAACAGTCGCTACCGAGGTACCGATAGCGCGTTAGTCATGGAAAAAGTTGTCATCGATCTTGCGGCTTGCATTAACGACGCAAAGCAAAGACTAGGATATGACAAGGTTGTACTGGCAGGGTGGAGTGGCGGTGGCTCGCTATCACTGTATTATCAAAGCCAAGCGGAGAATCCAACGGTAACCTGCACTCCTGCTGGCGATCCACCGAATCTCACTCAAGCAAACTTAACGCCAGCAGATGGCATCATGTTATTGGCCGCACATATCAGTCGCGCTGGCACCATGACTGAATGGTTAGATGCATCAATACTGGATGAGGATAATCCCAGCCAGAAAGATCCCGAGCTAGACATTTACAACCCCGATAACCCTAACCAGCCGCCTTATTCTGATAAATTTGTGGCACGGTATCGTCAAGCACAGATTGCGCGGAATCGACGTATTACCCATCGGGTAAAACAACGCCTTGCACAATTTAAGAACGACGGGTTGGAACATGAAGAATTTGCCTTTGTGGTGCACGGCACCATGGCAGATCCCCGTTTTCTCGACCCCAGCTTAGATGCCAATGATCGCCCTGCAGGCTGGTGTTATCTTGGTAATCCTAAAACCGTGAATAATGGTCCCGTCGGTTTGGCTCGCTTTAATACACTTCGAGCCTGGTTGTCGCAATGGAGTTATGACGATTCCCATGCCGATGGGTTAGAATGTGCCAAGCACATCAGTATTCCAGCCATCGTAATAGGAAATAGTGCAGACGATGCATGCACTCCGAGTCATACCCACCGCTTATATCAAGCTATTGGTCATGATAATAAGGAGTTACATGAAATAAAGGGTGCCAATCACTATTACTTTGGCCAGCCTCAACAAATGAAAGAAGCCATCGATCATTGCGCACACTGGTTACGGAAATCCAAACTCATTGAGTAATAGAAACGTCACGCAGGGGTAAACAACAGTGTCAGCATTATTTTCAGTCAACGATAAAACCGCCTTAGTTACCGGTGGTACCAGTGGTATCGGTTTTATGATTGCCCAGGGCTTGGTTAAGGCAGGTGTAAAGGTCTATGTTGCCTCTCGTAAGCAACAAGCCTGTGACGATACTCAGCAAGCATTGTCAGCGCTAGGTCAATGCACGGCTATCGTAGCTGATCTATCGACTGAAGCGGGTTGTGACGCCCTTGTCTGTGAACTTGAAAAAACCGAAGACAGCCTCGATATATTGATAAACAACGCAGGTTTGACCTGGGGAGCACCACTTGAGGAATATCCCGATCAAGCCTGGGATAAAATCAATAATCTCAATGTCAAAGCCGCCTTTACGATGACAAAAAAATTACTTCCTCTGTTGGAAAAAAGCGCCACACCTGCCGATCCTGCTCGAGTCATAAATATCACTTCGGTGGCAGGCAAACTCACATCAAGTATGCAAGCCTATGCCTACGGCCCTAGCAAAGCCGCCTTAAATCACCTCACACAAATTTTAGCGAATGAATTGGCGGCTAAACAGATTACTGTTAATGCGATTGCACCGGGGGTTTTTCCAAGTAAGATGACCAAATTTGTGCTGGACAATGAAGCGGTAGCCAAACAACAGGCAGACGCAGTGCCATTAGGTCGGCTTGGCGAGCAAGCAGATATGGAAGGGTTAGTAATTTTCTTATGTTCGCCCGCCGGAAGCTACGTGACAGGAAATATTATTAGCTTGGATGGCGGCACAAGCGTTAAACCTGCGCCGTTTATTTAATTGAGCAATAACACGATGAGCTTATTCTTTGTGAGCGGTATCTCGCTCCTGCATTTCCAAATTCCGTGCAACATCTCCAGGGGATCCGGTACGCCGTGCCAATATCTCATACGCAACCGGCACAACAAACAGGGTAAAAACAATAGCAGAAAGTGTACCTGCTAATACAACGATACCAATCACCATACGGGTTTCTGCTCCCGCGCCACTGGATATGATAAGAGGTACTGACCCGGCTGCCGTTGTTATACCAGTGATCACGATAGGGCGAAATCTTACCTGTGCAGCCTCCAGAATAGCCTCCTTAAAATGCATGCCTTCATCTCGTAATTGATTTGCAAACTCTACAATTAAGATGCCATTCTTTGACGCTAGACCCACAAGCATCATCAATCCAATTTGAGAATATACATTGAGCGAGCTACCGGTAACGTACAAACCGAGTAACCCACCCGCCATGGCTAATGGCACCGTCAACATAATAATAAATGGATGTACGAAACTTTCAAATTGAGCAGCTAACACTAAAAAGGTAATCAATATTCCCAAAAAGAAAATAAACAACACACTTTCGCCGGAGAACTTAAAATCCCGAGACTGCCCCTTGTAATCGATAATAACATCACCGGGCAAATGCGTTCGCACCTGACTTTCTAGATACTCTAATGCGTCGCCTAACGGCAGGTCATCCGACAGGTTTGCCTTAAACGTTAATGCCCTTACACGGTTGTAGCGATTTAACGCATTAGAATCAGCAAATTCCTCTAACGTAACCAGATTTGACAGTGCCACCAATGACCCTAACCGATCTGACCTTACGTAGATATTCTGCAAACTTGCCGGTGTGCGTTGTTTATCCCTATCACCCTCAAGAATAACGTCGTATTCCTCACCCTGGTCGATATAAGTAGTGACACGACGCGAACCCAGCATGGTTTCTAGTGTCCGACCAATCGTACTAACAGACACACCCAAGTCCGCGGCACGATCATAATTAATATGCACTTTTAATTGCGGCTGAGTTTCTTTGTAATCCCAATCCATATTTTCTAGACCAGGGTTATCTTCCGCTATTTTTTCAGTCAGTGTATCTCGCCACTCTGCTAGCTGCTCATAGGTTCCACCACCAATGACAAACTGCACTGGTTTTTGCGCACGCCCACCAAAACCCTGCCGCATCACAGGAAATGCTCTAACGCCGGGTAAGTCTTTTAATTCCCCCCGAATTTCATTCATGATTTCAAAACCATTACGCCGCTCAGACCACTCGCTGAGTAACACAATAATGGCTCCGCGATTAAAATTCTCGATGCTTCCAAAACCCAGTGGAGCCCTAAGCAATAATCGAACAATTTCTCCAGTTTCAACATACGGCATCATACGTGTTTCAATTTCATCCATGTATTGCTCCATATATTCATACGTTGCCCCTTCGGGGCCAGAGACAATCACAAAAAATGACCCACGATCTTCTTTCGGCGCATACTCAGAAGGGATATCTTTAAAGATAAAAAAGGTCACAATCAACAATCCCACAAACCCGACTATCACCACAATAGGCCATCGCAAACAAAACAGTATCGCTTTACTGTAAATAGCGCGTACGCGTTTGAAACCTGAGTCAACCCCTCTAACAACAAGCCCCGGAGTTTCGTTAGCCTTCAGTAATTTTGACGCCAACATTGGTGAAAGTGTCAGCGCGATAAGGGAGGAGAAACAAACCGCTGCCGTCATTGTCAGTGCAAACTCAGAAAACAGCCGTCCTAAATCGCCCTGTAAAAAAGCAATAGGTACAAATACCGCAACTAACACTAAGGTCGTTGCGATAACAGCAAAACTAACCTGCCGAGTGCCTCGATACGCCGCTAATAGTGGTGGTTCATTATATTCCTGCATCCGCCGGACAATATTTTCTAATACCACAATCGCATCATCAACAACCAATCCAATGGCTAACACGATGGCTAACAGTGTCAGCAAGTTAACCGAAAAGCCAAGAACCAGAAGCGCTATCGCTGTGGCAATAATTGATATTGGTACCGTCACTGCCGGAACCAACATTGCACGAGCGCTGCCCAGAAACAGATAGATTGTAAACACCACTAAAGCGATGGCGATAAACAAGGTGAAATACACCTGTTCGATAGCGTCTTCGACAAACACCGACGAATCGTAACTCTGTTCCAATACCATGTGAGAAGGTAATAACGCATTAACCCGATCACGCTCTACCTTTGCTGCCCGAGTCACCTCAATAGTATTTGCCGTTGATTGTTTGATGATACCAATACCCACCTGTGGGATACCGTTACCTCGAAACATATTGCGATTTTCTTCAGTGCCTTTTTCAACAATAGCAACATCACCTAATCGCACAAGATAACCCGTATCACTTCTCGACAATACCAGCTTTGCAAAATCATCTGCGGTTCGAAATGCGCGCTGTACACGCACAGTAAACTGACGATTTTTACTCTCAATCGCACCTGCCGGTAACTCTACATTTTCTGCACGCAGCGCTTTTTCCACATCATTGGCGGTCAAACCACGGGAGGCCAGTAGATTTCGATCTAACCAAACACGCATGGCATAACGCTGACTTCCACCAATACGGATTCTTGCAACGCCATCCAACACTGAAAATCTATCTTTTAGGTAACGTTCGGCATAATCCGTAAGCTCAGCCATATTCATGCCTTCACCAACAAGATTTAGCCACATAATAACGTCATCATCACCGGTATCTTTTTGAACCTCTGGCGGATCAGCCTCTTCCGGTAAATTATCCGATATGCCCGCCACACGATCTCGCACGTCATTGGCAGCAGAATCAATATCACGATTAATATCAAATTCAATTTTTATTTTGGATTTCCCGTTTTTACTCACTGACTCGACAAACTGAATGCCTTCAATACCGGCAATTCTGTCCTCAATAATTTTGGTAATACGTGTTTCCACAACACTGGCTGCGGCACCGGGGTAACCGGTATCAATCGTCACAACGGGCGGATCTATTTGCGGATATTCTCGTAACGGTAAACGATCAAAAGATACAAGACCAAATGCTATTAACACCAGGGAAACAACCGAAGCAAAGACAGGCCGCTTAACGGAAATATCAGACAGCAACATTACTTGTCCCCCGCCTGGCTCTGGTGGCTCTGGTGAATAGCCTGAACAACCTTCACCTCACTATTATCACGAACTTTATCCGCCCCGTGAATAACAACCACCTCACCCTCTGCCAACTCTGACAAAATCTCTACCTTGCCGTTAAGCCGCGTTCCAACCGAAACCTGCCTCTGCTTAACCCGCGAGACACCGTCATTGGTTTCAACAACCATAACAAAGTGTTTACGAGCTTTAGGTACAAGCGCCTCCTCTGGAATCAACAGAGCCCGTCTTTCATTCGCATGCAGTAAAACCTCCATTAATAAACCTGGCTTTAAATTACCTTTCGGATTTGGCAATACAGCACGAACAATGACGGTTCGTGAAATGGGGTCTACTCGATTATCTAACGTGGCTACGGAGCCCTTAAATATTTCACTGGGAAATGCCCGTGTGGTTGCCGTTAGCAACATACCTGTTTTAAGTGTGCTCAGAAAAACCGCTGGTACGCTGAAATCGAGCTTCATCGCACTATCATCAATCAATGTGGTGATAACATCCCCTGGAGCAACATAGGCTCCCTGACTGATATTTCTCAACCCAATCAAGCCTGCAAAAGGTGCACTTACCGTATGATCCTGTAACCGAGATTCAATACCGGCAAACCGAGCTTTGGCCACATTAAATTCCCGTTGGCGCTCATCAAGCACGGATTGTGAGGCATCTCCACGCCCCGCAATAGTTTTGATACGTGCTAATTGACGCTTAGCCTCTTGAAGGGTGAAATTGGCTTCTTGTAGCAATGCTTGCTCTTGGGCATCTTCCAGCACAAGTAGTACGTCATTTTGTTCGACGCGTTGCCCCTCAACGAACTGAATTTTACGAATAAACTCGGCAAAGTGTACCGTAATATCAACAGACTCATTGGCCTTAAGGCTGCCAAGGGCTTCTATCGGATCCGAAATAGATGCTGCTACAACGTTCGCCACCTTTACAACTGAAGGCGGTCTTTTTGGCTTTCCCGACTCCTTTGCCGCCTGTACGTTAAATCCAACGGCCATTCCGACAACAATGAAGAAAATAACCACAAATTTTCGTAACAATGTTAAAGGAAACATCAAAGGTGAAATCAGAGGTAACATCAAATACTGTCCTTTCAAGGGATTACTAATACTCAGGGGAAATACCATAGGAAATTAGAGCGGATTTTTATTGGTTATAAACTAACATGCTTGGTAATTCAAAGACATTAAAAGCCATAGAACACTGTTTCTACTCAACTATTCTTCTACTCGACTATTTTCCACTAAATTAATGGTTCTATATGCGTAAATAGAAAACGTAGATTATATTGAAAGGTGTGATATGACAAAAAGACCCGTTCAGGAGAACATGACAAGTGGATGTCGTTAAACAGATTTTTTCTCTTACCCCCTTCACGTTTTTAAATCACTTTAGCCGTATTATGCTCACTATTGTACTGGCACGTTTAATGTCCCCTGAGCACTATGGTAGCTTCGCAGCACTATTGGTACTGAGCGAAATATTGCTATTACCCGCGAGCTTAGGTTTTTCATCCTCATTAATGCGTTTAGCGCACCCACGGTATCAAAATCAACAGATGGATTTTCTGCGCGGGATACGACAAGTCTATATGATATCCATTTTCTCAATAGGTTCCATTTTTGTTGTCTTTGTGATCATTGGTTTTGCCATATTCTCACCCCATCAACTTACCAATGAGCATTTATACTACCTCATATTGATTGTACCTCTTGGTGCATTAATGTTAACCCAGTCATCCTTTTTACTGGTACTCAACAAGAAAATCCTATCCATTATTAGCCAGCAAAGTTTATTTCAGTTTTTAACTCTGGCATTCTGCGTTGTCATTTATACCATTAATCAATCACTGTCATTAGCCCACATCTGCCAAGCTCTGGGTTTATCCATCGCCTTGGTAGCTATTTATCAATACCGATTAATAAACCCATTCATTAAAAATAAAAACAAAACGTTCAATACCAAGGCTTTTAATACCAAAGTGTGGTATCAACAATCTATAGCTCTATTAGCAAGTGGTGCAGGAACCGTTTTAGTTGCCAAGTTAGATGTATTACTGGTACATCACTTACTGGGTGCTGGCGCAGTAAGTGTATTTTTCCCTGCCGTTGTGATTACTGGGCTTGTGATGATTTTCTCCAATGCAACATCAACCACCATAAAACCCATTTTATTGGATCAATGTCCTGAGGCAAAAAACAAACTCATCATGGTCATGCGCACATTTTGGTGCGCCAATACCTTTATTCTATTACTTTTAGTGCTACTGGCAAAACCGTTATTAGAGCTTTACGGTGAAACCCAATTGAATTTGGGTTATGAGGTATTACTGATCATGTTGGCTGCCCAATTCTTATTACCACTACGAGTCATTTCAAGCAACCTGATCAAGTTTACAACCAATCCTCTGTATAACTTATACGTCTTACTTTTTGCCACCACAATAACAATACTACTCGCGTTATATTTACAACAAGATTACCAACTACTGGGTGTAGCAACCGCCTTCAGCGTTGGTTTTGTGTTGGGCACACTGTTAAGAACAGCTATCGTGATCATTCACCTCAACACACCATTGGCTACGTTATTTGGATTTCAATCCGTCAATCTTACAAATCGACTGGTGCAACGATGAGTTTTTACTATTGCAATGAACAATCGAACGACCTGATTTATTCAAAATATCGCCATACCACGAATCATCGGAATTTAACGTGATATGTAAAAAACCGTATTTACTAAACTGATGTAAACTGCTTTCTTCACCATCAATAACGGTTTTATATATTCCTTCGGGTGACTTATTGAGTGAAACACCGCTATTACCAATAATAATTTGTGGCGGCCGATCCGTTTTACTTTCAAGAAAACTTACAGATTGAAAAAGGTGTTTATGCCCAGATAATATAAGCTTCACTGATTCAGGTAAACGCGCGGCTGGAGTATTACTTAACGCCTTCTGCATCATAATATTAAAGGGAACAATACTAGATTCTGCTGACGCGGATAACAAAGAAGATTTCTTAATTTTTTTAACCGCTCCTCCCCATAAGGGTCGATGTGTCACCATCCAGACGGGTTTACTATCCGCTTGCCCATTGCCTGCTTTATCCTTTCCTTCTTGTTCATATAATTTTTCAAATTGCGTGCTGTATTGCGCAGTCAACGAATTGGCTGCACTTGCATCACATGCGTTCGCACTATCAACTACCCATAATTTCAGTGGATCAAGTGCCAATGTGTATGACGGAATCATAACAATATGATCTTTTGCACCTTGCGGCGGAAACTCCAACTCTCCTTGATCAGGACACGTTAACTGTGGAACTCCCCCATCAAGAGAAGAACCTGGCCCGAGAAAATAAAACCACCCTTTACCAGCCCGACTGCAAAGTTCATGATTACCTCTGCTAAAAACCCAAGGGGCCTTTGGCAGAAGTTCTTTTGCCGGCTTAAAGAAATCATCACGCCAGTATTTCCAACGGCCAGGTTTAGGGCTACCACTGGCATTTTGACTGTAATAGTCACTTCCTACAAAGCCACATGCCGCCCCATCAAAACCGCCGTCACCCGCGTCGTAAGCATAAATCTTTTTGGGCTTTTTCCGAATACTTCCCGAGGTTCCACGATAATTGTAATCCCCCATGTGTAAAATTAAATCAGCATCTATATCAACACCTCCCTGTGCCAGCACATCAAAAGGCTTCGCAGCTTTACCGTCCTTACAATCGGAAGATTTACAACCCGTATCACCATAAACAATCACTGAAGAAGGGTTCAATGTAACAGCATCTATCGTTATTGTGCTTGGAGCAAGAGCATAAGTCACAGCATAAGAAACCCCAGGGGAAATAATTGCTTCACAAGTGGTAACAGGAAAGTTTTCCGAAGCCGTGTTGTTATCCGGATGATAACCTCTAACTGACATTGTTATTTCAGTATCATCATTACCTATCAGCTCAGGGCATCGTACTTCCACACCATCAACAATAACTCGGGCATAAAGGATTGTACCACCAGTGTTAGAAGGGGCTAGCAAACTGTACGCCGCATAAACGTTAGTAATCGGTGATTGGGATTCACTACAACCTGACAACGCAAGTAATATAATCGCACAAAAAACAAACACACCACTCCTTAACCCACTAAAAACTCTCACGATTTAGCTCTCCATTCTATGCGTCAATCAATTCAAAATTGAAAATTGTCACATCAGTATATGCAGCGTTTGCTATTCTAGGTAGAGTGAGCCATTAAAGAATTCAAAAAGGGCAGAACAATGAATAACGCTTTGCAAATTGAACAACTCAAACAACCCGTGGTTGTTACCGGTGCCCTTGGATTTATTGGTCGTAGAACAATCGATGCATTACTTGAATTAGGTGCAACTGAGGTTATTGCTTTTGACCTTCCTGGTCTATCTATGCCTACCAACTGGAAGAACAAGGTCTCCTATATTGATGGGGACATCAGCCGACAAGCAGACGTGGAAAGAGCTATGTCCGGCGCAAGAACCGTTATCCACCTCGCTGCGATGGTTGGTGATTGGATACCCTTAGCCCAACATGAAAAAGTCACCGTTGATGGAAGCCGATTACTCTTCGATGCTGCACTAAAAAATAATACTCGCGTTATTTTATCATCATCCATCGTTGTTTATGCCGACAAATTAACATCGGGGCCCTGTCCAGAAGATAAAACCTGGGGAAACCCCATCGGCCCTTATAGCTACTGCAAACAAAAACAAGAAACCCTGGCATGGGATTATTACAACAACAAAAATCTACCCTTATCCATTGTACGTCCTGCCAATGTGTATGGCCCAGGATCTAAACCTTGGGTACATGATGTCGTGGACACATTAAAAACAGGGTCACCGATGCTGATTGATGGTGGGGATTTTAACGCTGCATTGGTTCATGTTGATAACGTCGTTCAGCTACTGTTGTTAGCAGCCACCAAAGATGCCGCATTGGGCCAAGTGTTTAATGGTGGTGATGGAAACGACACCAGCTGGAAAACCTACATGTCGGATCTCGCACATATTTTAGATTTACCGGCACCTAAAAGTGCACCGCTGTGGTTGTTAAACCCCTTAAGTGCTGTGATTGAGAAAGCATGGCATCTGTTAAACATTAAGAAACGACCTCCTTTAACAAAGGAGGCATTAAATCTTGTCGGCGGCGAAACAATTCTTCCAATTGATAAAGCCAAGAAGTTACTGGGGTATCAGCCTCACGTGACATATTCTGAGGGGTTAAAACAAGTGGAGACGTATCTAAAAAACAATACAGAGACCAAAAGTATCAACTAAACAGAGCTGCCGCATAAAACCAATCCCCAAGAGCAATAGCTTTCTTATCCATCTCATCAAACGACAAACAAACATTACGTTTTTTAATCGGCACTCTTTTCCACTGACTGGTGTTATCTCGTTCTACAATGACACACATGTCTCTTTCATCAATTTCTAAATATACATGGTAGCGTGATTGCTGTACCTGCTCAGAAACCGCTGTTTTGTCTCTCCAACTCCCTGTTGAAACGGTAATAAGTTTTAATGTAGGGAAAGTAACATGAAAGTATCGAAAATTTTGATCTTCAGATTCTTGGTGAATGCTGAGATGAGGCATTCCACTCCCCATCTCCTCACCAAACCAACATGACAAGGTGCGATCATTTCGACTGCCCTGACGCTTACTGTATTTACCAGCATAAGGGCCATCGCTAATTGTAACAGTTTCCGGTATATTCCTAATTTTCATTTAATGTTAAGTCCTTGTTATTTTTAGTATTCCCATTTTCTTATTACAATCACTACAACCTTTACATTACTACCTGCAGCCCCTTGAATTATAGCCTAGCAATCACCGCACCAACCAATTTTTCAATACCTTCTGCAGCTTCACTAATTCTTCCTGCCAACATGTACGCAGGCGTGGTAATTACATTTTTTTCTTCATCAATATGAAATGCATCCACACCACAATCTTGATGATCTCCGCCCATAGCATTAATTGCTGTAGCGGTATCAGCATCATTCCCAATAGTACACTGAATGCCATTACCAAAAATCTTAGGTGCTAACGCAGGGGCGATGCAAATAAGACCCACCACCTTCTTCTGGTGATGTATCGTCTGTGCAAATGCTAAAACATCGACATTCACTTCCATCTCTGCACCAGCTACGGCAAAATTGGATAAATTTTTTGCTGCACCAAACCCACCAGGAAAAACAAGCCCTGCATAATCATCAGGATTAGCATCTGCAAGATCAATAATTTCTCCACGAGCCAGTCGGGCGGATTCAACCAACACGTTACGTGTCTCTTGCATTTCCTCGCCAGTCACATGATTTAATACATGCATTTGATCAATATTTGGCGCCATGCATTGGTACGCCACATTGGCTTGATCAAGTGCTAACATCACAAGGGTTGCTTCGTAAATCTCAGAACCATCATAAACACCACAGCCAGATAAAATAATTGCAACTTTTTTATCACTCATTACATTCTCCTTTTTATTCTTCTCGCTTAACAACAACCTGAGCTTGAACTGCTCGCTGAATTATTTACTGCGCTATTATGTGAACCACCTTTGGTTTCTTTTACTGAGCGCAATGACCCTGATGCTTTACAGAAACCCGTCTTATCCACGGGTTCTTCTGCTGGCTGAACAGCAATAAAATGCTCTTGATACGCACCTTGCGTTAAATTAGCAAAGAAACGTTCACTCACGGCAATACGATCACCCCGGCCATAAATTCGACCATATTCATCAGTCACTTCTTTAAAGGGGCCTTTGTAGATAACCGCTTGTCCACCATCAACTGCTGGCACATCAGAAGGTTTATAGGCCGTTAGTGTCACAGAGCGAAATTCAATGTCTTCAACCGTCTGCCAAGGATCCCCATCCCACTTGTCGTATTCAACACCAATAAAACCCGCTGCCAAAAAGGCTTGCGCAAATTGTTTCTCCTGAAACGCACCCGAGATACAACCGCTCCACAAGTGAGGATCGTTCCGTAAATGCTCAGGGACAAACTCATCACTTACAATATCAGAGATTGCGACACGACCTCCGGGCTTTAAGACACGAAAGATTTCGCTAATCATTTGAGTGCGGTCTTCTTCTGCCACAAGGTTTAACACACAGTTGGATACCACCAAATCCACTGATTCGCTATTAACCATCGGGTTATTTCGACGCTCTTGGCGTTTCCATGCTTCAAATGCTTCGAGATCATCTAGATTGGCAAGTGGATGCTCGGCAATATACTCGCTGACCTTATCCAAACTTAGCGCCAAATCTTGAATGTGGCCTTTTCGAAAATCCACACGGTCACTGCCCAATTTTTCTGCCATGGTCTGTTGGTGGCTTCGTGCAAGCTCTAACATATCATCGGTCATATCAACGCCGATAACATAACCCTCATTTCCTACAAGCTGAGCAGCCATATAACAGATCTTTCCACCGCCACTGCCTAAATCCAGAATAGTATCACCGCTTTTGGCGTAACGTGACGGGTCACCACAACCATAGTCACGATCAATGATTTCTTTGGGCAAGATTTTTAATAACTCTCGATCATAATCTACTGGGCAACATAAGCTCTCTTCTCGTGCTTTGGCCCCTTCGGAGTAACGCTCTACAACACTGCTTTTAACATCCATTACTTATGGCTACCTTGTAACTGTTATCTTGATCGGATTGGTTATATTTATCGTCTACATATCTGGATTAATTACATGAGTTAAATACACGGTTTAAATATAGTTAAATATTACATGTAACCTAACGCTTTCTTGATTTTAACATGAAATTTCTTACAGATCCGGCTTAAGGCTCTCCCCACCATCTTCAAGCAATCCGTACTATATTCCACGTGTCACGCTCGGTTATACCACAGACGCGTTGTGTCAAGACTCACACCACTGGGCTTGATAAGTTTTGCACACGGCCAAATAAAACTATAAGGGCAAAATATAACCAGGCCGAAACTGAACAATAATAATCAAAACGAGGAGTGACAAATGAAGAATTATGACAAAGCAAGGGCTAACTTTAGGACTGGCACCCTTCTGGCATGTATTGCCATGGTGCTAACTGGCTGTGTGGGGGATGGGGGGGACTATTCCGGTGATGTGTTTATGGAGCCGGTATTTTTTGATGCAGGCCCTTTGGTTTGGACAATCACACTGGGTGATATCAATGGTGATGATAAGCCCGATGTGATGACAGCAAACGTACTAACGACAGGTTTAAGTGCAAACGGTGTTTCAGTGAGGCTTAATACAACACCTGTTGGCAGTATGATTCCAACCTTTGGCCCGCTAGCGAATTTTCAAGCTGGCCCTGCAACATCACAAGTAGCATTGGCAGACTTTAATGATGACAATGTTCTGGACATTGTAACCGCGAACTCCGGGAACATTGGGCATGGGATATCAGTGTTAATGAATCGCACCGTTTTAGGTGATGAGACAGCCGTATTTACAGAACCAAAATTTTTCCGGGGTGGAGCAATAACTCACCTGGTGTCTGTTGGAGATCTAAATGCTGATGGCAAACCTGACTTAGTGACGGGTAATGCTGGGACAGCGGTTGGTAGAAATGCAGTTTCTGTTCTACTCAATATCACAGAGCCAGGTGCCGTGGAACCTGACTTCACCCCAGCAACAAATTACGATGGTGGTGGTATTTCGGAAGGGCTTGTACTTGGAGACATTAACAATGACGGAAAGCTCGATATTGTCGAAGGAAATACTCTGGGTAGTTCAGTTACAATTCTGTTGAACCAGACTGTCGATGGCGCGTTAACGCCGAACTTTATCGGTCCCACAAAATTTCGTGTGCTCCTCGGTACCGCTGTTGATCTTGGTGATTTCAACCAAGACGGAAGACTTGATATGGTCGTAGCCAGCACCTTTGGCGGTACTTATGTGCTACTTAATGAAACCGTACCTGGAGAACTTGAGCCTGCATTTTCTAAACCGACATTCTACTTTACTCGAGGTGATGTTACAGAAGGCGTGGTTGTGAGGGATTTTGATGGAGATGGACTTCTTGATTATGCGGCCAACAATAACAACATCTTTACTTTCAAGTTTAAAAGAGACGGGGTTGCAGTCTATTACAATCGTACGCCACAAGGTGCCGATACTCCTGTTTTCGATGGACCTTACACCTATTCGCCGAGCCCAGGTGCAAATTCTATAGCCTCAGCTGACATTAACGGCGACGATTTGCCTGACCTTGCTGTCGGAATGGTAGACCCAGGTGGCAACAACGGTGTTGCCATTTTGATAAACACTGAATCGGAATAGTCTAGAGTAAAGACCCGCGTCAACATTCAAGCGGGTCCTCCCCTACGTATCAGATTATTTGTCCATACCAACTTCAAAGTGGGAATTTCGCCACTTCGTAGGGGTAGTACCAGTCCAACGTTTAAAAGCTCGTTGCAACGAACTTTGCTCAGAGAACCCAAGTAAAAAAGCGGCCTCGGAAATTTGGAATTCAGGATCATGTAAATAGCGTTTTGCTAACTCCATCCGGACTTCATCAACCAGCTTGGACAAGGTCAAACCGGCATCGGCCAACTTACGCTGTAACGTTCGGGGGCCCAATTCTAGAGAGCTAGCAATGCTTTCCAACGTTGGCTCTCCATCCGTTAATCGCTGTGAGATGAGCGTACGTATCCGATCCAATTGACTTGCGTTATCTGTCGTTTGGATCATCAACCTGCGAGCATGAGATTCCATCAATTCTTGCAAGGCGGGATTGGGTTGTCCCATCGGCAAACTAAGAAGGTCTTGTTCAAAAAGCAGGGCGTAGCGCGGAGCATTGAAGCGCAACGGGCAACCGAACACTCGGTTATATTCCTCTGTGTTAGAGGGTGAGACATGACATAAATCGACTCTAAAAGGATTAAATGTTGGGCCTATACCCCAGCGTGCACACGTCACCCAACTTACGACATCAAGATCGGCTAATTGCCAAAGATCTGGAGTGACTGTTTTCTCCCAAACCAGCGCAGGATAACCATCAACCTCAGCAAGCTCCACGCGGTTAATCGAATCAACCAAGGCTTGATAACGCAACGATTTTTCAATCGCCCCCCTAAGCGTTGGTGCTGATAGGGCAATATACGAGATGATTCCATAATGGCGAGGCTGCACGCGCTCCCCTAAATGCAATCCAAGATATTCATTTTGTGTTAATCGAACGGCTTCGAAAAAGAGTTCGGCGAATACACGACGTGACACTCGGGATAGAGGGTCCTCGCGCTGAATGTTAGCTTCGGCCGCAAGCGCTTTACAGTCAAAACCTTTTTCCGTTAAGTATTCAAAAATAACATTCACATATGCGGCGGACATTGTGAACTCTTGATCTGAAGATATTTTTATAGGAGTACGCATTTTTTAGTTTTCTCAACGTTCTCGTGTTTTTGGGCCCATCCCTTGAATTACGATCTATTAAACATCATTAGGGCCCAGGTAACAAATTCATTACTACAACAATTAGGAACTGTAATCAAAATGAAAAACAATAACAAAACCTCGATTAACCTTGGCCCAGACCCTCAACCCACAGGAATAGCAGCCTTTGATCGGCGAGTCGCCAACATTCGAAAACGAGCTGAGTCGGATCCAATTGCCGCACGGGACGAACTATGGTCCTGGGTAAACGAAGTGAGTTCGTTTGCTCCGTATCAACGCAAAGAAGGGTTAGCAGAGCTGGATCGGATTTTTCTAGCGGGCCAACCATTTCACGAATACGCTGACGGCCACAACATCATTGGGGTACCCAATCTTTTTGTTCACCCTATACTTGATCGAGCTCTGCGCGCAATATTAAATTTATGGCAACCCTGGCGTGGTAAACACTGGTCTGTCGCTGAGAAACGAGGGGCTACTACATTCACTCGTTCATATGCATGGTTAGTCCGCCCATTTACACCACTTTATGAATACAAAAAAGTGGGTAAGCGACACGTAGATGGATATTTTCAACCCATGGACGTACGCACTTCAGTAGAAGCCCCACACATGCCGACACTTGTTCTCGACTACCCAAAAGGCCCATCCCAAGCTTGGGTTATGAGTCGTATACATGACGAATTAACAGCAATTGTTCCTGGGGTATGGCTTGCAAAGGTTTACCTACATATTGGCCAACGTAATGTGCCTTTTATATATTTCCCAATCAAAACAGCGCTACCTGGCGAGGGACCTATTGTACTGCCTGGAGAAGATGAGGTTTACCCATTGCCCTCCGCATAAATCACCTATAATGAAAATAAAGGAAGGTTCACTTTTTCAAATCTTTCTAGAAGAAATAAAAATTTGCGAGGAGGTCATAAAAACACCTCGCAAATTAAAAACCTCACAACTACCTCTTACCCTTCTTTCGTTTTTTACTTTTTTTGTTCGCTGACAACCTTTTATCTTCCTTAGCTTTTAATCGCTTAGCGATCCTTTCTTCTCTAGTAAACTTAGGTTGTTTTCCCAATCGCCAACGGTGAAATCTTTCTGACCAGTTAAGTAGTTTTTCTGGGGCATGGTTTTTCTTCCACTCCCCTGCTACATATTTATTCGCCTCATTGAGGGTGGGGTAAATATGTATAGTTCCCAACACTTTGTTCAACCCTAAGCCATGACGCATAGCTAATACAAATTCGGCAATCAACTCACCGGCGTGATGACCAACAATGGTAACGCCTAATATTTTATCTTTGCCGGGCTTTGTTAAGACTTTCACAAAACCCGCCGTCTCCTCATCTGCAATAGCTCGATCCAATTCATTAAAGGTATAACCTGTCATTTCATATTCAATGTCTTGTTCTTTAGCTTCTTGTTCATTCAAGCCAACCCGAGCAACTTCAGGATCAGTAAAGGTCGCCCAAGGGATCACGCGATAATCCACTTTAAACTTTTTAAACATACCAAACAAACTATTCACAGCCACATACCAGGCTTGATGTGCTGCGGTGTGAGTAAATTGATAAGGTCCCGCCACATCACCACAAGCCATAATATGTTTGTAATTGGGGGTTCGAAGGTATTGATCCACCATCACGGTTCCCTGAGCCGTTAACTCAATACCTAATTCATCCAACCCTAATCCGTCGGTATTCGCCGCCCGTCCAACCGCGACCAAAATCTCATCACAATGAATACGTACACCACGGCCGTCCTGCTCACATACGACAACTTTATCACGAGCTAACTGTTCAACCTCAAGTACTTTGCACCCCGTTAATACTTGCACGCCGTCACGAGTAAACGAACGCTCAACCCAGGCGCTCACCTCTTCATCTTCTTTAATCAGTAACCGTGGCAACATTTCTACTTGAATGACATCCACTCCCAAACGAGCAAAACTTTGGCTAAGTTCACACCCAATAGGGCCACCACCCATCACCACCATACGTTTAGGTTTTTCACGTAACTGCCATATCGTGTCCGAGGTTAGACAACCGATTTCTCGCAATCCTGGAATTGGAGGTATAAAGGGCCGTGCTCCCGTTGCAATCACAATACTGCGAGCCGTTAGGGTTTTGGTTATGGGGAGACCACCTTCTACCGGTATGTTGATTTCTACTTCCCAAGGGGACAACAGTTTTGCACGACCTTGAATAACATCAACACCAAGGCTTTCATAACGCTCAACAGAATCATGAGGTTCTACCGCTTTCACCGTCTTCTGTACCCGCTCCATTACATCGGCAAATTCAAATTCTGGAGTACCACCTTTTAACCCAAATTCTCGACCCCGCTCTGCATAGGTTATAATCCGCGCAGATCGAATCAGGCTTTTACTGGGAACACAGCCGGTATTTAAACAATCGCCGCCCATTTTATTGGCTTCGATTAACGTAACATTCGCTTTGACCGCCGCCGCAATATAGGAGGTCACCAAACCCGCTGCACCGGCACCAATAACGATCATATTTCGATCAAAGGTTTTGGGTTTGATAAATTGACTCACTCTCATGTAACAATCATTCCTTACCGTATATCAAGCATTGCAGGGCATAAACCAAGATAGTTGACCCAAAACATTCTCTATTTGATCATAAAACGATATGCTTGTAGCCCTGTTAATTGCAGTAATCATAGCGTAAGCAGGCAAGGTTAAAAGCCTGTTTTTGAACGAAATTACGCTCATCACTCGAATACTGTCCTAGCTCTTTTTATAAAGGCGACTTCTATGTCCATTATGACCCTAAACCGTGGCTCTTTTCCTAGCACACGATTACGCCGCATGCGCAAAGATGACTTTTCTCGTCGCTTAATGCGAGAGACTGTTCTCACACCTGATGACCTAATTTATCCAGTGTTTGTTATCGAAGGGTCTAACAAACGTGAAACGATCGATTCTATGCCGGGCATTGAACGTTTAACACTGGATGAGCTCGCAAAAGAAGCAAAAATATTGGTGTATTTGGGTATTCCAGCAATAGCAATCTTCCCCGTCACGCCACAAGACGCCAAGTCTCTGGATGCCAAAGAAGCCTACAACCCCGACGGCCTAGCACAACGTGCCATTAAAACTGTTAAAGATGCAGCACCAGAACTGGGGGTCATCACTGATGTGGCATTAGATCCGTTCACCACTCACGGACAAGACGGCATCATTGATGAAAACGGCTACGTATTAAACGATATCACCAAGGACACATTAATCTTACAAGCCCAATCTCACGCACAAGCGGGTGCTGATATTGTTGCACCATCAGACATGATGGATGGTCGAATTGGGGCTATTCGAGCACATTTAGAGACATCAGGGTTTATCAATACCCGAATCTTGGCCTATTCTGCTAAGTATGCCTCTAGTTATTACGGCCCGTTTCGTGATGCCGTGGGTTCCGCATCAAACTTAAAAGGTGGCAACAAATCCACCTACCAAATGGACCCTGCCAACCGAAACGAAGCCTTACATGAAGTCGCCCTTGATCTTGAAGAAGGTGCTGACATGGTGATGATCAAACCCGGCATGCCATATTTGGACATTGTCAGAGATGTAAAAGAACAATTTGGCGCACCCACTTTTGTCTACCAGGTGAGTGGTGAATACGCCATGCACGTCGCAGCGTTCCAAAATGGCTGGTTAGATCGAAAATCTGTCATACTTGAGTCATTAACTTGCATCAAGCGCGCAGGGGCTGATGGGGTATTAACCTACTTCGCCAAAGAAGCCGCGCAGCTGTTGTAACGTTATGTTGTAGCGCTATATAGAAACAATGAAAGAAATATTGATAGAAACAGCCATTTGTAATAGGTAAAGCAAAACATAGCGGGAGCCGTTCATTGAACGCCAAAAGTTCTACACCAAAAATTCTCGACCCTAAAGCGGCACAAAAAAAGCCGATTGACATCATATCCGCTGCAAAAGGTAGCGAGAAAAACCCCGAGCCTACCGATGTTGTCGATGAGTCCGCAGTAGATCTTTCCAATCCCGAGTTATACATCAATCGTCACTTGAGCCTCCTGGATTTTAACCTTCGAGTATTGGCTCAGGCGGAAGACAAAGAACTTCCCTTATTAGAGCGGCTAAAATTCTTACTGATTTTCAGTTCGAATATGGATGAGTTTTTTGAAATTCGCCTTGCGGGTTTACAGCAAGATATCGCATTTAACCAAGCTCGCCCTGAAGCTGACGGCATGCACCCTTCAGAAGTACTCAAAATCATCGGAGAACGCTGCCACGCGGCGATCGACAGACAATATAACCTGCTCAACAATGATGTGTTTCCGGCACTTGCAGAAGAAAACATTCACTTTCTATCCCGAAGCGCCTGGAACCCTGAGCAGGTTCAATGGATAAAGACCTATTTTCGCCAACAAGTGGCACCCGTACTAACACCTATCGGCCTGGATTTAGCACACCCCTTTCCCAAGCTGGTTAACAAAAGTCTTAACTTTTTAGTAAGCTTAGAAGGAAAAGATGCCTTCGGACGACAATTAGGTCTAGCGGTAGTACCAGCGCCTAGATCACTACCGCGCTTTGTGGCTTTACCCGATGAGTTATGCCCAGAAGGTGGTGAGAATTATGTCTTTTTATCATCCATCATTCATTATCATGCAAGTTCATTATTCCCTGGCATGAAGTCCTCCGGTTGTTATCAGTTCCGAATCACTCGAAACTCAGATTTATTCCTTGATGAAGACAAAGTAGAAGATTTAAGTGCTGCGCTAAAGGGTGAGTTATTTTCCCGAGGTTACGGCGAAGAAGTTCGCCTAGAAGTTGCCGACAATATGCCGGATCACATGAAGGAGTTCTTGTTAGGCAAATTTGGCTTATCAGAAAGCCAACTGTACCGTGTTAAAGGTCCCGTCAACTTATCACGCATGATGTCCTTGCTTGATATTGATCGTCCAAATTTAAAATTCACACCCTTCAAACCCCGCCTGCCCACCCCGGTAAAACGTAAAGACAACGTATTTGAGGCTATTGCTGCACAAGATGTGCTGATAAACCACCCTTACGAGTCTTTTGCTCCCGTGGTTAACTTTTTACGCCAAGCAGCACAAGACCCACAGGTAGTAGCGATCAAACAAACCTTATATCGCTCTGGCTCAAAGTCTGAAATCATGGATTCACTAATTGATGCCGCACGAAACGGTAAAGAAGTTACCGTGGTGGTGGAACTACGAGCACGATTTGATGAGGCCAGTAACATTGAAATCGCCAACCGCTTACAAGAAGCGGGGGCCATTGTTGTGTACGGCATCGTGGGTTACAAAACTCATAGTAAAATGATTCTGGTGGTACGACGTGAAGGACACAAGCTTAAGCGTTACGTACATTTAGGAACCGGTAACTACCATGCTGGCAACGCACGTTTATATTCTGATTACAGCTTATTAACAGCTCAAGACGGCATCACTGAAGATGTTCATAAGATATTCCAAGAACTTACAGGAATGGGTCGAGCGGCAAAACTGCGAGAGATACACCACGCACCCTTCACCCTTCATCCGAAGTTTATTTATCTGATCGAACGTGAGCGAACCCATGCTCTAGCCGGTAAACCCGCAAAAATTTACCTTAAAGCAAACTCGCTAACCGATGAGCAGATTATCAAAGCACTGTATGAAGCCTCACAAGCGGGTGTAGAGATCAAGCTGATCATCCGTGGTATGTGCTGCTTACGCCCCGGAATTCCGGGGGTTTCAGAAAATATTGAAGTACGCTCCGTTGTTGGCCGTTTCTTAGAGCACTCCCGCGTGTATTACTTTCATAATAATGAAAATAGTGAGCTGTTCTGTGCCAGTGCAGACCTGATGGAACGTAACTTGTTTCGCCGAGTGGAGACCTGCTTCCCCATTTTGGATGAAAAATTAAAGAAGCGCGCGCTAAAAGAAGGTTTGGAAGTTTTCTTAGAGGATAATACCCAATCATGGATTCTTCAGTCCGATGGCTCGTATGAAAAAACAGTCCGTACGGAAGATGAAGAACCTTACCACGCTCAAGATATTCTATTAGAAGCATTAACGAAATAGACCTCAAAGCAAGCGCTTTTTTTACGTTATCTTTTACACTATCTTTTTACAAAGGTATTTTATAAAGGCGCTTGCTTATCACCTTAGGTTTTTAATTTACTGTACACCTTTTATCCAACGAAATTGCGTGCTAGATTTCTTATTGTAACTGTATGTATCTATTTAGAAATAAAATAATTTTAATAAAGTTTTTATAAGTAGCAACGGAACGCAATTTTATAAAATAATGAGGTATTGCCAAATGAATGCTGATTCAAAACTCAGTGTAAAATGTCCTTCCTGTGGAAACACTCAACAGAAACCCTTATCCGTAATCAAAGCACAAAAAACGTTTGATTGTGAATGCGGATACCACGCAAACCTTCAACCGACAAAATTATTAAAACCCCGCGCTATAACAGCCTCCCCGCAACCGACAACGGCGACACTCCGTCCCTCCGAAAAAGACGATGCGTTAGCCATCACCGCTTAACAAAACCACCTCCTCCGGTGGTTTTTTTTCGCTTTGTGGTTTTATTCTAGAGATAGAAACCACAAAGCGAACATTTTGATACTTGCCACCCAAAAGCAGGTACGATCTTCCTCCCCCTCAAATTTACTCATTCTTAAAAGAAGCTCATGAATTGTTGTAACGTACAGAAATCATTAACTTCACAAAATCCATTCTGGCTTGCTGGTCTATCGCATTTATATACAGTCCCGCCCCACGGGCCGTAACCCGTATAACACGAACATCACCTGTAATTTCCATCACTTTGCCGTCAACATCTGAAACCAGCGTCATCTTTCCATTTTTATTAACACAACTCTCACTGGGAGGAGTCCCCATCTTAACAAACACACCGCTATCACTCACATCTTTGAGCTGGCCCTTATGAATAAGCTCACCACCATCTAAGCTTAATGTAAATTCGCCTTGCGCTGGATACCGAGTTGCTCCCCGCAGCTCCGCTCCAGGCGTTTTTTTCGACTCAATTGGCGATTCGGTTGGCAACTCGTCTTGCAACTCTTCTTGCAACCCAGAGTGAGATACCGCTTGATGCTTCGGTTGGCTATCGTTTTCAGACATAACATTCAAACTTCTTAATAAAACAAGGGGGTTTTATTCTCAGTCTAGTACACATTATTAATGTCTACAGCGGATATCCCTTACAAAGTACAATACTATAAGAAATAAACAATAAAATCTTTATTTTCAATGCGTTACAAAACAATAGTACGCATTCATAAGAACAACCCCTATACCTATAAAGATATAAGCTACGCTTAAAATTAACCGCCAGATTAACAAACACCGTTAAATGAGAACAGACCAGGCTATGGCATTAGAAATCGAACCCCAAGAACAAGAAATTCTAAACAGCGTTGATATTCCACCAAGGCCAAAAGCCTTATTGACTGTGTCTGAAGAAGCAAAAAAAGACGAACCTGACTTTCCAACAATAGCCCACGCTATTGCAGATGATGTCAGTATCTCTTCCGCTGTATTACGAGTGGTCAATTCACCCGCTTTTCGCCGAGCCAACGCCATTGGTTCCATCGATCAGGCGTTAAATATGCTTGGTTTTAAACGTGTGTTATCTATCGTAAATGCCGTAGCCGTACGCAGCGCATCAAAAGCAAACGCCGATTTAGAAGAATTTTGGACGTTTGCATCCAGCGTCGCTCACGCCTGCGTTATCATCACCAAAGCCTTAAAACGCCCTCAACTAGGAGATGATGCTTATACTCTTGGGCTATTTCACACCGCGGGTGTGCCAATCATGATGTCGCGCTTCGCTGAATATACCGATTTTTTTACCTCTGCAGAACAAGAAGGTTGGACACTAAGCATCAATCGTGAAAAAGAAGAATTTAACACAACACACACATCCATCGGTGCATTGATGGCACAAGAATGGAGCTTGCCAGAGAACATTGTTGATGCCATTTACAATTTACATTACGCAGATGGTATCTTTGAAAGTGACGATATAGACGAAACCACATTACAGCTTATTGCGGTATTAAAAATGGCAAGAGACATTTGCCACGAGTATCTACAAAGCAACTGTGGTTCCGATGAATGGGTTCAAGTCGAAGCCCAAGTCTTAGACTTCCTCGAGATAGACGAAGACAAGTGGCTCGATATTCGTGAAAAAGTGATCAGCGGGCTGGACGAAGAAGAGTAGATCCCTCGTACAGCAACTACAATCCATAGATCTGACAATACCTCAAAGGAAACCGAAGCCTGAAGAGCTTATGGTTGACATACCAAGCTCCCATTAAAAATTAAAATCAACAACAACCCGTTGTTCTCTAAATTTCCCTACGACCTCATCTACTGCCATGTGAAACTTATCATTTCTAAACTCTGACAATGCGTCCTTATCTTCAAATGTCGCGATAAATACTATATCAAATGAAGATGATGATTCTGATATATTGATACCTACCTCAAAGTCTAAAAGAGAAGGTACATTACCCCGCATGGACTCAAGAGCTCCCTTCATTTTCTCGGAATCCTCTTTATTCTTAAGCCTCCACATTGCCACTCTCTTAATCATTGCGATACTCCTGAGCTTTAACTTCCTAACCAATAATCGGTAGCTTTTAAAGGCTGTACACGGCTATAATTATTGATGCTAATAGTAACTCGATTGGAAAAGTGGGTGTATTTGTGATAAAAGCGAAGCGATCACAAAGGCACCACAGTTTTTCAATTCGAGTTGATTTTACTAGTTAAATTCGGCATTCCATTTCAGCTAGCTTTCTAACATATGAGGAAGCATTTAACGCGAATAATTCTTTCCAATCTAAACCATCATAATACTTCGGAGGATATACTGCCGAACTTAACACCATAGCATTGTATATTACAGCATATCTCAGAGAACGTTCATTTAGGCTTAGGTTCTCAATATTTTGTAACCTTTCAAAACCATCCATTTCATGAATAACCCAACCGCACACATCATCACTTGACTCAGGATAGCGTATAGAAAATTCAAGGGATTTTCCTTTTACGAAGTAACAGCCGATAAATCCATCTTTCATATCGCATTTGGCATCCATAGCAGGGTTAGTTTCATTTTTTAAAACAAGAGAAAGCCAATCTTTAACACCTCCTACATTAAAAAATATTACTAAAACCGATAGGATAACCACCACAAAAACCGCACGCTTAGGCTTCTTCATTATAAATTCCGTTTCCTCGAAATCGACATTACAATAATTTTAACGCCAGTTATCAGAGGTAGCTTATGGAGTGGTAATTTTATGCTAAAGAGAAACGTCAGCGTAAATATTGCCACTCCATAAACTATCCTTCTGCATACTCTGGCTAGAGGCCAGCGCTATAAGTTGTTAGCCTTAGTTTACATCACTATGCACTCTCAATTTTCCTACGCTTTCTTTCTGAAAGATCACTCAATTCATGTCTTAGAAGGTCAAAAAATGAGCCTTCAAATTGGTCAAACTCGTCAAGTTCATGTGACCACTTTAGTATTAATCCATTCTTGTCTAGGCAGTATACATCTGCATCCCCTACAACCTTCAAAATGGGGAGCACATCATGACCCAATTCTTGAAACTCCTTTCTTGCTATGTCTGCGTTCATCCACTCGGGAGATTCATCATTGAATGCCTAAGAGAAAACACCATAGAGAAAAGTCCAAAAAGGGGCTATTGAAAACTCCTCAGTTCTTGGCCATACCTCCTCCTTAACTTCAACGTACAAGCCGCTATAAAAATTAGCGGCGTGAGATATGTACTCCTTTGGTAACTTAAATCCATTTTCTTTAGCATAGCCCTTTAACCACGATTTGGATGGCGCATCTTCTCCTGCGGCTACAACCCTGTAATCTTCATCCCAAATGAAATCCAATATTTCTTTTGTTCTGTCCTTTTTTCCAAACATTTACTAATTTCCATTTGTTCAATTCGAGTTGATAACCTGGTTAAAAATTATTGCCAGTTGACACAAATCCAATTCGCTGTTATTGGTGAAAAAACTGATGCAGGTTCCAGTACATGCCTATTAAAGTATTCCGCATTTAATAGCTCGCTTATAGTTGTCATCACATGCGCTTTTAAACGCTTTTTCAGGGTTGCAATTGTCATCTACTAACATTCTATACGCTGACACTTCAATCTCTGCTTGAGTGTCGTCAGGATTCGCTTTTAGATTGTCAATAGCACCTTTAAGCTTAGCGGTATGCTTTACACAATACCGTTTGAAGCCAGCTCTAATTTTTTCAACTTCCTTTTGGTCCTTTCCTGTACAGACCTCTTTATGCATGTGAATCTGATATTTCCTTTGGCTTTCGTAATATCGGTCACCAGGCACGGCGCAACTGTAAGCGCTTCCAGATAACAGTACACCAACTAGCAACAATACATTTCTAGCGGTAGCAGTTCTAATTAAACTCATCAGATAAATCTATTCCCTTGTTGTTTACTATGACTTTCAAAAAACTTATAACTCCACCAATCAGCTGTAGATTATAAAGTGGTAGTTAAAGATTATAACGTTAGATATTAATGCACGACCTAACTTCAGTTTTCTAATGTGAATTAATAATTCTCTAACAATAATTCCATTAGTGGTTTAATTTTGTATTCTGTTCCTTCGAATTTCATAAGTGATAACCCACCTTTACCTCGCAAGTGAAAAATTGCCTCACCCACTGCATCCTCATCTTGAAATATCCTTATCTCCGCATGGGACAGATATGTAGTAAAATCCCAACTTCTTAATGCCGTATATCGCATGCGGGTATCACATTTATCACCCATATCAATAGGTTTTATATTTGAATATTTATCGTTATCCACATCAATCAAATCGGATGTAATACCATGCTTTAGAAGACTATCTCTAACGACACCCAAGAAATCCTCTACTTTCACCTTTTTATTATCTTCAATGCAGACATGCTTCACATTCGCCGTTGCCGGTATCGGCTTTACATCCATGGATGTACAACCGCTTATCATCACCGCAACTATTATCATCAAATATTTCATCATACTTCCTTTTTTATAATTATTTCCAAATAACCATACTAACTATAGACTGTGTCTACTATTCGTGGATTACACGGCTTTATACGCAGCGATAACGGGATGAAAAACCTGGGGTGATTTTGTGCTAAAGTGAAGCTTCAGCGTAACGGCCCAAAAGCGCCACAGGTTTTTCATCCCGTTGATTGCCTGGTTAAACAGGAAATGCTAGATTTTGTTGCGCGACGCAACCTGTACTTTAATTCTTATGTTTCACCTTAACTTAACATGACCAAGTTATCTATTTACATTTGTCGTTGGTCAGTTTGAACCACTCTAGATACCTTACTTGTCCGTGAGTATTATCCGAATAACTCCTTAGGTCTAATGCAATGAAATTGTCTCCAATAAGATATTTTTTAAAGTACTCACTTTTACATACTCTACCAATCATGCTCTGCTTGAATTCAGTAAGATCCTCATTACCATCATCTAAAGAAACATTCACTTCGAAAGTCAGGCTGGTTCTATCGGGCCGCATCTCAGTGATACTGAATTTAGGGTCATCACCCATTAAATATTCTTCGATATTTTCTAGTGTGTCTTGCTCCTGTTTGTTCACAGAATAGGATTCATATTGGCGCCACAAAAACAGAGATACGACTACAACAAGGGCAATAATATTTACTACTTTTTTCAATACAAATTCTCTCAAAAAAACAATAACGCCCACTGATAACCGGATGGTAATGCTTGGACGAATTTATGCAAGAATTAAACGAAGTGTAATGAGCATAAAGGCGTACAAGCATTACCATTCCGCGTTCATCGGTTAGTTAAAGCTAGCTCTTGCTTTTTCCATTTTTCCATTTTTCCATTTTTCCATTTTTCCATTTTTCCATTTTTCTTAATATCTTAATATTTTCACTATTAAGATATTCACAATCAGAATATTCTGAAAAATACTGCCTCAACTATTCTTCCCATGAGCAAAAGCCACTATCCATATCATATTTCGAGTCACTGTTCATCGCGCATTACTTTAGTTACATCTACCTTTAACTTATCCTTTATTCCACTAATCACTTTGACAGAGAACTCTTCAATATATGGAATATGATCATCTTCCATATATTTTAGAAAATACTTACGTTTACTTTTCGAAACTATTCCACCTCCCTGTATAAGAATAGAAACTATTGTATCCAACTTGTTATTTGGTATATCAGAGATATTATTAATAGATTTTTTTACCTCATCAAAAGCCAATAACAAACATATTTCTTCTAGTAAATCAGTCGCTATCGCCGTGTTCATCATGTCATAAACAAATATGACATGCTCTGTGTAATCAGGGTATCGATACATATAATCAATATCGTTGTTTATAATTGCCCTATTGTCATTCTCATGATCAAGTTCCCAATCTAACATTGCCATAATAGGACGAGAAATTGATTCCAATACTGAGTCATACTTGATTTCATTCTTAAGAATAGCGGCTGAAATTGGGATAATAAATTTGTGTTCAGGCTCACGCTGTTTCATTACATCGTGAATTAAATATCTATGTGTACGTCCGTTTCCGTCAATAAGAGGGTGTATGTACACCTCACCAAATGAAATTAACGTAGCATGCATTAAGGATGGTATTCTTGCGTCCATCATCAACTTATCATGTGTATCGAGAAGCCCTTGCATCATACCTGAAACATGTTTAGCCAGCGGCCCAATGTAATGAACGTCTTCATCAACACCTCCCAAACGCTGGATCGTACTCCCAACATATATTTCATCAGTGCGGTAATCATCAGTTCTCTTATTTTCTTCTACGATTTGATTTTGTATATCTATTATCTTTTCTTTCGTTAATTCAAATAGCCCAGCATTTTTTATTGTATTTAGAAAACGAGCCATTTTTTTGTTGCTTGGGTTTTCCTTTTCAATTTCGGTAGATGATTTGGATTCTTTGGTATACAAATAATTTATGGAGCGCCCAATTACATCTACAGATAGATTTTCACCGATTTCTTGCATCTGCGCATAAGCCGTCTCATAAACATCAACCTGATCAAGCTCCCTTATTTCCTTTGTTTTTCTAATTGTCGGGCAAAATTCTCTCGTACCAATAGCATTATTAATAACTCGAGTTCGTTTATCCCTATCACCGGCTTCCAATGTGTAATAGAACTCATCATCAAATAGTTTGATGTAATTTCCAGCAGTCAGGTTTTCTAATTGAAGTGCTTCGCCCGTGATCCATTCGTATAAATACCAGATAACCCTGTTATATATTGAATTTGGCTTCTTTTTAATGAATTCGGTAAACTCTACAACATCAATATTCTTAAAAATTGCCGCAAAGAAATGCAAACGAATTCCCTGGTATTTGATAGCAGCAACCATGTTATCGTATGGTGTATCCAATATTTTCCTGGTGCCAGGAATGATTTTTCGTTTCGACGCTCCGTACCTTATGGTACCTTCTACTTCTGCTTTCGGGTCTTGATAAACTTCAACTCCAAGCTTTGGAAGTAGTAAGTTGTAATATTTATTTAGATAACTATATCCTATTGCTTTCATTTCAACCTTTACATGCACGCTTTATTGCTTATACTTCATCTAAGAAATCAATGCCTTCCCTAGTTTTTACCCTCAAAACACTTACAAATCCAGAAAAACACTTATATTTCCCCAAAAAAGCTTACAAATTGGAATTCATCCTTAGAAACCAGTTTTTGTGATTCGAAATCCCCCCTTAGACGTCAGATGTATAAGCTATTGATATTATTGGCGAAATTTAAATTTGCGCAACAAACAGTCAGGAAAACTTACACGCAGCACGCTTTGTAACCTATCTTTAGGGTTGAAGCTAATTATTTACAATTAGCTCTGCATCTTCCGGAAAAATAGCTACTTCGTGCCCCATATAACACCCGTGATCTTCACTCCATTCTTTACTTACAATCATAGATCCATCCGAATTTATATTTATAACCTCGTGCGCTCCTCCTATGAATGACTCAAGATCTCCAACTTCATCCGCTGGTAAAGAGGCCAAAATTCTTTCATCAATTCCCAGTACTTTAATATTTCTACCCACTGCAACAGTTTGACCTAGCCTGTCTTTCGATAGTAATTTCGACTTTTCAATCTGACCTGTGTCCTCTTCATTGGCTTGTTTTTGCTTCGCCTTTTTTCTTAGATACTCACTTGGGACTGTAAAAGCCGCAATCCACACTCCTATTTTTATTAGGCCTTTTATTGAATCTTCCAAAGGTATGTGAGGCATTATCAAGTTCATTGCGACTGCAGCGAAAACAAAACACAACAATCCAACAGCAACCGGTATTACTAGAGTCTTAATCATATTCCTCCAGAAATTTCCACGATACATTTTAACGCCCGCAGATAACCGGATGGTAGTGCTTGGGCGAATTTATGCAAAAATGTAGCGATAGCGTAATGAGCATAAAGGCGCACAAGCACTACCATTCCGCGTTGATCCATTAGGCTTCGCTCTAGTTGCTAGCCTTCTAAATACGGCCAAACCAAAGCTTCTAATTCTTGTACCAGTTCTGGATCCATATATTTGTAATCATCAGGAATATCCAATACGTGAACCGTTTTATGATCTAGCATTCTGGTGAATTCAGCCTTAAGCTTATTTTTATGTTTTTGCTCCATAACAAAAATCAGATCAGCCCAGCGTATATCCGCTGGGCCAACAGTCTTACGTGCTCTTGGGCTGGTACCAGCTGATTTGGCATTGAAATCAGGGTGTTTCCGCCAGATGGTTTCAGCCGTTGGGCTACGCCACTGATTTCTACTACAAATGAACAGTAAGTTCTTCATTCTTTATTCTTCCAAGGGCTGCTCATCATCCAATGTTTGACGTACTGTACGCTTTGGGTATTCCTGACCAAGCTGTCTAGCTCGGCGAAGCTTTTCCGCTCGTGTATACATCAACTTCCAATTTTTTTCAGAAATCCATTGCTTCTCTTTCTCGAAGCTATTCTTTCTAGACTTTGTTTTTGTCTTAGATCTTCTCCAAGATCGACCTCTTAATTCATCCATTATATTTTCCTCAAAAGTTATCGGGTTCAGCAGCCGCGATAATACGAAGAGGATCTGATTTTTTTGTATCCATTTTAACGCCTATTATCAGGCGATTGTAATGTTTGGGCGAATTTATGCAAGAATGGAGCGCCAGCGGAGTGGGCATAAAGGCGCACAAACATTACAATTCGCTCTGGATATGCTGGTTAAAGACATAATCTCTATACACCTTATCCCAGTATACACCTTACTACCTCTTAGCTTTTAGCATATCCATAGGGTTATCAATTACGATATCTTTTCCCCATCTAATTGCACCTGTTTTCTTATGAATTTTTATATCCTCCCCCGGTTGAGCAGCGAAACCTTCCAGTGTCGTCACACGCCATATATCACCAGAATCAATTATTTTTTCAGTCGCTCCGCAACCTATATCTTGATGATAGTGGAAGAAATATTCTGATATCACATTAGCCTCATCACGACTAATTCCATCTGTAAGAATTACACTAGACAATTTCGGAATACCACCAATAACAGCTTCATTGGTATCTCTGGAGTCTTTGGCTTGCAACTCGAAAGGCAACAAAACACCAATTAAAAAAACAAATAATGTGTCTTTCATATAAGATCCATTTAACGCCTGTGCACATCCCGCGTTGATCGGTTAGTTAAAGACATGGCAATATGCTATGCCTTACTGACCATCACTTGTTTTTGATGGAAAGTATGCACTCATCATTGCCTGAACAGTAGCTACGCATGGTATTACATCTGCACACAACTCATCACATAATTCGGGCCTATTTAATATCTTCGACGGAGCATGAATAAACTTATCATCGCCCACATGAACAAGCCCCCAAAATATCGAATCAAGTTTTGCATGTAAGAGGCTATTCATTTGCTTCAGCATATCTCGCCCTTTAACTGGCTCGTCCTTGTTCCACTTTTTCTGAATTTCGTCGATCATCTTTGCAAGCCCAGGGGCATCACCTTGGTGCCAGCCATTATCCCAGCTCTGTATTTTTTCTGGAAAAAGGTGAAGGTAAAGTAAAACCACTTGTCGTTCTATCAAAGGGCGAACTAAAACATGGGCACCAAATAAATATCCCTGACGAACAAGTTCTCTGATTGAACAAAGAAGGTTTAAGAATTGCCCGATTTGTTGTGCTGCCATTAGTTGAATCGATGTCAGCTCTCCATCTTCAGAGCTCGATTCAAGAAGGGCATTTTGTTCCATAGCGGAAGCAATGATTTGATCCAAATGAAATAACAGCTCCCGGCCCAAATATGGTTCATTATCCGGCGTATAAACAACCGGTGGCAAATCAGATGTCATGCTTCCTCCTTGTAACGCTGCCGATAACCATTCCGCGTTCATCGGTTAGTTAAAGGCAGGGGATTATTTATGGTTCCGTCAAAACTATCTTATATCTATCCCATAGAATATTTAAGCGATATTTTTTTGGAAGCAACTACAGCTGCAAAAAATGCTAATAAATTATACCCAGTTAATACCACCAACTTAAATTCTACCCACTCTTTTTCGCTAAAGTTAAATGCAACGTACAAATTAGATATGATAGGAAAAATGAGGCTCAAAGCCATTAATATACTAAACCAACGCCATTGTAGATCACTTATACCTAGCTTCTTCCCATATATTAGTGAATATGGGCCTTTGCCATTAATAATGATAAAAATAACAATGGCAACCAAATTAATGAAAGATACTACCGACGGCTTAATCTGAATCATTAATGTAGGATTCAGGTATTTTGAAAAATAGGCTATTAACGGGAAAAGGGGCCCGAAGATAATTAAATTGAACGCCCCAATTCTCCAGAATAAAGACCAGAACTGATATCCTTTTGCAGTTGTTGCCTCTTCGACTTCAGCTTCTGTTGCCTCAATAAGATTACTTTCCGGAGCTTGAAATGCGTTGCTCATTAGTCGCCTTTTTCCTTAATTTATCGTCCATTTCAAATTTATAACGCTACTGATAACGGAATGGTAAAGCTTGTGCGAATTTATGCAAGAATGTAACGCAGTGAAATGGGCATAAAGACGCACAAGCTTTACCATTCCAGGTTCATCGCTCTTGTGAAAGAGAGATCATAACTCGCCTAAATCAATCGCATCATCTATTACATCCAACTGGGAGTTATGCCCAACTATTTCAAATGTCATAAATCCAGTTTCTTTTATATTGCTCTCATCCCTATCATCCCAATCCATGAAATCGGCATCAACAAGATCACTCTTTATATTATTTTGTGGAGGCAGGGTAGCTCGACTATTCTGCCAGTCAAAAAAACCAGAGCCATTAATACCTACAAATTTTTGTTTTTTGGCAATAGACCTTTTAGCTCGAAACTCCAAGCCTTTACAAACTAGTATTTCTCCATCCGACACTTGTACAGATTGATCGCTATCAAAATTTAGCGCAACACCTACCGACCACCCAAGTTTTTCTTCACACTCGTGTTTCGCCAGCAGGTAATTACTAAACCAATCTACAACTTTTTTTCCATGTATCATTACATCTTGAGCATTAAAATTCAGTTGTCTTTCTTGGCCTGGCGAAAAAATCAACTTTAAACTCATTTGCTCCCAATAATACACATCAGCATACCAAAAATTTCCTACCTTGAATCCATGATTAATTTCGTCTTGGGGCAACAAAGATAAAGTTTGAATTCCATAATGTTTCGATTTCTCTATAGCCGGTTTTGAGAATCCCTTTCTGGACACAACTATCTTAAAGTTTGCATTTATATCCTGAGATTTAGTCACAAAACCTTCTATCACAGGGTTACCTACTTTTTTATTAAGATCCTTGCACTCAATAACTCCCAATATCTCTTGGCCAGCAAACGTTCCTCTTATAACAACATCAAACTGTCGTCTATGCCCAAGCCTATCGACTATAACTTCGTCATGCTTAACAATTGCATTAGGGTCAATCCGCGCTTGAATATCAGCCACAATTTTTTCAAACTCAACCCCAGTATTCTTTCGTCGCATAAACGCTCCCTTTTTAGTCCAAAACTACTGATAACAATCCATAGAACCATCTGACAAACGCTCAAAGTATTTCAAGAAGGCATCTACCTTAAACAAGAAATACGCTTGACGACATAAATTAGGGAGTGCAAACTGGTCAGCGGTTACGGTGTGCCCCCGTCTTCTCATATGGAGTAGGAACACACGATAACGTAACCTGATGTCATGAGTGAATGTTACTCTCATGACAGAAAGGTGCCTTCGCGAGTGCGCAAACACTCCGAAGACGTGGCGAGGTCCCGCTCTAACGCGACCCCGCAGGTGGAACAATAACATAGTCGTAGTCCCTGCTGGAAGCGTCGGGGCCTTGTCTTCCTCTATTTTTAATTGGATAACAAGGCTATGAAAGAGAATATATCTACACAACCCGTCAGCAATGGAGCTGACGCCCATGGACAGAACGTATTAGATAAACAAAAAAGACAACATTTCTCACATCAAGCACCAAAACGTTACCCGCTCATGCCAACATGGCGCGTGTACCGTATTTCTTATTGGCTGACATCACAGAGCTCCTATGTAGGTAAGAAAGGGGTGTCTGTAAAATGACCGATAAAACACCAAAATTGGTACATGATGCAGAACCATCGCCCCTCAGCAATATTGATATCGTCTGGGCCATGCAATCTCGATTAGAAAAGCTGTTTTCGCTTACCCAAGTTACCTCCCATACGGAACTTGGAGATAAAACCCACGTTATTCAATCCCATCTATCTATGGCATCAAATTCCCTGGTAGATGAGTTGCAGATATTAGCGGAGGAACTAGCGGATCGATTAACCTTGTAAGAAACTTCTCGTGATCGTTCATTTAATATTCAAACGTGAGCGATCACGAGCTCTTACAAAAAACAAATATTTTCTTAGATTTATTTACCAGAACTGCAATGAACAATTACACCATGCATCAAGTACTATTATTAGAGACACTTCTCATAAAAAAGTACGGTTTTATTTACGCCTGCTTTCTTTCTAAATTTTTTGTATCCTAGCTTTTCCTACACATATTTCGCTTTATGATTATCTTCGTATACATCCAACCATATCCGATTTGTCTCAAATTTACTTTTACAATAATTTTCCATTGAAGATATTGCATCCTGACCAATACCTAGGTGCTCATAGCCCACTAGAATTCGTTTAAACTGGATCGTTTTTCCGTCAATTTCTAGCTGAAGAATAAAATACCCTGCTACATCTCCAAACACATCAATAATACTCAAGTAAACATTACCCTCAGATTGAAAATTCTTCTGATGCTCCTGAAGTGGCTTATAGCTGAAAAACTCCTCAACATGATCTTGACTATCAAATTCAGAGAACCTAATTAGATCAGAATATCGTGCTTTTTGAATAAGTGTCATTTTATCGTATTACTTATAACGCCCAGTGATAACAGGATTTAAAATGTATGGCAATTGTATGATAAAAGCGCAGCGCATCATAAAATTGCCATACGTTTTAAATGCGTGTTCATCCGCTTGTTAGAGGCTAGTGCGACCCAACAAATGCGGGAAGCGCCCCAGCTTTTTGTCAACAATAAACCTTTTCGTTGACTTGAAACATGTCAATACTCCGGCCAAACCAGAGATGACCCATTTATACAAAAGTCTAAATTATTTTTAGTTGAACCAATCCAAACCAGTGGGCCGCAAGTTGCAATATTATGACGTATATTAGTTGTATTTTTTAATACTGTATTCCCTTGATTAGAAAGGATGTATTCAACTTTTCTTTGGCATACAGGCAACATTAATGGTATTGGGATTATTGCAAATACTGTAATACCACACCAACTATTATCACCGACCCGCTCCTGAAGAATGACTTTTTCATTATTCATGGCCTGCTTAACTTTTCGATCATCCACATAATCATCAGTCATTTGTTTTTGTTTTTCTTCATCTAAAGAAATATTATTTTTTGTCTCTGGGAATCTTGATATATAGCCAACACATGACGGGAGTGTCAGGAATATTAAGATTAACATCAGATATCGAAATGTAGGCATTAAACTCACAATCCAAAATAAAATTAAAGGTCTATTTGATATAACGCCCATGTACAACGGCGTATTATGGAATGGACAAAATGTGTTATAGCGATAGCGGAAACACCTTTTGGCCCTGGAATAATACGTCCGCTTGCTACGCCTAGTTAAAGAAGCGAAGTGACCACTTTGGCGCACGATGCACTCATAGTTTAATCTTCGCTAACCAATTAATTCGACATCATCAGGAAATTCTGAATATTTATCGAATTGTTCCTGAAGGATATCGCCTTTATGATTCCTGGAATTCCAAATTCGATTAAGGTGAGCATAAACATGCCCCATATCTACCCCAAATTCAATCTCGCAAACTTCTGACTGTGGTTTGAACTGATTAGATATATTTTGGAGATGTTCTATCACCTCATCCAATTCATATCCCATTAGCGCCCATTCTACGGGATTATCTTTTCCATTAATCATTTTTATCCAATCCCCGATAGGATATTTGTGATGGTAGGAATATAGATCGCTCCATACCCCCCATGCAGATCCGGACGTGCGGTTTTCCCGCATCCGGCTCCTCGGTCATACTCGCTCTCGCAGTACAAAGCTGCATATTACCACGTTACCCGCTTCGTTATCTTTCTCGCCGTGCACCATGGCTTCGCCAATGCTCGGTAAGCGATGACACGCTTTAGCTTATCCCAGGTCATACTTTTCCTGCCACTTCGCCGATTTAACCACTTATACAACATCTCCACTGCATGATCGTAAATCATGATCATACTACTGTAATTCCCCACCGCTCCGAAGTAATTGTAATGCCCTCGAAGTTTCGTTGTAAGCTTATCAATCAGCAATGGCGTTCTCATATGCCGCGACTTCTTAATAAATTCCGTGAGTTCTAGTTTTGTGGAGCGCTGCTTCTTCTGCGCCGTTCGCCTAAACACTCGTGATACACCTGTTGAGTCAAGTTTCCAGTAGAATTCAAAACTCAAAAAGGTAAATCGGCGATCCAAGCCTGGTTTGAATCGGCTAAACGTCATGCATTGTGTTTTATCTTCGGCTACCTGTAGGTTAAATCGTTCTAACCGCTTCGGTAACGCTTCATAAAAACGTTCGGCATCACCTGAGTATCGAAAGGCACAAACAAAGTCATCGGCGTAGCGACACATTATAGCCTCACCTTTGCAATAAGGTTTCACGGTCTTTTCAAACCACTCATCTATTGCGTAGTGTAGATAGATGTTCGCGAGTATCGGGGAAACGCTCCCACCTTGCGGTGTTCCTTCTTCCGGGTTTTCTATCGATCCATCTTCCTCTAGGATACCTGCTTTCAACCATTTTCTAATCAAACGCAGAAAGCGTTTGTCATCCACTCGATAGGATATTAATTCAAGCAGAGTGTCATGATCAATGTGGTTGAAGAACCCTTTTATATCAGCTTCGACTATATATCCAAAACGGCCGTGTTGCAGTTTAACCGCTAGTTCATCCGCCGCTTGCCGTGATCCACGTTTAGGCCGATAGCCATAACTAAAATCATAAAAGTCTTGCTCATAGATCGCACCCAATAAATCCGAAGTGGTCGTCTGTAGCAGTTTATCTTCAAACACGGGCAACCCTAGTGGCCGTGTCTTTCCTGGTGCTTTAGGTATGTGTTTGCGTTTCACCAGCCGCGCTTTGTAACTTTGTCGTTTTAGTCTGCCAATAAGGTCTTCTATATTTTCATCGAAGTTCTTTCGATAATCCAAATAGGTTACCTTATCCACACCAGAAGCCGCTTTCTTGTTCATTCGTTTAAAAGCGTGCTTAAGATGATCTTTATCGAGACAGCGCGACAAGTCGCGAAAGCGATGCGCTGGTTCTTGCTTTGCTCTTCTGGCTATTCCCCGCAGTGAGGGTAGCTC